>OHAT01000457.1_pt1 | contig 41793 bp, 44 predicted proteins | sample 1577141 | NCBI WGS metagenome assembly OHAT01 (sample SAMEA3541578, study PRJEB24748) | human gut metagenome | biome: human gut; feature: human-associated habitat; material: faeces | place: China | collected 2012 | reverse complement strand
GGGGCAGGCGGTCGGCGAGCTGATCGTTTCCATGGACGGAGAGGAGCTTGCGCGGGTGCCGCTCGTATGCGCGGAGCCGGTCGCGGCGGCCGAAAAAAAGCAGAGCCTGTTCGAGCGGCTGTTTGACCGGACAGGCTGAGGAAAAGAGGTGCTTTGCGCTGGCAGAGCGTTTGCAGAAGCTGATTGCCGCGGCGGGGCTGTGCTCCCGCCGGACGGCGGAGGAATGGATCGCCGCGGGGCGCGTGCGCGTCAACGGAGAGACGGCGACGGTCGGACAGAGCGCCGACCCGGAAACGGATACGATCTGCGTGGACGGCGTGCCGGTCACGCCGCCGGAGCGGAGGGTCTACCTGATGCTCAATAAGCCGCGCGGCTATGTCACCACGCTCAGCGACGAGCGGGGACGGCCCACGGCGGCGGAGCTGGTGGCGGACTGCGGGACGCGCGTTTATCCGGTCGGGCGGCTGGACCTCGACAGCGAGGGACTGCTGCTCTTTACCAACGACGGGGCATGGATGCAGCGCATCCTGCACCCGAGCCATGAGATCGAAAAGACCTATGAGGTCACGGTGGCGGGAGCGGTCGAGAACGCGGCGGCGGAGCTTGCCGCGGTGCGCTCCGTCGACGGAGAGCCGATCGCGCCCGCGCGGGTGCGTCTGCTGCGAAAGGGGAAGGAAACAGCGGAGCTTTCCGTCACCATCCACGAGGGGAAAAACCGCCAGATCCGGCGGATGTGTGCAGCGGTCGGGCTGCACGTCAAGCGCCTGCGCCGCGTGCGGGAGCACACCCTGTCGCTCGGCGCGCTGCCGGAGGGCGGCTGGCGCGAGCTGACCGCGGACGAGGTCCGCGCATTTGAGCAAGAGAAGTGAGGAAAACACCCATGCCGAAGAACATTTTACATACCATCGAGAAGAACATGAGCAGCTTTTCCAAGGGGCAGAAGCTCATTGCCCGTTTTATTCTGGAGGATTACGACAAGGCGGCGTTCATGACGGCCAGCAAGCTCGGCAAGACCGTGCAGGTGAGCGAGTCGACCGTGGTGCGTTTTGCGACGCAGCTCGGCTATGACGGCTACCCGAGTATGCAGCGAGCTTTGCAGGAGATGATCCGCGGCAAGCTCACGAGCATCCAGCGCATCAAGGCGTCGGAGGGGGAGCTGAGCGGCAGCGACCTGGTGACGAACGTGCTCCAGCGCGATATGGAAAAGATCCGTATGGCGATGGACCAGACCGACGGCTCGGAGTTCAGCCATGTGGTGGACATCATCGCGCAGGCGAAGCATATCTACATCGTGGGCTTCCGTTCCTCGTCGTTCTTGGCGGGCTATCTCAATTTCTATTTCCGCCTGATCTACGACAATGTGACGCAGGTGCAGGGCGGCGCCGCCGGCACCTTCGACCAGCTCTTCCGCGTGGGCCCCGGCGATGTGGTCATCGCCATCTGCTTCCCGCGCTACTCCGAGCTGGCACTCAAGACGGTGCAGTATGCCAAGGATCGGGGCGCGACCATCATCGGCGTGACCGACAGCGAGATGTCGCCGGTGTATCAGATGTCCTCCGGCTCGCTGCTGGTGCGCAACGAGATGATCTCGTTCGTGGACTCGCTCGCTGCGCCGATGAGTATGCTCAACGCATTGATCCTTGCCGCCGCGCACAAGCAGGGAACGGACATCTCCGCGACCTTCAACGAGCTGGAGCACGTCTGGGATCGCTTCGGTATTTTCGGGAAGGTCGAGGATGAATAAGCAGCTCACGGTGATCGGCGGCGGAGCCGCCGGAATGATGGCGGCGATCTGCGCGGCGCGCAGAGGAACAGCCGTCACGCTGCTCGAGCCGAACGAGCGGCTGGGCAAGAAGCTCAACATCACCGGCAAGGGCCGGTGCAATGTGACGAACGACGCGGGCTGTGAGGAGCTGCTGGCAAACGTGCCGCAAAACGGGCGGTTTCTGTATTCCGCGTTCTCCCGCTTCGACGGGCGCGGCACGATGGCGTTCTTTGAGGAGCTCGGCGTGCCGCTCAAGGTCGAGCGCGGGCGGCGCGTGTTCCCGGTGTCAGACCGCGCGTTCGACGTGTCCGCCGCGCTGGAGCGGGAGCTCAGACGGCTGCGCGTCACGCTTGTGCGTGACCGCGCGGTGTGCGTGCTGACGGACGAGACCGGCGCGGTGCGCGGCGTCAAGGGCGAGAAGGGTACATATCCCGCGCAGGCGGTCGTGCTGGCGACCGGCGGCGTGAGCTATCGGGGTACCGGCTCGACCGGCGAGGGGCATCGCATGGCGGCGATGCTTGGGCATACGGTCACGCCGCTCACAGGCTCGCTCGTGCCGCTGCGCGCGGACGGCTGCGCGGAGCTGCAGGGCTTGAGCCTGCGGAACGTGGGGCTGACGGTCTACGAGAACGGAAAGAAGATCTACACCGATTTCGGGGAGCTGCTCTTCACGCATTTCGGCGTGTCCGGCCCGCTGGTGCTCTCGTCCTCGGCGCATATGCGGCACTTTGATAAAAAGAGCTATCGGTTGGAGCTTGACCTCAAGCCGGCGCTGGACGAGCAGCAGCTCGATAAGCGCCTGCTGTCGGATTTTCAAAAGCACGCGAACAGCGACTTCTGCAACGCGCTCGGCGAGCTTCTGCCGCAGAAGCTCATTCCCGCGGCAGTGGAGCGCTCCGGCATCCCGCCGCACGAGAAGGTACACGATCTCACGCGCGAGCAGCGCGCCGCGCTGCGGACGCTTTTGAAGCATTGGAGCATCGACGTTCTATCGCCCATGCCGGTGGAGAATGCCATCATCACCTCCGGCGGCGTCAAGGTCGGGGAGATCGACCCGAAAACGATGGCGTCGAAGAAGGTGCCGGGGCTGTATTTTGCCGGTGAGATCATCGACGTGGACGCCTATACGGGCGGCTTCAATCTGCAGATCGCGTGGGCGACCGGCAAGGCTGCCGGCGAAGCGGCAGCGGAGTATTTGACAGAGCGATAAAGGAAATATACTTTACACATAGAATGAGGGAAATGCAGACGATGATACCCGAAAAGCGCTATGCCGTCGCGGTGGACGGCCCCTCCGGCGCGGGGAAAAGCACGCTGGCCAAGGCGATCGCGGCGAAGCTCGGCATTTTGTATGTGGATACCGGCGCGATCTACCGCACGATCGGCTACGCGGTGAAGCGGCGCGGCATTGAGCCGCGCGACGAAGCCGCTGTCCGCGCGATCCTGCCGGAGCTGGAGATCGGTATGCGCTATGAGGCGGACGGTGAGCAGCACATGCTGCTCAATGGACAGGATGTGACGCGCGAGATCCGGCTGCCGGAGATCTCCATGTACGCGAGCGCTGTGTCGGCGCTGCCGGCGGTGCGCGCGTTCCTGCTGGAAATGCAGCGCGATCTGGCGCGGAAGCACAGCGTCATTATGGACGGGCGCGACATTGGCACGGTGGTGCTGCCGGACGCCGAGGTGAAGATCTTTCTGACGGCGTCCGCCGAGGTGCGCGCGCAGCGCCGCTGCCTCGAACTGGAACAGCGCGGCACGCCGAAGCCCTACGACGAGGTACTGCGTGAGCTCAATGAGCGGGACTACAACGACTCTCACCGCGCCGCCGCGCCGCTCCGGGCGGCGGAGGACGCAATAGTCGTCGATACCTCCGCGCTCGATTTCGACGCGAGCAGGGAAGCGCTGCTCGCCCTGATCCGGGAGAGGCTGCAATGAACCATGTTTTTTTTGGCATCATCTGGGTGCTCGCGCAGATACTGCGGCTGCTGTACCGCATCGAGGTGAAGGGACTGGAGAACCTGCCGCGGAACGGCGTGCTGCTCTGCCCGAACCATGCGAGCGACCTTGACCCCGTGCTCATCGGCATCTGCCTGCCGATCAACTACCGCCTGCATTTCATGGCGAAGGAGGAACTGTTCCAGAACCGCTTGTTCGGCCGCATCCTCCGCGCGCTGGGGGCGTTTCCGGTCAACCGCGAGGGAGCGGACATCCAAGCGGTCAAGACCGCGATGAAGGTCATCCACGAGGGCGAGAATCTGCTCATTTTCCCGGAGGGAACGACCATTCACGATGGCGTGGGCTGCCACGACGGTCTGCCGGCGCACGCCCATTCCGGCATCGCGATGATCGGCGTGCGCTCGGGCGCGACGCTCGTTCCGGTATTCGCGGACGGGAAGAAGAGAATGTTCCGCAAGACGACGATCATTTTCGGCGAGCCGTATGTGCCGCAGATCACGGGACGGCGCGGGACCTCCGAGGAGCTGCAGAAGGTCGCGGACGACGTGCTGCGCGAGGCGTATGCGCTCGGCGGTCAGGCGGTGGGAGGCGCGCCGCTGTGAGGGTCATTCTTGCTAAGACCGCAGGCTTCTGCTACGGCGTGGAGCGCGCGGTCTCGCTCGCGCACGAAACGGCCAAGGCGCATGGCGGCGCGATGCTCGGGAGCGTTATCCACAACGCCAATGTCGTCGCGGAGCTGGAGCGCGAGGGAATGCGTCTGATCGCGTCGCCCGGGGAGGCGGCAGCGGGGGAGACGGTGCTCATCCGCTCCCACGGCGAGAGCCGGGAGGTGCTGGAGGAGCTGAAGGCGCGCGGCGCGGAGATCGTCAGCGCGACGTGCCCGAACGTGCGGCGCATCCAAAGACTTGTCACCGAGGCCGAGGCCGCGGGGCGGCAGGTCGTCATCATCGGCGAGCACGACCACCCTGAGGTGCAGGGCATCGCAAGCTGGTGCAGGGGCACAAGGATCTTCGGAAACGCCGAAGAAGTTGCGAAATGGGCGGAGGAAACGGCGGAAATTGCCGATTTGCCCATAACGATGGTCGCGCAGACTACCTGTATTCGTGCGCTTTGGGAAAGTTGCGTGAAATTTCTAAAAAAAGAGTGTACAAATCTGAAAATTGATGATACAATATGCAATGCTACGCAAAAGCGTCAATCGGAGGCGGCGGAGATCGCTTCTTCGGCGGACGTGATGGTGGTGGTCGGAGACCGGAAAAGCGCTAACACCAGACATTTGACGGAGATCTGCAAAGAGAACTGCACGCGCGTCTATCAGATCGAGGACGCCGACGAGCTCTCGCCGGACATGTTTCATGGCTGTACTGTTGCGGGCCTGACGGCTGGTGCCTCCACTCCTGCGGGCATCATTAAGGAGGTATATGCAACCATGACGGAAGAAATCAAGACCATTGAAGGTAACGAGACCTTCGAAGAAATGCTCGACAAATCTTTTAAGACTTTAAATACAGGAGATAAGGTGACCGGTATCGTCACGGCCATCGGTGCGACCGAGATCCAGGTCGACCTGGGCTGCAAGCAGGCGGGCTACATTCCCGTCAGCGAGCTTTCCAGCGATCCCGACGCCAAGGTCGAGGACATCGTCCATGTCGGCGACGAGATCGAGACCTACATCGTCCGCGTCAACGACGTGGAGGGCTATGCCACCCTTTCCAAGAAGCGCCTCGACGCGGTCAAGGTTTGGGAGGACATCGAGAATGCCGTTGAGAACAAGACCGTTCTCGAGGGCATCGTCACCGAAGAAAACAAGGGCGGCATCGTCGTTTCCGTCAAGGGCGTGCGTGTGTTCGTTCCCGCTTCCCAGAGCGGTCTGCCCAAGGACAGCGACCTGAGCCAGCTCATCAAGCAGCGCGTTCAGCTCCGCGTCACCGAGGTCAACCGTGCCCGCCGCCGCGTCGTCGGCTCCATCAAGGCCGTGCAGAACGAGGCCCGTGCGGCCGCGCAGGCTGAGATCTGGGCCAACATCGAGGTCGGCAAGCACTATGACGGCGTGGTCAAGTCCATGACCAGCTACGGCGTGTTCGTCGATATCGGCGGCGTGGACGGTATGGTCCACATCTCCGAGCTGAGCTGGAGCCGCATCAAGAATCCCGCCGAGGTCGTCTCTGTCGGCGATCATCTCGACGTGTACGTTCTCTCCTTCGATCCCGAGAAGCACAAGATCTCTCTCGGCGTGAAGGACCGCACCCAGAATCCCTGGGATGTGTTCATGAACACCTACAAGGTCGGCGACGTGGCCAACGTCCGCATCGTCAAGCTGATGACCTTCGGCGCGTTTGCTGAGGTCGTTCCCGGCGTGGACGGTCTGATCCACATTTCCCAGATCGCGGACCGCCGCATCGACAAGCCCTCCGACGTTCTGGCCGAAGGCGACAAGGTCGACGCGAAGATCATCGCCATCGACGAGGACAAGAAGAAGATCTCTCTGAGCATCCGTGCGCTGCTCACGCCCGCTGCGGAGGAAGAGGCTCCCGTCGAGGAGTAAATCCATACTGAATGAAAAAGGACAGGCTCTGCCTGTCCTTTTTTCTGTCTTCTTCCGGAAATTAGGCTTTTCAAGCGGGAAGATGTGTGGTAGAATACTCCTGTTGACAAAGTTTTAACAAAACCCCTTTACCATATTCATTCAGGAGGAGACCAACGATGAACGTTCAGGAACTCTATCAGAAGAAGCTGACCACCGCCGCCGAGGCGGTCAAGGCCGTCAAGAGCGGCGACTGGGTCGATTACGGCTGGTGCACGAACCATCCCTACACGCTCGACAAGGCGCTTGCCGCCCGTCAGAGCGAGCTGCGCGACGTCAAGGTCCGCGGCGGCGTGACGATGTGGATGCCCGAGATCTGCAAGGCGGAGGACGCCGGCGAGCACTTCACCTGGCATTCCTGGCATTGCAGCGGCATCGACCGCAAGATCATTGCCAAGGGTATGGGCTATTTCTCTCCCATGCGCTACAGCGAGCTGCCGCGCTTCTATCGCGACGGCAACGCCAAGGTGGACGTGGCGATGATCCAGGTCACGCCGATGGACAAGCACGGCAACTTCAGCTATGCGCTGGCCTGCTCGCATCTGGCGGATATGCTCGATAACGCCAAGACGGTCATCGTCGAGGTCAACGAGAATCTGCCGTGGGTCTACGGCCTGAACGGCTGCGAGATTAACATTGCCGACGTCGATATGGTCGTTGAGGGCGAGAACCCGCCCGTGGCGCAGCTCGGCGCGGGCGGCGCGCCGACCGAGGTCGACACCGCGGTGGCGAACCTCGTCGTGCCGCAGATCCCGAACGGTGCCTGCCTGCAGCTCGGCATCGGCGGTATGCCGAACACCATCGGCTCGATGATCGCGCAGTCCGACCTCAAGGATCTCTCCGTTCACACCGAGATGTATGTGGACGGCTTTGTGGATATGGCGATGGCCGGCAAGATCACCGGCAAGCACAAGCAGCTCGACAAGGGCCGTCAGGTCTTCGCGTTTGCCGCCGGTACGCAGAAGCTCTATGATTACATGGACCGCAACCCGGACGTCATGGGCGCGCCGGTCGATTACACGAACGACGTTCATGTCATCTCGCAGATCGACAACTTCATTTCCATCAACAACGCCATCGACTGCGACCTCTTCGGTCAGGTCAACGCCGAATCCGCCGGCATCAAGCACATCTCCGGCACAGGCGGCCAGCTTGACTTCGCCATGGGTGCATATCTTTCCAAGGGCGGCAAGAGCTTCATCTGCATGTCCTCGACCGTCACCGGCAAGGACGGCACGGTCAAGAGCCGCATCGTTCCCACGCTGACGCCCGGCTCCATCTGCACCGACCCGCGCTCCTGCACGCACTACATCGTCACCGAGTATGGCATGGTCAACCTCAAGGGCCTTTCGACCTGGCAGCGTGCCGAGGCGCTCATCGGCATCGCGCATCCCGACTTCCGCGAGCAGCTCATCGCCGACGCGGAGAAGATGCACATCTGGCGCAGAAGCAACAAGTAAGCCTGCTGTTTGATACAAAAGGGCGGTCCGAAGGGGCCGCCCTTTTTCCTGCCGTAGGAGCGGGATCGGGCGCGATTTTTGAGCAGGAGGCAGAAAAAACTTGAAAAATATTCGGACTTGAGCTATACTATATACAGAGGGGGAATGACCCTTTTGCGGTTTTCTATGTTGTGTGACTGAAAATTTTTGACAGGAGGCGGGCGCCATGTTCTGCGTAGGGGATAAGATCGTGCATCCGATGCACGGAGCCGGTGTGATCGAAAGCATCGTGGACGAGAAGATCGGCAGGGACCTTGTCCGGTTTTATGTGTTCCGGATGCCTGTCTCCGGCCTGACGCTCAAGATCCCGACGGCGAACAGCGAGATGATCGGAGTCCGCGCAGTCTCGTCGGCAGAGACGATCGAGCGCGTGCTCGCGGAGCTCCCGAAGCTGAGCGTGGACATGACGACGAACTGGAACCACCGCTACCGCGAGAATATGGAGCGTATCAAGAGCGGCGACCTGCTGGAGGTCGCAGGCGTGATCAAGGCGCTGATGCACCGCGACGGTGAGCGCGGGCTCTCCACCGGCGAGCGCAAGATGCTGCACAACGCCAGACAGATCCTGCTTTCGGAGGTCGTGTTGGCCGAGGATGTGGAGTACGCCGACGCGGAGGCGCGTGTCAATGCGGCCATGATGGCGGAGGAGAGCGCATGAAAAAGCTGCTTGGGAGGCTGCTGGGCAAAGGCGTTTCCGCCGTTCGTCCGACCTGCACGGCGATCCTTGCCGCGGCGGGCAGCTCGCAGCGGATGGGCGGCGAAAATAAGCTCCTGCTGCCGCTGGATGGGATGCCGGTGCTGGCGCACACGCTGCGCGCGGTCGACGCGGCGCAGAGCGTGGACGAGATCGTGATCGCGGCGCGGGAGGAGGACCTGCTGACCTACGCGGAGCTCTGCAAGACCTATGGCATTCGCAAGCCGGTCAAGGTGGTCGTGGGCGGCGCGACAAGACAGGAATCCGTGCTGCGCGCGGCGCTGGAGGCAAGAGCCGACGCGAAGCTGCTTGCTGTCCAGGACGGAGCGCGTCCGCTCGTGACGCCGGAGCTGTTCGACGCGGTGGTAATGCGCGCGGCGGTGTGCGCCGCCGCGGCTCCTGCTGTGCCGGTGCATGACACCATCAAGCTCGCACGGGATCGCCGCGTGACGGAAACGCCGGATCGCTCCATGCTTTTTGCCGTGCAGACGCCGCAGGTTTTTGACGCCGGACTTCTGAAAGCAGCGCTGCAATCCGCGCTGACGGAGCACGCGGCGCTGACGGACGATTGCTCCGCGGTAGAGCGCCTTGGCAAGGCAGTCTACTTGACAGATGGCGACGAGGAAAACATTAAGATCACCACACCGCTCGACCTGATCGTCGCGGAGGCGATCCTGCGCCGACGGGAGGAACGGGAGGCGGAGGAATGACGGGTCTGCGCATAGGACACGGCTATGACGTCCACCGCCTGACGGAGGGGCGGAGGCTTATTCTCGGCGGCGTAGAGGTGCCGTATGAAAAGGGCTTGCTCGGCCACAGCGACGCCGATGTGCTGACGCACGCCGTCATGGACGCTCTGCTCGGCGCGGCGGCGCTGGGCGATATCGGCAAGCTCTTTCCCGATACGGACGCGGCTTACGCCGGGATCTCGAGCATCCTGCTGCTCGAGCGTGTGGCGGAGCGGCTGCGTGAGGCGGGATATGCCGTCGTCAACCTTGATGCGACGGTTTTGGCGCAGGCTCCGAAGCTCGCGCCCTACCGTGAGCGGATGCGGGAAAATCTCGCCCGCGTGCTTGCGCTCGACACTTCCCGCGTCAGCGTCAAGGCGACGACCGAGGAGGGACTCGGCTTTACCGGAGAGGGACTTGGCATCGCGGCGCACGCGGTCGCGCTGCTCGAGAAAATAGGATAAGAAAAAGGACGGCTGAGCCGTCCTTTTTTTCATGCGCTCACGCCGCAGGCGTCCATCGCGGCAAAGAGCCGCGCGCGGTTTTCTTCGCTCATTTCGCACAACGGCAGACGGAGAAGATTGCTGCACAGTCCCATGCGCGCCATCGCGGTCTTGACCGGAATGGGATTGACCTCGCAGAAGAGCGCCCGGATGAGCGGAGCAAGGCGAAGCTGTTCGCGTCCTGCCTCCAAAATGCGGTCGGCAAGGCACAGCTCCACCAGCCTGTGCATTTCGCGCGGAACGATGTTTGCCGCGACGGAGATCACCCCCGCGCCGCCGAGCGCGCAGACGGCGGCGGTGTCCTCGTCGTTGCCGGACCAGACGGAGAAGCCGTCGCCGCAGAGGTTAAGGGTCTCCTGGATCAGGGCGAAGCTGCCGGAGGCCTCCTTGACGCCGACGATGTTCGGGTGCTGCGCGAGCACGGCGTAGGTCTCGGCGGTGCAGCTCACGCCGGTGCGGGAGGGGACGTTGTAGACGATGAGCGGGCGGTCGACGGCGTCGGCGACGGCGGTGAAGTGGCGCACGAGCCCGCGCTGCGTCGCCTTGTTGTAGTAGGGTGTGACGACCAGAACGCCGTCCGCGCCCGCTGCACAGGCCTCGCGCGAGAGTGCGATGGCGGAGGCGGTGTTGTTCGAGCCGGTGCCGACGATGACGGGGACGCGGCCGTTTACCTGCCGGACGGACCGCTCGATGATCTCGGCGCGTTCGGCATAGGTCAGCGTCGCGCCCTCGCCGGTCGTCGCGCAGAGGACGAGCGCATCGGTGTCGGAGGCGATATGCCATTCGATCAGCTGCTCAAGGGCGGGGAAGTCGATGCCGTCGGGCGTCATTGGCGTCACGAGCGCAACGCCGGAGCCGCGGAATAAGGATTGGGACATGATGGAAGCTCCTCTCTTTTTTGATAGCAGCGTGGAAAATATTGCCGGGAGAAAAAGAACGGTTTTCCTTGAATCCTTGCGCATTTTATCCTATAATGTAGAAATGCAGGGAAATGCGGCCAATGGAGGACCCCTATGAAACGATTCTGGAAAACGATCATCTTGAGTATGCTGCTTGCGCTCACGCTGTGTGTCGGCGCGCAGGCCACAGAGAATACTATGCTCAAGGTCGGCTTAAAATACGGCACGAACGCTCTTTTTACGGCGCGGCTGCAAAACTACAACGATACGCTCAGCGGCTCCGGCTACGAGTTCGGCTATTACGATGCCGACCGCAGCTTCGTTCCGCTCGCCGCGACGGATGAGCAGAGGATCACCGTTACGGTGGACAGCAACGCCTACGTTTCCGGCGGCGTGTGCTATGAGACGCGGCCGACGAATTACTCCACCATCCTCGGCGCCTACCACATTGAGCTGCTCACGGCGTTCGGCAGCTACGAGGAGGCGCTTGCGGTGGCGCAGAGCTACCCGAAGGGCTTCGTCGCCTACATCGACGGGGAGTATCGTGTGCGCGTCGGCAACCACGCGAGCCACGATGAGTCCGCGCGCGTGCTGTCGGAGACGGATGTGCTGGCCTATGGCGCGCAGATCGTAACGCCGAGCAGCACCGGCGTGGTCGTGTCGGTCACGGATACGGACACCGTTCTTTTTGAGTTCGACTGCTCGGGCCTTCGCAGCCTCGGCGTCCGCCCACGCTCGGTGAGCGGGGAGAAGACGGTGACATGGTTCTCCGGCTACCGCTACTACGGCGGCTTTGAATACCAGCGCACGACCGGCGGCTACATCAGCGTCATCAACGTGCTGGATATCGAGGATTACGTCAAGTGCGTCATTGCGGCGGAGATGTCGAACGACTGGCCGCTCGAGGCGCTCAAGGCGCAGACAGTCTGCGCGCGCACCTATGCCGCGTCTCAGACGCGGCACCGCAGCGCAGGCTTTGACGTCTGTTCAACAACAGACTGTCAGGCCTATCGCGGCGCGGCACTCTCCACTGAGCGCTCCGACGCGGCGGCGGAGGAGACGCGCGGCGTCTATCTCTACTACAACGGCGAGCTGGTGACCAACGCGGTCTACTACTCCTGCAACGGCGGCGCGAGCGAGAGCTGCAAGAACGTCTGGGGCAGCGAGGTGCCGTATCTGCAGGGTAAGCTCGATCCTTATGAGGCAAGCGTCGCGTGGCGCTTCTCCCGCTACTACTGGTCGTTCACTGCGACCGGCGACGAGCTGCGCGAGGTGCTCAAGTCCGAGGCCAATACCGACATCGGGCAGGTGCAGAACGTCTATGTGTCCGAATACAGCGACACGGGCAACGTCATTGCCGTCACCTATGAGGGGACCCGGGGCAGTTACACCGCGCGGCGCGAGAAGTGCCGCACGCTCCTCAACGGCGTGTACGACCATATCAACGTGCGCAGTATGCGCTATACCGTCACCGGCGGCGACGCGAGCACCTACTACGTCAACGACGCACAGAGCTCGGTGACCGGCACGGGCGGGCTGTATGTGATCGACGGCGACGGCGCGGTCACGCCGAACAATGCCGGTGCGAAGGATACCTACGTCATTACATCGGGCGGCGTGCAGTCGCTCGAGCGCAAGAGTGCGAACACGAGTAATACCTTCACCTTCTCCGGCTCGGGCTGGGGCCACAACGTCGGCATGAGCCAGTGGGGCGCGTTTGCCATGGCGGAGCAGGGCTATACCTATCGCGACATTCTGAATTTCTACTACACGGGCATCACGCTGAGCTGATGCGGAAAGAAGCAAGATGAAAACAAGTGATTTTTACTACGACCTCCCGCCGGAGCTGATCGCACAGACGCCGCTGGAAAAACGCGACGAGTCGCGCCTGCTGTGTCTCGATAAGGCGACGGGGGAGTGGTCGCACCACCACTTTTATGAGCTGCCGGATTTTTTGAGGGCGGGGGACTGCCTGATTTTGAACAATTCCCGCGTTCTGCCGGCGCGTCTGCTGGGACACCGTTTGCCCGGCGGCGGAGCCTGCGAGGTGCTGCTTTTGCAGGACAAGGGCGATAAGGTGTGGGAGTGCCTTGTGCGTCCGGGCAAGCACCTGCGCGAGGGTGCGCGGGTGAGCTTCGGCGACGGCGAGCTGACGGCGGAGATCGCCGAGGTCCTGCCGGACGGCAACCGCCTGGTACGCTTCGACTACGAGGGAATTTTCCTTGAGGTGCTCGAGCGGCTCGGCAAGATGCCGCTGCCGCCCTACATCAAGGAGGAGCTGCAGGACCAGGAGCGCTACCAGACCGTTTACTCCAAGGTCAACGGCTCGGCGGCGGCTCCCACGGCGGGACTGCACTTCACGCCGGAGCTTCTGGAGAGAATCGCTGCCAAGGGCGTCGGCGTCGGCTATGTGACGCTGCACGTCGGGCTCGGCACATTCCGACCGGTCAAGGAGGACGAGATCGAGCAGCACGATATGCACAGCGAATACTGCACCATTCCGCAGGAGACGGCGGATCTGATCAACCGCACGAAGGCAAACGGCGGGCGTGTGATCTGTGTTGGCACGACCTCCTGCCGCACCATTGAAAGCTGGGCGGGGGAGGACGGCACCATGACCGCGACCGGCGGCTGGACGAATATTTACATCTATCCGGGCTACCGCTTCAAGGTGATGGACGCGCTTGTCACGAATTTCCACCTGCCGGAGTCCACGCTCATCATGCTGGTGAGCGCGCTCGCGGGGCGCGAGCACGTTCTTGCCGCCTATGAGGAGGCGGTGCGCGAACGCTACCGCTTCTTCAGCTTCGGCGACGCGATGTTCATCTCTTGATGCATACGAATCGTATATGCATTGCATATACGATTCGATATTCTGTATATACAAAATGTGAGGAACGAGCTATGTTCAAGGTCATCAAATACGAGGGCAAGGCCCGGCGCGGCAAATTCCAATGCGCCCACGGCGGCGAGGTGCAGACGCCGGTTTTCATGAACGTCGGCACGCAAGCGGCGATCAAGGGCGGCGTGAGCGCACTGGACCTCAAGGAGCTCGGCTGCCAGATCGAGCTGTCCAACACCTACCATCTCCATCTCCGCCCGGGCGACGATGTGGTGCGCCAAATGGGCGGACTGCATAAGTTCATGCACTGGGACGGCCCGATCCTGACGGACTCCGGCGGCTTTCAGGTGTTCTCCCTTGCAGGGCTGCGCAAAATCAGGGAGGAAGGCGTCACCTTCGCCTCTCACCTCGACGGCCACCGCATCTTCATGGGGCCGGAGGAGAGCATGCACATCCAGTCCAACCTCGGCAGCGACATTGCGATGGCGTTCGACGAGTGCGTGGAGAATCCGGCACCCTACAAGTACGCGAAGGACTCCTGTGAGCGCACGCTGCGCTGGCTGGAACGCTGCAAGGCGGAGCATGACAAGCTGAACTCCTTGCCGGATACCGTCAACCCGGGGCAGATGCTTTTCGGCATCAATCAGGGTGCGACCTTTGAGGATCTGCGCATTTGGCACATGAAGGAGATCGCGAAGATTGACTGCGACGGCTACGCCATCGGCGGTCTTGCGGTCGGTGAGCCGACGCAGGTGATGTACGACATCATCGACGCGGTCGAGCCCTATATGCCGCAGGACAAGCCACGCTACCTGATGGGCGTCGGCACGCCGTCGAACATCATTGAGGGCGTGGCGCGCGGCGTGGACTTCTTCGACTGCGTGATGCCGGCGCGCAACGCGCGCCACGGCAAACTCTTCACCTGGAGCGGCGCGATCAACCTGAAAAACGAGAAATATAAGCTCGACGAGCGCCCGATCGACGAGCGCTGCGACTGCCCGACCTGCCGGAATTTCTCGCGCGCCTATCTGCGCCACCTCTTCAAGGCGGATGAGATGCTGGCGCTGCGCCTTGCGGTGATGCACAATCTCTATTTCTACAACAAGCTCACGGAACGCATCCGCGACGCGCTGGATGCCGGCGAGTTTGCGGCCTTCCGCGCGGAATACAGCGAAAAGCTTTCGGAAAGAGCGTAATTTGCCGCAGAAAACTCTTGCACATTAGGATGGATTCGGCTATAATGACAACAATGCTGTTATGGCGGAACCTTAAAAACGAAAGGAACTTTAACAATTATGGAATCCCTTCTTCTCATGGTCGCGATGATCGCGGTCTTCTATTTCCTCATCATCCGTCCGGAAAACAAGCGCAAAAAGCAGGCGGAGCAGATGCGCAGCAGCCTGAAAAAGGGCGACCGCGTCACCACCATCGGCGGTATGGTCGGCAAGATCGTGCAGGTCAACGACTCTACCATTGTCTTTGAGACGAGCGAGGACCGCGTCCGCATCGAGGTGACCAAGTGGGCGGTGCAGTCCACCGGCGCAATGGAGCAGGCTGCCGCGCAGAAGAGCGGCAAGAAGGCTGACAAGGTCGAAGAAAAGGTGGAGGAGACTCCTGCTGTCGAGGAGAAAGCGGAGAAAGCGACTGAGACGGTCGAGGCTCCTGCTGCGGAAGAAAAGCCCTCCTACGATCCCGAGATCAAGTAAATCATATCCTGACGCGAAAGCGCCGGCTGTTTGGCCGGCGCTTTTTTGCGCACTTTTTTCGAGGACCTGGATATAAAATGCAGCCTTGCGGCATACGTTCTCTTGAACGACCGGGATGGGGAGGGCTATGGAATGGAGAAGAAGCGATTGTCGGTGAGGCCGATCATGCTCGGCTTGGCGACGACGATGGGTGCATATCTGGTGCTGCTGACGCTTGCGGCCTATCTGACGGTGAGCGGCAGACTGGATGAGGTGCGAATAGGGCAAGCGGTATGGGCGTGTGCCTGCCTTTCGGCCTTCGGCGGTGCGATGATGACATTGCGAGGGAAACGGGGGGCAGCGGCGCCGCCGCTGCTTGGCGCTGCGGCGTTTTGGGTATGCGTGTCGCTGCTCGGGCTGCTCGCGTCGGATGCGCCGGACCTGAATGGAATGCTGGGGCTGCTCACGGCGTCTGCGCTTGGCGGGCTGCTTGCGGCGGGACTTGCGCGGCGGGAGAAGGGAAAACGGGCAAAGCGACATAAAACGCCTCGTTCCCGACGGTAAACATAAAGATCGAAAAACGGCACATTCTGCGCGGCGTGAACGGATTGCACAAATATGGCCTGGTGGGGAATGAGGGTGGCCTGAAAGACGGTTTCCAGATTTGGTAAACAGCGGTTTTTCACGATACCATATCTTGTTCCGAAAAAGCTCGGTGTACGAAGTTTACATAATGGTGTTTACATAATATTTTGACATAATTGACAAAATTCGGGAAATTGAGGAAATCCGCTTGCGAAACGGGGACAAATAGCCTATATTTATAAGTGCTTTCGCTCCCTCGCTTTTTGCGCCCTGCGAATTTCCTCGGCGGAAAACAGTGAGGGATTTACATTGAAGCAAAGACGAACGGCGGCGCGTCTGCGATGCGTCAGTCTGCGGAAAATACCGCTTTCCATGCTGGCGCTTGCCGCTTTTTTTCTTCTCGGCGCGGTCCTCGGCGGCATGGTCGCCGCGCGCGGCGCGTCGGCAATGGGCGGCGAGCTGCGCCGGTATCTTGAGGGCTACCTTGCCCTGCGCATCGAGGGCGCGCCCTCCTCTGCGGCGGTTTGGCAGACGATGGTCTGTTTTTTCCGCGCGAGCGCAGCGGTGTTCCTGCTGGGCTTTGCCTCCATCGGCGTGGCGCTCATTCCGGCGGTGTGTGCCGCTCAGGGCTTCCTGTACGCCTATTCGCTTCTTTGCTTCGCCTCGGGTCTGGGGCAGGATGGATTTTTCCTGCTGCCTGTTCTCTTCGCGCTGCGGCTGATGCTTGTGCTGCCCTGCACGCTGCTGCTCGGCAGCGCCGCTTGGGAGACCTCGCGCGGTCTTGCAGCCTTATCGGTCGGCGGCGGAAAGCGGGCGAAGGGCGTGACCTACGGAAAGCGGTATTGGTCCCGCTTTGGGATCGCGTGTGTGTGTTTATTTTTTGGCGCGGCGCTGGAGCTGTGGTTCATTCCACGCATCCTGTCGCTTTTGCTGCGCTGATCTTACGGAAGGAGGTGTGCCGGATGGCGTCCGATTATCTGAAGCTCTATGAGGATTATCTGCGCGAGGAAAAGCACGCCTCCGAAAATACGCTCAGCTCCTATCTTCGCGACCTGCGCCAGTTTTCCGAGCACCTTGCCGCCCAGCGGGTGACCGATCTGCGCAAGGTCAAGACCGCCGCCATCAGCGACTACGTCGCGTGGATGGGCGGCAAGGGAAAGTCCGCCGCGACGGTCACGCGCGCGCTGGCCTCCATCAAGTCCTTTTATGCCTTCCTTGCTGAGCGCGGCGAGATCAAGACCAATCCTGCCAAGGGCGTCGCTGCCCTCAAGGTCGAGCGCAGGTTCCCGGAGATCCTGACCGGCAAGGAGGTCGAGCTGTTCCTCGACCAGCCCCGGTGCGTGGACGCCAAGGGCTACCGCGATCACGCGATGCTCGAGCTGCTCTACGCTACCGGCATCCGCGTGAGCGAGCTCATCTCGCTCGACGAGAGCGACTGCAGCCTTTCCGCCGGCTTTATCCGCTGCGAGAGCAAGGGCAAGGAGCGCATCATTCCGCTCTATCCCGCCGCGGTCAAGGCGCTTTCGGATTACATCAAGGACGTCCGCCCTCAGCTGCTGGCCGATCCCGAGGAGACGGCGCTGTTCGTCAACATGAACGGCGAGCGCATGAGCCGTCAGGGCTTTTGGAAGATCGTCAAGCACTACCAGGAGATGGCGCAGATCGACAAGGACATCACGCCGCACACGCTGCGCCACTCGTTCGCGGTGCATCTGCTGGAAAACGGCGCGGACCTGCGCGCCATTCAGGAGATGCTGGGTCACGCGGATATTTCCTCCACGCAGATCTACACCCATGTTGTAAAAAAACAGCTGCGGGACATCTATCAGAAGGCGCACCCGCGCGCGTAATAGAAAAAGGAAACGGGAAGGACGCTTCGGCGTCCTTCTCTTTTTGCCCTCCGGCGCAATGCACCGCTTCCGGCGCGGGCGCATAGTATGCTGCGAGGAGGGGAGAGTATGGAACGCTATTTACTGGTCGCACGCTCCATCACGCACGCCCAGCAGATGATGAAGGTCCTGGACCGTGCGGGCATCCGCACGCGGGTGCTGCGCGCGAGTGCCGAGCTGACGGGCCGCGGCTGCGGCTACACGCTGGAGGTTGCGGAGCGGAATTACGCCGCCGCCATCCGCCGCCTGCAGGACGCGCAGGTCGAGCCGGTCAAGATCGTTCGGAGGTAGGGCCATGATCTATCTGGACTCCGCTGCGACGACCTTCCAAAAGCCCCTGAGCGTTTCCTATGCGATGCAGAGGGCCATGCGCACCATGTCCTCGCCGGGGCGCGGCGGCTATGCCGCGGCCAGAGCAGCGGAGGAGACGGCCTTCCGCTGCCGAAGCCTTGCCGCCGAGCTGTTCGGTGTACCCTCGCCGGAGCAGGTCGTCTTTACCTCCAACGCGACGCACGCCCTGAACATTGCCATCCGTTCGCTCGTGCCGGAGGGCGGGCGCGTCGCCGTCTCCGGCTATGAGCACAACGCCGTCACGCGGCCGTTGTACGCGCTGGGCGCGAGGATCAAGGTCGCCGCTTCGCCGCTCTTTGACCGCGCCGCGCTGCTGCGCGCCTTTGAAAACAGCATCTCGCCGGAGCTTGACGCCATCGTCTGCACGCACGTCTCCAATGTGTTCGGCTTCGTTCTGCCGATCGAGGAGATCGCTGCGCTCTGCCGAGCGGAGGGAGTTCCCCTGATCGTGGACGCCTCGCAGTCCGCGGGCATCCTGCCGTTCGAGCTGGACACGCTCGGCGCGGCCTTTATCGCCATGCCGGGACACAAGGGGCTTTACGGCCCGCAGGGGACTGGACTTCTGCTGTGCGCGCACGACGCCGCGCCGCTCCTCTACGGCGGCACGGGCAGCGCGTCGCTCGAGCAGACCATGCCGGACTTCCTGCCGGACCGGCTGGAGGCCGGTACGCACAATATGCCCGGCATCGCGGGTCTGGAGGCCGGACTGCGCTTCGTGCGGGAAAGACGGGAGCGTATCGAGCGCCATGAGCGCGCGCTGATCGCGCGGGCCGCCGCTGCGCTGCGCGGAATGGACGGCGTTACGGTCTATGCCGCGCGGGATGCTGCGGAGCAGGTCGGGGTGCTGTCCTTCAACCTGGATGGCAGGGAGCCGGAGGAGACCGCGGACGCGCTGGCGCAGCGGGGCTTTGCCCTGCGCGGCGGACTGCACTGCGCGCCCTACGCCCACCGCACGGCGGGAACGCTGCCGAACGGAACGGTGCGCCTGAGCGTCTCCGCCTTCACCTCGGCGGCGGATATCGACGCCTTTGCCCATGTGCTGCGGAGCATCGTGCGCGGCTGAAGGCTGCGCTGCACAAATTCATGGAAAATTCATGCTCTTTCGGTTGCTTTTTTTTGCGGATTATATTAGAATATGAATAACTATTGCTTAAGAGGGATATGCCATGGAATTTGTGATGACCATACTCGAGGGCGCGTGGCGTTATGTGACGACCATCCGCATCGCGGACTATCTGGATATCGCGCTGATGGCCTATTGCTGCTATCTGCTGCTCCGCCTCGTGCGCAGCACTCGCGCGGAGAGCTTGGTCAAGGGCATTATGGTGTTTCTGCTGGCGCTGTGGATCTCGCATGTATTCAAGCTCAATGGCATTTACTTTATCCTCAACCACATGCTTGATGTCGGCATCCTCGCACTGATCGTCCTCTTCCAGCCGGAGATTCGCCGCATTTTAGAGCAGGTCGGCTCGAGTAAGCTGCGCTCGTTCATTCCCTTTGCCGCAAAGCAGCAGTCGAGCGCCATTGAAAACGCCATCGCGCAGACGGTGCTCGCCTGCACCGAGATGTCCAAGACCCGCACGGGCGTGCTGATCGTCTTTGAGCGTGAGATCAACCTCGACGAGATGGCGCGCACCGGCACCATCGTGGACGCGCAGGTGAGCAGCGAGCTGCTGAAAAACATCTTCTTCGTCAAGGCCGCGATGCACGACGGTGCGGTCATCATCCGCGACGGGCGCATCCTGGCGGGCGGCTGTATGCTGCCGCTGTCGAAGAATGTGAACCTCAGCCGCGACCTCGGTATGCGCCACCGCGCGGGCATTGGCATGAGCGAAAATTCCGACGCCGTGGTCGTCATCGTCTCGGAGGAGACGGGCACCATCTCCGTCGCCATCGGCGGACTGCTCAAGCGTCACCTCAAGCCGGAGACGCTCGAGAAGCTGCTCATCAACGAGCTGATGCCGCAGACAGAGGAACCGGGAGCGGACAAGCCGCAGCTGCATTTGCCGCGTATCCTGAAAAAGCGGAAGGAGGACGACGAAGAAAATGGAGCAAACTAAAGGCCGCAGGGCGTTTTGCATCGGCTTGTCGATCCTCATTGCGCTGCTTGTCTGGTTCTACGCCAACGACGACACGGAGATCGAGATCTCCGTCAACGATGTGCCGATAGAATTTACCAACGAAGACACCTCACTGGCGGACAAGGGGCTGATGCTCCTCTCGTATGAGGAGGAGGCGATCGACCTCAAGCTGGGTATGCCGCGCAGCACCTACTTCAAGCTCGATCCGGACAAGATCCGCATCGTGGTCGATCTCAGCTCGGTCACAACGACCGGCACACAGACGATCACCTACAGCATCCTTTATCCGCGCGGGCCGCGCGGCGAGCTGCTTTCGAGCAGCATCACGCAGAAAGAGCCGACCGTCCGCTCGACCACCATTGAGATCGGCGAGCTGTTCCGCAAGAATGTGGAGATCCGCTGCAAGGTCGTCGGCAACGTGGCGGAGGGCTATATCGCCGGCACGGCCCGTATGCTGCCCGAGACGCTTGAGGTGCGCGGCCAGCAGGTCGACATCATGCAGGTGAGCTACGCGCAGGTCACGCTGAACATTGAAAACGCGACCTCCACGGTCGTGGAGCTGCTGGGCTTTGAGCTGTACGATTTCAGCGACCAGCTCATCCGCTCGAACCGCATCCATCCAGCCAGCGAGAGCATCCAGGTGACGATGCCGGTGATGACGGTCAAGGAGGTCCCGCTCACGGTCGAATTTGTCGAAACGCCCGGCTCACGGCTCGAGAACGTCAAGTGGGCGCTGACGCCGATCGACACGATCACGCTCTCGGGCGACGCCTCGACGATGGCTGCCATCGACGAGATCAAGCTCGATACGCTCTCGCTCGCCGATCTCAAGGCGACGGAGACCTTTACCTACGATATTCCGCTTCCTGACGGCGTGGACAATCTCAGCGGCGTGACGAGCGTGACGCTGACCATCCTGTTCGACGACATCGACTCCCTGACGGTGGACGCCACGCAGTTCGGCTACGAGAACCTGACGACCGAGCGTGATGTGACGGTCGTGACCTCGACGCTGAGTGTGACGCTGCGCGGCACGAGCACGGCGCTCGCGCGGGTGAATGAAGAAAACCTCCGCGTGGTGGCGGACCTGACGAACGTTTCCGACGCGGACGGCGTCTATACCGTCCCTGCAACGGTTTATGTGGACGGGCTGGACGTCGGCGCCGTCGGCAGCTATCAGGTGACCGTGCGTTTGAGCGGCGGAGCGGAAAACAGTACAGAGCATAACTGAAGGAGAACCTATGACCCAGATAGCAACGGTTGAAAAAATATTGCGCGGCGGCAGGGCGGAGATCTCCGTTCCCCGTAAGTCCGCCTGCGGACACGACTGCGAGAGCTGCTCGGGCTGCGGGATGCAGGGCTCGTCCACCCATGCGGTGGCGCTCAATCCCATCGGCGCGCAGACGGGACAGAAGGTCGTGGTCGAGAGCAGCAACAAGCGGCTCTATGGCGTGATGCTGCTGGTCTATGCGGTGCCCATCGTGTTGTTTCTGATCGGCTACTTTGCCTCCTATGCGCTGACCTCCGAGGGGCTACGCTATGCCGTCGCCATTGCGGCGTTCTGCCTCGGCATCGTGCCGGCGATCCTCTACGACCGCAAGCTGAAGCGTGAGGGCGGGCTGGCGTTCACCATCATACGAACCCTGTAGCGCAGATATGTTCGGCTACGTTCTGCCCTCGCGGGATCGGCTCGACGAGCGGGAACGCGAGCGCTTCCGCGCCGTCTACTGCGGACTGTGCCACACGCTCCGGGAGCGCTACGGCTTTGCCGCGAGCCTCCTGCTCAACTACGATTTCACCCTTTTAGCCATTCTGCTCTCAAGCGGAGACGAGGAGTCCTGCACTGTGCGGCGCTGCGCCGTGCATCCCTGTAAGGGCTGCCGCGCACAGACAAGCACGCCGGCGCTCGAGGCCGCGGCGGACCGGACCGTGATCCTCTCCTGGTGGCAGCTGCGGGATCACATCGCCGACCACGGCTTTTGGAGCGGACTTAAATACCGCTTTGCTTCGCTCTTTCTGCGCGGTGCTTACCGCAGGGCAGGGGAGCGGCTGCCTCGCTTCGACGCGGCGGTGCGGCTGCATCTCCAAGCGCTCGCGGCGCTGGAGGATGCGCGCTGCGCCTCTATTGATATGGCGGCGGAGCCCTTCGCGGCGCTGATGGCGGACGCGGCGGCAGACCTCACGGACGAGAAGCGCCGGCGCATCCTCGGTCAGATCCTCTATCAGCTCGGCCGCTGGATCTACCTCATCGACGCGGCGGACGACCTGAAAAAGGATACCGAAAGCGGGAATTATAACCCACTGCTTTACCGTTATCATACGGAAAACGGCGTTCTCGGCGACGCGGACAGGCTCGCGCTGGCCGAAACGCTGGACGCCTCCATCGAGCGCATGGCGAGCGCCTACGCACTTTACGACTACGGCGTATGGACGCCGATCTTGGACAGTATATTTTATGAGAGCCTTTACGGCATCGGCAAAGCCGTTTTGGACGGGACCTACCGTCGCCGCACGCGGACGCGGTACGGTGAACGCAAGAAGAAAAGCAACGAGGAAGCACTATGAACGACCCCTACAAAGTATTGAACGTCTCGCCCTCCGCATCGGACGAGGAGGTAAAGAAGGCCTATCGTGACCTTGCGCGGAAGTATCATCCCGACAATTATCACGATAACCCGCTTGCCGATCTCGCGCAGGAGAAGATGAAGGAGATCAACGAGGCCTACGAGCAGATCCAGAAGCAGCGCAGGGCGGGCAGCGGCTACGGTGCGCCGCGGCAGAGCTACTACGGCACGACGAGCAACGGCTATTCCAGTGCCGACCCGACCATGCAGCAGATCCGTCTCGCCATCGCCCGCGGCGACATTTCGCAGGCGGAGCGCCTGCTGAACGCGGTCAGCGACCACAATGCCGAGTGGAGCTTCCTCATGGGCAACGTCTGCTACCGCCGCGGCTGGCTGGACGAGGCAAAGCGCTATTTCGAGACGGCCTGCCGGATGGACCCGGAGAATCCCGAGTACCGGCAGGCGCTCGCGGCCTTCAACAACCGCGGCTACCGTCCGCAGGGCTATCAGACCGTTTCCACGAGCTGCGGCAACGATGTCTGCTCAAACTGGTGCCTCGCGGCACTGTGCTGCAATCTTCTCGGCGGCGGAGGCTACTTCTGCCTGCCGTGTATGTTCTGATTTGAATGAGGAGGAGATCACATTGGTCAAAAGCATGACGGGCTACGGAAGAGCCCGCGAAACGCGCAGCGGCCGCGATATCACCGTTGAGGTCCGCTCGGTCAACAACCGCTATCTTGACTGCACCGTCAAGATGCCGCGCGCCTACATCTTCGCCGAGGACGCCGTGAAGACGCGGGTGCAGAAGGCCGTCTCGCGCGGCAAGGTAGACGTGTTCATCACCATCGACACCTCGGCGGCGGACGAGGCGGTCGTCAAGCTCAACCGCCCGCTCGCGCAGGGCTACTACAAGGCGCTGTGCGAGATCAACGAGGCCTGCGGTCTTGAGAGCGAGATCACCGCGTCGACCATCGCCCGCTTTCCCGACGTCCTGACCGTCACCAAGGCGGAGGAGGACCTGGAGAGCGTTGCCGTCGACCTCTGCGCCGTGCTCGATGACGCGCTTGCCGCGTACAATCGGATGCGCGCGACCGAGGGCGAGCGTCTTGCCGCTGACATCGGCAGCCGGCTCGATACCATCGAGCGCATCACCGGCATGGTCGAGGAGCGCTCGCCGCAGACCGTTGCGGAGTACCGCGCGCGTCTGACCGCCAAGATGGAGGAGGTCCTGCAATCGACCACCATCGACGAGGCCCGCATTCTCACCGAGGCCGCCATCTTTGCCGATAAGATCGCCGTCGACGAGGAGACCGTCCGCCTGCGCTCCCACGTTTCTCAGCTGCGTACCATGCTCGTCTCCGACGAGCCGATGGGCCGCAAGATGGACTTCCTCATTCAGGAGGTCAACCGCGAGAGCAATACCATCGGTTCCAAGTGCAACGATATCACCATCGCGCGCGATGTGGTCGCCCTGAAGGCGGAGGTCGAAAAGATCCGCGAGCAGGTGCAGAACATCGAGTGAGGAGGGGACGATGAAGCTCATCAACATCGGCTTCGGCAATCTGGTCTCCGCCGAGCGTGTGCTGGCCATCGTCAGCCCCGATTCCGCGCCGATCAAGCGCCTCATTCAGGAGTCGCGCGAGCGAGGTATGCTGATCGACGCGACCTACGGCCGAAAGACCGCGTCCGTTTTCGTGATGGACAGCGACCATGTGGTGCTCAGCGCCATCGCGGCGGAGAAGCTCGCGCAGCGGCTCGGCCTTGAAATTTTGGGAGGATTGGAAGAAAACGAATGAAAACAGGGAAGACCTTTATCATCTCCGGCCCCTCCGGCGTCGGCAAGAGCACCGTGCTCCGTGAGCTGCTGCGGGACCGCGACGACCTCTATTTTTCGATCTCCGCCACAACGCGCACGCCGCGTGAGGGGGAGATCGATGGCGTGCACTATCATTTCATCAACGTCGATCGGTTCCGTGAAATGATCCAGGAGGATGAATTCCTCGAGTATGCCGAGTATGTCGGCAACTTTTACGGCACGCCCAAGCGCTATGTGGACGAAGCCATGGCGCAGGGGAAGGACGTTATCCTCGATATCGAGGTGCAGGGCGCCCTGCAGGTCATCGGCAAGCGGCCCGACACCGTGCGCATCTTCATCGCCCCTCCCTCGTGGGACGCGCTGGAGCAGCGCCTGACCGGGCGCGGAACGGACAGCCCTGAGAAGATCCAGAAGCGCCTCGTCCGCGCCAAGGTCGAGCTTCAGACCGCCGACACCTACGATTACTTTGTCATCAACGACACGGTGGAAAACGCCGTGCGCGAGATCAACGCCATCATGCTCGCCGAGCATTGCCGCCCGAGCGAGCGCATGGAGATATTGCAGTAAGATACCTAATTTAATTTATCAATCATGCCGCGCCGCGGCGAAAGGAAGTAAACGACTATGATGCTCTATCCCGCTATGAACACCCTCACCAAGAATGTCCCCAACCGTTACCTGCTGGTCAACGTGGTCGCGCGCCGCGCCCGCCAGATCGCAGAGGACGCTGAGCTGGAGGGGATCCACCTGACCGAAAAGCCCGTCACCGAAGCCATCAATGAGGTCGCCGACGGCGAGATCACCGCGGCGGACATTGATACGCACATCAATAAGTAAGAACAAACGATTCGCCGGAGAGGGGGAGAAGCATGGAACAGCAGATCGCAAGGATCGCCCTCTCCGGCGTACCCTACAGTGCGGACAAGCTGTATTCCTACCTCGTCCCGCCCGAGCTGGCTGACGCCTGCCGCGCGGGCGTTCGTGTGAGCGTACCGTTTGGCCGCGGCAACCGCCGCACCGAGGGCTTCGTGCTCGAAACGCTGTGCGAAGCGGCGGACAAGCCGCTCAAGCCGGTCTTTACCGTGCTGGACGAGCAGCCACTGCTCGACACGTCCCTGCTGCGCCTTGCCAAATGGATGAAGGCGCGCTATTTCTGTACGGTCTACGACGCGCTCAAGACCATTCTGCCCGCGGGCATCTGGTTTCGCTACCGCGAGACCTACCGCTTAGCAGACGGTGTACAGGAGAGCGACTTGTCAGCGCTTGCCGCGGCGAACCGCACAGATAAGCTGCTGCTTGAGGCCATCACCGCCCGCGGCGAGCTGGAGCGCAGCGAGCTCGAGGAGCTCGGCGGCGCGCAGACGATGAAGCGGCTCAAGCTCCTGTGCGAGCAGGGCGTGCTGTACTCCGAGACGACGGCCATCCGGCAGATCAGCGACAAGTCGGTGCGCATGGTGAGCCTTGCCGTGAGCGCGGAGGACGCGCTCGCCGCGGTCGAGCCAAAACGCCGCAGCGCGCCGCTGCGCTATGCGGCGGTCGAAATGCTCTGCGCGCAGGGCACGCTCTCCTCGTCGGATATCTGCTACTATACCGGCGCGTCGCTGCAAACGCTGCGCGGGTTGGAAAAGGCGGGCATCGTTTCATTTGCCAAGCAGGAGGTCCTGCGTGTCAGCAGGCACGAGCCCGTTGAGATGGCCCTGCCCATCGTGCTCAACGACGAGCAGCAGCAAGCCTTTGACGGACTGCTGCCGCTCATTGCCCGCCGCGAGGCGGGAGCGGCGCTGCTGCATGGCGTGACCGCCAGCGGCAAGACGCAGGTGTATATCCGCCTCATTGAGGAAACATTGGCGATGGGCCGCACGGCGATGCTGCTCGTGCCGGAGATCGCGCTCACGCCGCAGATGATGGCGAAATTTACCGCCTATTTCGGCGAGAACGTCGCCATGCTCCACAGCGGACTTCAGCTGACGGAGCGCTACGACCAGTGGAAGCGCATCCGCCGCGGCGACGTGCGGGTCGTGCTCGGCACGCGCAGCGCGGTGTTCGCGCCGCTGCCGGATCTCGGACTTATCATCATGGACGAGGAGCAGGAGCCGACCTACTGCTCGGAGAACCCGCCGCGCTACCATACGCGCGATGTCGCGCAGTTCCGCTGTGCGCAGAGCGGCGCGCTGCTGCTGCTCGGCTCGGCGACGCCGACGGTCGAGACGATGTACTACGCGCGGGAAGGACGCTATCAAGTTTTCCCGCTTTACAGACGCTACAATGAAAAAGCGCTCCCCGAGGTGTTCATCGCCGATTTGCGCGACGAGCTTCGCGCGGGGAACGAGACCGCCGTCAGCGAACCGCTCCGCTCCGCGCTGGAGGAAAATCTCGCGCGCGGCGAGCAGAGCATTCTCTTTCTCAACCGCCGCGGCAGCAGCCGGATGCTGCTGTGCGGTGAGTGCGGCGAGGTGCCCGAGTGCCCGCGCTGCAGCGTTCCGATGACCTATCACAGTGCGAACGGACGGCTGATGTGCCATTACTGCGGCCACAGTGAGCCGGCCTATGACCGCTGCCCGCAATGCGGCGGCATCATGAAGCACATCGGCACCGGCACGCAGAAGGTCGAGGAGGAGCTGCACGCTCTGTTCCCCGGAGCGAAGGTCCTGCGTATGGACACCGACACGGTCGGCGCGTCGCATGGGCACGAAAAGCTCCTGCGGCAGTTTGAAGAAGAAAAGATCCCGATCCTGCTCGGTACCCAGATGGTCGCCAAGGGCCTGGATTTTGAGAACGTCACGCTGGTCGGCGTCCTCTGCGCCGACGCTTCGCTCTATATCGACAACTACCGTGCGCCGGAGCGCACCTTCAGCCTGCTCTCGCAGGTCGTGGGCCGCGCGGGCCGCGGCAGCAAGCAGGGCAGAGCGATCATTCAGACCTTCACGCCGGAAAACGAGGTCATCCGCGCGGCGGCCGCACAGGATTACGACGCGTTCTACGAAAGCGAGATCCGGATGCGGCGCCTGCGCCGCTATCCGCCGTTCGCCGACCTCTTCTCCTTTACCGTGACCGGCGCGGACGAGAGCCGCGTCATCCGCGCGGCAAAGGCGCTGCGCGACGCGCTCGGCTACGCCGTCGAACGGCGCGAGGAGCTCAAGCCGCTGAGCATCGAGGTGCTCGGTCCTGCCGGGGCGAGCGTGGTGAAGGTCAACAACCGCTACCGCTACCGTGTTTTTCTCGTCGGCAAGGGCTGTCCGGCGCTGCGCCGTCTGGTGGCGGAATATCTTTATGCGTTTTATCAACACAAGGAAAACCGCGGTCTCGACATTTTTGCCGACTGCAATGCGATACAATAGGAGGAACTGCTATGGCCATTCGTGAGATCAGAAAAAAAGGTGACCCGTGCCTGGAGAAGGTCTGCCACCCGGTGACGGAATTCAATGAGCGTCTGCACCTGCTGCTGGACGATATGCGTGAAACGCTGGAGGAGTCCGGCGGCGTCGGGCTTGCCGCGCCGCAGGTCGGCATCCTGCGCCGCGTGTGCATCGTGGAGGACAGCGAGGGCGAGATCATCGAGCTCGTGAACCCCGAGATCGTCAAGGCTGAGGGCGAGCAGACCGGCTTGGAGGGCTGCTTGAGCCTGCCCGGACGCTGGGGCATTGTCACCCGTCCCTACACCGTGCGCGTGCGCGCGCAGGACCGCGACGGCGCGGCCTTCGAGGTCGAGGATGAAGACATCACCGCCCGCTGCTTCTGCCACGAGATCGAGCATCTGGACGGACACCTGTTCAGCGAGCACTGCGACCGCCTGCTCACCGACGAGGAGCTGGAGCAGTATCTCAAGGAGCACGAGGACGAGTACGAAAGGGAAGACGACGAATGAGGATCGTATTCATGGGAACGCCCGACTTCGCAGTCGCGTCGCTCCGCCGTCTGGTGGAGGACGGGCATGAGGTCGTCGGCGTATTCACCCAGCCGGACAAGCCCAAAAACCGCGGCATGAAGCTGACCTTCTCGCCTGTGAAGGAATATGCCTTAACACAAGACCTGCCGGTCTATCAGCCGCTCAAAATGCGCGACGGGGAAGCGCTCGGCATATTGCGGGAGCTTGCGCCCGAGCTGATCGTGGTCGCGGCCTACGGAAAGATCCTGCCGCAGGAGATCCTGGACCTGCCGCAATACGGCTGCATCAACGTTCACTCCTCGCTTCTGCCGAAGTATCGCGGCGCCGCGCCCATCAACTGGGCGATCCTGAACGGCGAGCGCATTACCGGCGTTTCCATCATGTATATGGTCGCGGCGCTCGACGCGGGCGATGTCATCCGCACGGTCTCGACCGAGATCGGTGAGCATGAGGATGCCGCGGCGCTGACGCTGCGGCTCTCTGAGCTTGGCGCGCAGGCGCTGAGCGAGACGATCCCGACGCTTGCGGACGGCACGGCGAAGCGCACCCCGCAGGACGAGTCGGCATTCACCTATGCGCCCATGCTCGACCGCTCGCTTTCGCCCATCGACTGGACGAGGAGCGCACGGGAGATCGACTGCCAGGTGCGCGGTCTCATTCCGTGGCCCTGTGCCGCGACGAGCGTGGACGGGAAAAGCGTCAAGGTCTACGAGACCGTTTCCGGGGAAATGACTGCCGACGCACCAGGCACGATGCACGCGGTCAAGCGCGGCCTTTCCGTTGCCTGCGGCGACGGCAGGAGCCTCATCATCACACAGCTTCAGGCGGAGGGCGGCAAGCGCATGGAGGCTGCCGACTATCTGCGCGGTCACCCGCTCAAAACAAACGGCTAAAGGGGAGAGCTTATGCCTTACTATTCTTACGGCTACGGTTACGATTCGGCCAACCTGGTCTACCTCATTCTGCTGGTCCCGGTCCTGCTGCTGTCGCTCTATGCGCAGGCAGCGGTCAGCGGCAATTTCTCGCGTTACAGCAAGGTAACGAATCGCCGCGGACTGACCGGCGCGCAGGCGGCGGCCGGTGTGCTGCGCGCGCACGGCATCACAGACGTCGGCATCGCCCGCTGCTCAGGCAAGCTGACCGACCACTACGATCCGCGCAATAACACCATCTTTCTCTCCGATTCGGTTTACGATGCCGCCACGGTCGCGGCGGTCGGCGTTGCCGCGCATGAGGCGGGACACGCGGTGCAGTACGCCGTGGGCTATGGTCCCGTCAAGCTGCGCAGCGCCATTGTGAAAACGACGCAGTTCAGCTCGCAGGCTTCGTTCATCATTCTGATGCTCGGCCTTGTGCTCTACAGCCAGCCGATCCTGCTGCTCGGCATTGTCCTCTTCGGCGTGGTCGCCTTCTTCCAGCTCGTCACGCTGCCGGTGGAGTTCAACGCCTCCCACCGTGCGCTTGAAACGCTGGAGGGGGAGCATATCCTGGAGGACGAGGAGATGGCCGGTGCGCGAAAGGTGCTCCGCGCCGCGGCGCTGACCTATGTCGCCGCGCTGCTCTCGTCGCTTTTGCAGCTCCTGCGCTACGTTTTGATCTTTCTCAACCGCTCCGGGAATCGCCGCGGAGGGCGCCAATGAGAGTCGACCGTGCAAGAGAAGCGGCGCTGGACGCGCTGGCGGCCTGCCGCCGGAACGGCGCGTGGATCGACGGCGCGCTCAAGCAGGTGCTCAAGCGGGACGGGCTTTCCGGCCGCGACGCAGCCTTTGCCAGCCGCATTGCCTACGGCGTGATGCAAAACCGCATCTACCTTGACCGCTGTCTGGCGCGCTGCCTGACGCAGAGACCCGAAAAGCTCGAGCCGCTGCTGCTCGATATTCTCCGCATCGGCGCGTATCAGATCCTTCTCATGGATAAGGTGCCGGTCAACGCCGCCGTGAATGAGGCGGTGGAGATGGCGAAGGCGCACAAGCTATCCCGCGCGGCGGGACTGGTGAACGCGGTGCTGCGCAATGTGGACCGCAGAAGGGGAGAGCCGCTTGCCTTTGCGGATGAGCTTGAAGCGCTCTCCGTACAGACGAGCCACCCGCGTGCGCTCGTCGAGCGCATGGTCGGCCTGCTCGGCGCGGAGGAGGCGGAAGCCTTTCTCCGCGCGGACAATGAGCCGGTCCCGACCACCATTCAGACCAACACGCTCAAAACGACCGCGAAGCAGCTTCACGCCTCGCTGGAGGATGAGGGCGTAACCGTGGAGCCGCACCCGTGGCTTGCGGACTGCTTCACCGTTTCCAGCACCGGCGATCTGGAAGGTCTGCGCGCGTGGCGCGAGGGCTGGTTCACGGTGCAGGATGCCGCGGCGAAGCTGACGGCTTTGGCTGCCGCGCCAAAGGCGGGGAGCTTTGTCATCGATACCTGCGCCGCCCCCGGCGGGAAGTCCTTCGCCATGGCGATGTGCATGGAAGGGAAAGGACACATTCTCTCCTGCGATGTGGAGGAGCACAAGCTGCGGCTCATGGAGGCCGGTACGGAGCGGCTGGGGATCGAGTGCATGGAGGTCCGCTTGGCCGATGGCCGTGTCTGCGATGAAGAGCTTGCGGAGAAGGCGGACATCGTCGTCTGCGACGTGCCGTGCTCCGGGCTCGGCATCATCCGCAAGAAGCCGGATATCCGCTATAAGGACATGGCTTCGCTCGCGGGTCTGCCCGCGATCCAAAGCGCCATTCTGGACAATGCCTCACGCTATGTTCGGCGCGGCGGGGCGCTCGTTTACTCCACCTGCACGGTGCTTCCCGAGGAAAACGAGCGGGTGACGGATGCGTTTCTCCGCGCGCACCTGGACTTTACTTACGATGCCTTTGCGCTGCCCGACCCCATCGGCACGGTAGAGGGACACATCACGCTCTGGCCGCAGCGCCACGGGACGGACGGTTTTTATATCTGCCGCATGACGCGCAAGGAATGAGGATGACGATGACCGATATCAAATCCATGACACAAGAGGAGATCACCGACGCGCTGCGCGCGATGGGCGAGCCTGCCTTCCGCGGCAAGCAGGTGTTCTCCTGGCTCCATAAGGGCGCGACCGACTTTGCGGAGATGAACAACCTCTCCAAGCCCCTGCGAGAAAAGCTCGGCAAGGAGTTTACCATTACAGCGCCGACCGTCGCCCGCAAGCAGGTTTCCCGGCTCGACGGCACCGTCAAATACCTCTGGGAGCTGCGCGACGGCAACTGCATCGAGACGGTGCTCATGAGCTATCACCACGGCAACACCGTCTGCATCTCCTCGCAGGTCGGCTGCCGGATGGGCTGCAAATTCTGCGCCTCCACCATAGCTGGCAAGGTAAGAGACTTAACACCTTCGGAGATGCTTGACCAGGTGCTCTTTACCCAGCTGGATTCGGGAAAGGATATCTCCAACATCGTTCTCATGGGCATCGGCGAGCCGCTGGACAACCGCGCGAACGTGCTGTGCTTTCTGCAGCTTGTGAACCACCCGGAGGGGCTGAACATCGGAATGCGCCACATCTCGCTTTCCACCTGCGGCGTCGTACCCGGCATCGACGCGCTTGCGGAGGAAAACCTGCAGCTCACGCTTTCCGTTTCGCTCCACGCGCCGGACAGCGCGACGCGCAGCCGCATCATGCCGGTCAACAACGCCTACGACGTGGAGGAGCTGTTCGCCGCCTGCCACCGCTATTTTAAGAAAACCGGCCGCCGCATCTCGTTTGAGTACGCGATGATCGACGGCGTGAACGACCACGACTGGCAGGCCGACCTGCTCGCCGAGCGCATCCACGGGATGCCGGGGCACGTCAATCTGATCCCGCTCAACGACGTGGTCGAAAGCGAGTTCAAGCCCAGCCACCGCGTCGCGGCGTTTCAGAAGCGATTGGAGTCCCACGGCCTGACGGCGACGGTGCGCCGCAGTCTCGGCGGGGATATCGACGCCTCCTGCGGCCAGCTTCGCCGCAAGGAGATGGAGGCAAAGGAGAGAGGACAATGAAAGCCTGCGGCATCACGGACGTTGGACTGCAGCGTCACGAAAATCAGGATACCTTTGCCGTGGAGCGCGGCGCGGCGGACGGTCAGCTCATTGCGGTCGTGTGCGACGGCATGGGCGGCGAGAACTGCGGGCAGATCGCCAGCAGCCTTGCAGTCCGCGCCTTTCTCGACGAGCTTCACGCGGTCCTGCGCGCGGATATGACGACGGAGCAGCTGCGCGAAGCGGTGTCGTTCTGCGTTTCCAAAGCAAACGCTGCCGTCAACCGCCACGCGCAGGAGCATACGGAGTGTCACGGCATGGGGACGACGCTCGTCTCCGCCGTGACGAACGGCTCCGGCGCGGTCATCTGCAACGTCGGCGACAGCCGTGCCTACCGCGTCGGCGCGGAGAGGCTCGAGCGCATCACGCGCGATCATTCGGTGGTCGAGGGCTTGATCGAAAGCGGCAATATCACCGCCGAGCAGGCGCGCACGCACCCCAACCGCAACCTCATCACCCGCGCGCTCGGCCCTGAGGAGCATATCGAGTGCGACGTGTACGATGTGACGCTCGGCGTGGACGAGCGGCTGCTGCTCTGCTCGGACGGGCTGGTCGTCACCGCCACGGACGAGGAGATGTACGAGGCGGTCGGCCGGGGCGATACGCCGGAGGAGAGCCTTGAGCACCTGCTCGAGCTTTCCAAACAGCGCGGCGCGCCGGATAACGTTACCGCTGTGCTGCTCTATCAAGAGTGAGAAAGGAGGGCGCATAGATGGATCAAATGATCGGCAGAATGCTGGACAACCGCTATGAGCTGCTTGAGCTGATCGGCAGCGGCGGCATGGCAATGGTCTATAAGGCCAAGTGCCACCGGCTCAACCGCCTCGTGGCGGTCAAGGTATTGAAAAGCGATTTCGCGAGCGACGCGGATTTCCGCCGCCGCTTCTACGATGAATCCCAAGCCATCGCGATGCTCTCCCACCCGAACATCGTTTCGGTCTATGACGTGTCGCGCTCCTCGCCGGAGTACATCGTCATGGAGCTCATCGACGGCATCACGCTCAAGCAGTATATGGAGCGGCGCGGGCGTCTGAACTGGCGCGAGTCGCTGCATTTCATCACACAAATTATGAAGGGGTTGAGCCACGCGCATTCGCGCGGCATCGTCCACCGCGACATCAAGCCGCAGAACATCATGGTGCTGCGCGACGGCAGCGTCAAGGTCACGGACTTCGGCATCGCCTGTCTTTCCAACTCCGCCAACACCATGACGCAGGAGGCGCTCGGCTCCGTCCACTACATCTCGCCCGAGCAGGCGAAGGGCAACCGCCCCGACGCGCGCTCGGATATCTACTCCGCCGGCGTCGTGCTCTATGAGATGCTCACGGGCCGCCTGCCCTTTGAGGGCGACAGCGCCGTGTCCGTCGCGATTCAGCATTTAAGCAGCGTGCCGCTCTCCCCGCGGGAGATCGACCCCGACGTGCCCGAGGCGCTGGAAAAGATCTGCATGAAGGCGATGGCCTCGGACATCGACCGCCGCTATCCGACGGCGGACGCCATGCTCGCCGACCTGGAGGAGTTCCGCAAGAACCCCGACGTAGACCTTGATTTCAGCATCGAGGATCTGCGCCGCCCCGATACCGACGAGCCGACACAGTATATCCCCGCTGTGCAGGCAGTCACGCCGAAGCGGGAGGAGCCGCAGGAGGACGAGCCGGTCGACGAGAAAAAAACGCAAAAAATGCTCCTGCTGGCCGGCGGCATCGCGCTGGCCGCGGTGATCGTGTTCGCTCTGTGGAACGTCATCATGGGCAGCTTCCGAAAGGAGCCTGTGCAGACGGAGTTCACCGTGCCGAACCTCCTCGGCATGACCATTGAGGAGGCCGAGGCCGACGAGCGGGTGAAGGGCATCTTCACCATTACGGAGATGGGCAGCCGCGCGAGCAGCGAGTACGCGGAGGGTCAGATCGTTGAGCAGACGCCTGCGGCCGACAACGTGGTGCGCAGCAACCGCGAGATCCAGGTCTTTGTCAGCACCGGCGAAAAGACCGAGCCGATGCCGAGCGTCACAGGACTGGAGTGGCGCAGCGCGAAGATCATACTTGACGACCTTGGGCTTGACCTGCAGTATAACTGGAAGGATGAGTATTCCGACTCCATCACCTCCGGCTGTGTCATTCGCACGGAGCCGGCAAAGGGAGAGATGCTCCGTCAGGGAGATGTTCTGCTGCTCTACCGCAGCAAGGGACCCGAGCCGAAGCCGGTCACGGTGATCTCCTTCCTCACCTATGAGCAGACGACGGCGGTGGAGGAGGCCGAGACGCTCGGCTTGAAGGTCACCGTGAAGCACGTTTACAGCGACGCGCTTGCGGGCACCGTCGTTGAGCAGAGCATCGCGCAGGATACGGTCGTCACCACCGGCGCCGAGATCGTGCTCACCGTCAGCGACGGGCCCGATCCTTCCGTTTCCGGCACAGAGGGGATCCCCCCGGAGGCGGCGTGAGAGGACGGATCAAAAAGGCCCTCAGCGGCTTTTACTATGTCGATACCGGCGAGGAGGTCGTGACCTGCCGCGCGCGCGGGCGCTTCCGTAAGGAGGGCGTTTCGCCGCTTGTCGGCGACCGCGTGGAGATCACGGTATCCGGCACGGAGGGCATGGTCGACGCCATCGAGCCGCGGCGCAATGTTTTTTCGCGTCCGGCGGTCGCCAACATCGACCAGCTTGTGATCGTGGCGTCGAACGCCATCCCGCAGACCGATCCGTATCTCATCGACCGCATGACCGCCATCGCCGCGCTGAAGGGCTGCGAGGTCCTGATCTGCATCAACAAATCGGACCTTGACCATGCCGACGAGCTGTGCGCCATCTATGAAAAGGCGGGGCTTCCGTTTCTGCTCACAAGCGCCGAAACGGGGGAGGGCATTGCCGAGCTGCGGGAGCATATTTCCGGCAAGCTGTCTGCCTTTACAGGCAATTCCGGCGTTGGGAAATCGAGCCTGCTCAATGCGCTCGACCCACGCTTTTCCGTGCAGGTCGGCGAGGTCAGTCAGGCGCTCGGACGCGGACGCCACACCACGCGCCATGTGGAGCTATATACCCTCTCCGGCGGCGCGGAGATCATCGACACGCCCGGCTTTTCCTCCTTTGATACCGACGAGCTTGGGCTTGCGCTGAAGGAGCGGCTGCCGGAGACCTTTTTGGACTTCGCACCCTATCTGGACGGCTGCCGCTTCGTTGGCTGCAGCCACACGAAGGAAAAGGGCTGCGCCGTTCTGGAGGCCGTGCGGGCAGGGAAGCTCTCCGCCTCGCGGCACGCGAGCTATCTGCGGCTCTACAACGAGCTCAAGGACCTGCGGGAGTGGAGCAGCAAATGAAGAAGCGAAAGCGGCGGGAAATCCCGCCACTTTTTCCATGCCCGCGGGGCACGGGACAACGCCGCGCGGTATATACTGTAGCATCAGGCGTGACGGGAAGGAGGTGCGGCCATGTGGGGCAGGAACTGGTGCTGTCTGGGCATCTGCGCGCTGGCGCTGGGACTGGCGATCTTCATCGTTGCCATTTTTCCGGTGGGCTTTCTGATGTTTCTGGTCGCGTTGCTTCTCGTCGTCTGCGGCTGGGGCTGTATCCGGAGGAGGTGAGCGGATTTGAAGATCGTGGTGTGGAAGTCGCCCAAGGCCCTGTGCGGCGTGCTGCGGCTGCTGTTTGGGATCAAAGACGGGCAGGAATAAAGCGGTCCTTTGGCGCATAGAGTGAAGCAAAACCGTGCCAAAGGAGAGGACTGCCATGGAGCTTGAACTGTGCAAAGAGACGTATTCCTGTTATGAGGCTCTGCCGCCGCTTGTGGAAACGCGCGAGCAGAGCACCGAGACCATCGTCCCCGATTACTGCCCCGACATCGCGCGCATCGTGGAGGGCAGCGGCTGCCTCTTCGTGCGCAGCCGCGAGATTGCGGACGGGCGCGTGAGCGTTTCCGGCTCGCTGCGCATGACGCTTTTGTACATAGCCGACGGCAGCGGCGGGCTCAAGAGCTTTTCGTACACGCTTCCCGTCGAGGAGACGCTGGACGGACGGCTGCGCGAGGGCTGCACCGAGGCGAGCGTGAGCGGCTGCGTCAGCGCGCTGGAGGTCCGCGCGCTCAACCCGCGCAAGATCATGACGCGCGCCGCCGTCGAGCTGACCGTTACGCCTTACTGCGCCGCGCAGCTTACGGCCTGCGGCGATGTGACGCAGCGGGCGGAAAACGGCATTGAGACGCTGTGCGAGACGCAGGAGGTCTCGATCATCAAGGCGCTGCGCAGCAAGGACTTTGTGTTCTCCGACGACCTCGTGCTCTCGAGCAGTAAGGAGCCGGCGGCGGAGCTGCTGCGCGAGAGCGCGTCCGTCCGCACGACGGAGTGCCGCCTGATCGGCGGCAAGATCATCCTCAAGGGCGTTGTCTGCGTGGAGGTCCTCTATCTCTCGGAGAGCGGGACCATCTGCAGCGCCGCCGCGGAGCTGCCCTTTTCCCAAATCGTCGAGGGTGTCGAGGACGCGGACGAGAACACCTCTGCCGAGGCGATGCTGTGCCTGACCGGCGCGGAGCTGCGCATCGGCGGCGAGAGCGGCGACGCGCGCACCATCTCCGCAAAGCTCTTCCTGCACGCCTTTGTCGTGCTGCGCCAAAGGCTCTGCCTGCGCTGCATCACCGACCTTTACAGCACGAGCTGTGAGCTCTCCGCGCAGATGCAGACGCTTGAGCTGTGCGGCGGCGTTGAGACCGTCACGCAGGAGCAGAACGTCCGCGAGCAGATCGAGACCGGCGTGGAGGTATCTGCGGTGCTGTGCGCCGAGGTCCATTTCGGCAGCGTCAGTCTGGTGCAGGAGGAGAGCACGGCAAACGTGCGCTGCACGGCGATCCTCCGTGTGCTCTATCTCGACGAGGGCGGCGCGCCGCTGATGGTCGAGCGCCGCACCGAGGTCGCCGTGCGCATTCCCGTCCCGGAGGGCTGTACCGCCGCGGTCCGCAGCGTGACGGCCTGCGAGGTCAGCGCCGCCGCGACAGCGGACGGCATTGAGGTGCGCTTCCCGGCGCTCTTTACCCTCGAATGTACCCGCCGCTGCCGCTGCGCCTGCCTGTGCGTGCTCAAGGCGGAGCCGCAGCAGGAGAGCGGCGGCAGGCAGCCGACGCTCGTACTGCGTGCCATGGGCGCGGAGGAGCGGCTTTGGGATCTCGCCAAGGCCTACCGCACGACGGTTGCCGAGATCCTCACCGCCAACGAGCTTTCCGCCGAGGCTGACGCGCCGGGCGGCGAGATGCTGCTCATTCCGTGCCGCCGCTGAATATTTCCCGGGAAAAGAGCCGTGAGGCTCTTTTTCTTTTTTGGCTTGTCATACCCCGCGCGGAGCGCTCATATAGTGAAGCAAGAACGGTGAGGATTCGGAGGAGATCGCTATGACCACAAATACCGGCATCTATCAGGACATCGCCACGCGCACGGCGGGCGACATCTATATCGGCGTCGTCGGCCCGGTGCGCGCCGGCAAATCGACCTTCATCAAGCGCTTCATGGAAACGCAGATCATCCCGAACATCGACAATGTCTACCGCCGCGAGCGCGCCAAGGATGAGCTGCCGCAGAGCGGCAGCGGCCGCACGGTGATGACCTCCGAGCCGAAGTTCGTGCCCGAGGAGGCCGTGGACATCGCGCTCGATGAGGGCGCGAGCTGCTCCGTGCGGCTCATCGACTGCGTGGGCTACATGGTCCCCGGCGCGGCGGGACAGCTCGACGGCGATAGTCCCCGCATGGTCACGACGCCGTGGGCCGACCATCCGGTCACGATGGCGGAGGCGGCGGAGCTGGGCACGACGCGCGTGATCCGCGAGCATTCGACCATCGGCATCGTCATTACGACCGACGGCAGCATCACGGACATTCCGCGCGAGGACTACCTCGAGGCTGAGGGCCGCGTCATCCGTGAGCTGCAGGAGATCGGCAAGCCTTTTCTCGTGCTGCTCAACGCCGTCGACCCGAAATCAAGCAGAGTTCAGGCGATGGCAAGCGATATTGCTTCACACTATGGCGTGTGCTGTCTGCCGGTCAACTGCCTGGAGCTGGACGACGCGGCGGTGGGGGATATCCTCAAGGCGATCCTCTACGAGTTCCCGCTGACCGAGCTGGAGCTTCATATCCCGGCATGGGTCCTGGCGCTGCCCGCCGACCATGCCATCAAGCTCGGCCTTTACCGCAGCATCCGCGAGGGCGCCAAGGGACTGCACCGCATCCGCGAGGTCGCGCCCGCGGTGGACGCCATGTGCGCCTACGAGGGCATCAGCGGCGCAAAGGTCAACGCCATCTCGCTCGGCAGCGGCACCGCCAGCGCGGAGCTTCAGCTCCCGCGGGCGCTGTTCTATCAGACGCTCAGCGAGCAGTCCGGCTTTGATGTGGCGGACGACGGCGATCTCATGCGTCTGCTCACGGAGCTTTCCGCCGTCAAGGCGGACTACGACAAGGTATCCTCCGCCATTCGGGACGCCCGCGAAACGGGCTACGGCGTGGTCGTGCCGACGGTCGACGAGCTCATTTTGGAGGAGCCGGAGATCATGAAGCAGGGCGGCCGCTACGGTGTGCGGCTCAAGGCCAGCGCGCCGAGCCTGCACATCATTCGCGCGAACATCGAAACGACCGTTTCGCCCATCGTCGGCAACGAAAAGCAGAGCGAGGACATGGTCAACTATCTCTTGCAGGAGTTCGAGGGCGACACGGCGAAGATCTGGCAGTCAAATATCTTCGGGCGCAGCTTCCACGAGATCGTCAGCGAGGACCTGCAGGCCAAGCTCAAGCGGATGCCGGACGACGCGCGCGCCAAGCTCCGCCAGACGCTCGAACGCATCATCAACGAGGGCAGCGGCGGCCTCATCTGCATCATTCTCTGAAAATTGCGAAGAGAGGGGAGATACCCCTCTCTTTCTTACATTTTGTAACCAAAATGTTTCCACTTTGTAACTTGTGTTTCCGGCTGCTTCATGCTATACTGTTTACATAACGAAGAAAGAGAGAGGTACCATGAAAAGGAAGCTCGCCCTGCCCGTATTCTTGCTCGCTGCCGTATTGTGTGCCGTATGGTCCTTTATCGAAGCGAAGCAGCCGACGCCGGCATCGCTGCGGGAGCAGCTCATCAGCGCGCTGGATTCGGCCGACGCTGTTTACTTTGAACCCGACCGTCTCGACAGCAATCACGCCGAAGGCATTGTCACCGACGCGAAATGCGTGGAGGAGATATGCGCACTGCTCCGTCAAATCGAACCGGCGGACGATGTAGCGTGGCCCGCTGAGGAAGAGAGGCCTATCCTTTCCAATGCGTCGTTTATGCTACTCACCGGCCATGATGCCGAAGACCTGACAACGGCGGACTGCGTGACCAAAACGCCGCGCTGCTATATCCTGAACGACCGCGGCAATGACCGTACCCTGCTTTTTGTGCATAACGGAAGCCGAAGCTATGAAAACGAGGATTTCCGGCTTATCGGCGCGCTGCCGTTCACCGGTCTTGACTATACATCGCGATGGATCAGAAATTGCAGAGCCGCACCGGCTCCGAGATCCTTACGCTGACCGAGGAGGTCGGCGGCCAAGCCGTCACGCTGAGGGTCTACGAGTTGGATGAGGATGGCTATGCGCGCTACGCGCTCTTCAACGCGGACGGTACGGAGATCGACATACCGTTCGGTGTGGGTCGCCGCACTTGGATCGGGGAGGACGAGGCCGCCGAGAAGGTCTCCCTGACCGCACGGGACGATGTGCTCGGCTTTCCGGGCTTCGAGCTTGAAACGATCCAAGGCGGGCGTATGACGGTTCGTTACTTCTATGCGCTGACGGGGCAGGGCTTCGTCTATGCGGGAGAAGCCTTTGGTCTTGGCTTTGATGATACAGAGTGGGGCGACGGCGTGTGGCCGCTCGACCTTACGGGCGACGGGCGCAGCGAGCTGGTCACGCGCAGCACCTTTGGCACCGGCGTACCGCGCGTTTTTGTCTACCGCTGGAACGCCGCGGAGGGAATCTCGCAGCACAGCGGCATAGACTGGGAGAAGGCGGACGCACAGCTTGCGAAGCTGAGCGCGCCGCTTGGCTCGGTCGCGCGGGCGGAGACCTATCACGCGGAGGACAATACCGTCACGCTGACGCTCTACACGGAAAACGGCACAAAGGAAACGACGCTGCCGCTCACCACGGATATTCTCGGCGAGTGGTTCACAAACGTCTGATTGGAAGATACAAAAAAGGAACCGATCCTGCGGATCAACACTGTTAAGATAAGAAAATCCGTTAGCAAAAAAAGCTCCCCCGTCCATTTCAGAGGAAGTGGACGGGGGAGCTTTACTTATTTCTACTGTTTCCTGTTGTGCTTACTTCGCGGGCAGGACAATGACCTGTCCCTCGTAAATGGTGTTGGCGTTCACAAGACGGTCGGCGTTGCGCTCGAAAATGGTCTTGTACTTCATCACATCGCCATAGGTCGCCTTGGCAATAGTGCCCAGCGTATCGCCAGCCTTGACCGTATAGAGGGTTTCGCCGCTGGCTGCGACAGGAGCATTGATGCGGGCAACCTTACCCAGCTTTTCGGGCAGAACAAGCGTTGCGCCCTCCGTCAGCTTTGCACCCTTGTTGGCTTTGTAAAGTTCGCTCCACACGCCATAAGTGCCATAATTGTTCAGCGCGATCGTGCCGTAAGTGTCGCCTTTCTTCACGGTGTAAGAGCCAGCGGCAGCGGGCGCTGCGGGCTGCGTGGGAGCAGCAGGCTGTGCGGGAGCGGTAGGCTGTGCGGGAGCGGTAGGCTGTGCGGGAGCGGTAGGCTGCGCGGGAGCGGTAGGCTGCGCGGGCGCAGTAGGCTGCTCGTCCACACCGCCCAGCTTGATATAGGTCTTGCCATACTCAACCACGAAAAGAGCACCTGCGGGGAAATTGGTGAAAATATCATCAACAGCACCCGTCTTGATTTCCACCCCCATGTAATCCTCGCCATAGCCGTCCTCGGTCAGCTCGGAAAGCGTAAACATGGAGTCGCCCGTGACCGTTACGGAAGAGCCGGGCTTCACGGTAATCATGGTAACATTCTGGTTCGTATATTCTTCGCTGTCGTAGTCCCAAGCCTTGATGGTTTCCGTAGCAACGGCGGCGGCGTCGAACTTCATGGTCGTATACTCATCGGACCATGTATAGCTGGTGTAGTTGGCTGCAAACGCGGGGACAGACAATGCCACGCAAAGGATAAGCGCGAGGGAAAGGCTCAAAAACTTTTTCATGTTTGAACTTCCTTTCATATTTTGTCGTTGTGCCGTTTCACCCTCTCTTTGCTCCTTCCCTTTGGGCTTTTCTCCCTGCGGCACAACACAAAATCATATCAAAGTCAGCCCACATATTTCCGACCAGCCGCCCACAGGGACGGGGAACATTCCCCGTCCGTGGGCGCTGTCGGAAACATAAAAAGGCGGTGTTGAGCGTAT
>OHAT01000450.1_pt1 | contig 42138 bp, 27 predicted proteins | sample 1577141 | NCBI WGS metagenome assembly OHAT01 (sample SAMEA3541578, study PRJEB24748) | human gut metagenome | biome: human gut; feature: human-associated habitat; material: faeces | place: China | collected 2012 | reverse complement strand
CGCGATTGGCGAAAATACGTTGGTGAAAATGGTGAAAAATATATTGACGCTAACATGCTCAAGATGATGCGCGAGATGGGCATCCGGTGCGGGATACGCCGCCGGGGCTCCCGCCGCCGGTACGGCTCCTACAGGGGGCTCGTGGGGAGCACGTTCGAGAACGTCATCGCGAGGGACTTCGGCGCCGAGGGGCCGTGGCAGAAGCTCGGCACCGACGTCACCGAGTTCAAGGTGGCGGGCGCCAAGGCCTACTGGGCCCCGGTGCTCGACTTCTGCACGAAGGAGATCGTGGCGAGCGACATATCGACCTCGCCGGACCTCGCCCAGCAGCACAGGATGCTCGACCGGCTCCTCGAGGCCCTGACCGACGGGGCGGCGCCGACCATGCATTCGGACATGGGCTGGCAGTACCAGCACGAGTCCTACACCTCCAGGCTGGAGGGGGCGGGCATCACCCAGAGCATGTCGCGCAAGGGGAACTGCATCGACAACGCCGCCACCGAGCAGCTCTTCGGCCACGTGAAGGACGAGTTCTACCGCGGCAGGGAGTGGGGCAGCTTCGGGGACTTCAAGCGCGACCTGGAGGGGTACATAGCCCATTGGAACACGCGGCGCAGGCAGGTAAGATTGAAGGGCCTGACGCCGGAGGAGTTCCGGAACCGGGCCCTTGCGGCGTAGTCGCTATTTATTCAGTCCAAGTTTCGGGGCGCAGTTCACAGGCACCTTTGTGGTGGTTTTTGTTTTAGGCCGAGGGGAAGGCCTTGGCGGCAGTGCCTATCCTCGGCTTTTGCATAGTCTCGATCTGTAACACCAAGCCAGCGAAAATGGCTCTAACTGTTACAGATTGAGATGAACCGTTCGGCCGTCAGCCCAACGTCTTGATCTGTAACACCAGGCGGCATATTTGGTCTCTAACTGTTACAGATTGAGATGCAGAGTGGCCGGCCGGCACAATATCTCAATCTGTAACAACTGCAGGGCTCAACGGACTCCAGCTGTTACAGATTGAGACAAAACGACCGGGCAAGTCCCAAACCACCACAAAGGTGCCTGCCCCATCGTGGTGGTTTGGGCGGCCGGCATAAAAAAGTCCCCGCCGGGCGTGTGCTCGACGGGGACTTTGCCGTTTGATGGCTAGCACTGCAGGTGATTACTCGCCCAGCAGGCTCTTGGTGATGGAAGCGGCGGCCTTCTTGCCGGCGCCCATCGCCAGAATGACCGTAGCGGCACCGGTGACGATGTCGCCGCCGGCCCAGATGCGGGGATCGGTGGTCTGGCCGGTCTCCTCGTCGGCAACGATGTAGCCCCACTTGTTGAGCTCCATCTTGCCGCCGATCTTGGCAGCGAAGGGGTTGGCGTTGGTGCCGATAGCCGAGATCGCGACGTCGCAGGGGATCTCCTCGATGGCGCCCTCGATGGGCACCGGGCGACGACGGCCGGACTCGTCAGGCTCGCCGAGCTCCATCTTCTGGACCTTGACGGCGCACACGGAGCCGTCCTCGCCAGCGACAAACTCGAGCGGGGAGACGAGCGGCAGAACCTCGACGCCCTCGGCCTTAGCATGGTGCAGCTCGGCGCGACGGCAGGGCATCTCGTCCTCGGTGCGGCGGTAAGCGATGATGGCGTGCTCGGCGCCCAGGCGCTTGGCGGTACGGACGGCGTCCATAGCCACGTTGCCGCCACCAAAGACGACGACGTTCTTGCCGTGCTTGGTGGGGGTGTCGTACTCGGGGAACTTGTTGGCCTTCATCAAGTTCACGCGGGTGAGGTACTCGTTCGCGAAGAAGACGTTGGGCAGGTTCTCGCCGGGGACGTTGAGGAACTTGGGCAGGCCAGCGCCGGTCGCCACGTAGATGGCGTCGAAGCCCTGCTCGAACAGCTCCTCGGCCGTGGCCATGTTGCCCACGACGGAGTTGTACTCAAACTTGACGCCCATGTCCTCCAGGCCGTCGATCTCGCGCTTGACGACCGCCTTGGGCAGACGGAACTCGGGGATGCCGTAGACCAGCACGCCGCCGCCGGTAAAGAAGGCCTCAAAGACGGTGACGTCAAAGCCGTTGCGGGCGAGCTCGCCGGCGCAGGTGATGCCGGACGGGCCAGAGCCGACGACGGCGACCTTCTTGCCGTTCTTGGGGGCCATCTTGGGCGTGGAGGCGAGCTCGGGGCGATCACCCAGGAAGCGCTCGAGCTGGCCGATGGCCACGGGCTCGGACTTCTTGCCACGGATGCACTTGCCCTCGCACTGGTTCTCCTGCGGGCAGACGCGACCGCAGATGGCGGGAAGCATGGAGTCCTCGCGGATGGTATCGAGAGCGCCGCCGAAGTCCTTCGCGCGGATCTGCTCGATAAAGCGGGGAATGTTGATGTTGACGGGGCAGCCCTCAACACAGAACGGCTTCTTGCAGTTGAGGCAGCGCTCGGCCTCGGCCAGCGCCATCTCCTCGGTGAAGCCCTTGTCGACGGGGCGGAAGTCGCAGGCGCGCTCGGCAGCCGGCTCCTCGTTATCGGGGGTGCGGGGCGACTTCATATCGGCAACGAAACGACCGTTAACTAGTGGCATGCGCAGCTCTTTTCCTCATAGGCCTTGAGGGACTCGCCCTCTTCGGAACGGTAAGCGGCCTGGCGGGCACGAAGGTCATCCCAGTCGACCAGGGTGGCATCGAAGTCGGGGCCGTCGACGCAAGCGAACTTGGTCACGCCGCCCACCTCGACGCGGCAGCAGCCGCACATGCCGGTGCCGTCAACCATGATGGGGTTGAGGGACGCGGTAATGGGGGTGTCGTACTTCTGGGCGGTGAGGGTCGAGAACTTCATCATCGGAACGGGGCCGACGCAGAAGACCTGGCTCACGGCCTTGTCCTGCAGCAGGCGCTCCAGCGGAGCGGTGACAACGCCCTGCTCGCCGTAGGAGCCGTCATCGGTGGTGATATGGATGTGGTCCTCGTCGAGGAGCTCGCGGAACTGGTCCTCCATGAGCAGGAGGTCCTTGGTGCGGGCGCCCATGATGGCGTGGACCTCGTGGCCGGTCTCGACCAGGTGCTTGGCGACCGGGAAGGCAATTGCCAGGCCGACGCCGCCGCCAATGACGGCGCAGGGGCCCTCGGCCATCTCGGTGGGAACGCCCAGCGGGCCCACGACGTCGCGCAGTGACTCGCCGGCCTCATAGGTGGAAAGCATCTCGGTGGTCTTGCCGATCACCATGAAGATGAACTCGACCCAGCCCTCGTCACCGTTCCAACCAGCTAGGGTAAACGGGACGCGCTCGCCCGTCTCGTTGGCGCGAACCATGAGGAACTGTCCAGCGTGCGCATGCTTGGCGATCGCGGGCGCCTCGATGCGGAACTTGAACACCTTCTCCGAGAACTGCGTCTTCTCCAGGATCTTATACATAGAACCCCTCTCTTGTTAGGGCCGCCGAACCGTGCCTCCACGGAAATGGACGGTAGCCCGAGTAAAACCGTACGCGCACAGGCGTTGTGCAGACATACGGTGCAAATTATACCCTCATGGACATGCTGTTTACGTGTGTCTTCGGCGGTTGGGAAAAGGGTTTATCCACTTCGACCTACCAAATAGGGATAGGTTTATTTTGGTCGGTTTTATCAGGCAAAACGGCAAAGGGGGCCGGCCTCGGGTTGTGATGAGGCCGGCCCCCTTTGGGGTGTTATGCGTGTATGGCGGCGCGGGGTTTATTGCGATGCGGCCACCGGGGCGTTTCCGCAGATAAAACCTGCCAAAATAAACCTGTCCCTAAACGGTAGGTTTTAGTGCTTGCCGTTGGCGGAGGCGGCGCCGTTGACGTGGTCGCGGGCGTAGATTACGCCGTGGACGATGGCCAGACCGGCGGCATCTGCGGCGCGGGCGCAGGTGTCCTGGAAGTCCTCGGCCTCGCGGGCGCGCAGCTGCTTGAGCACATAGTCTGCCACGGCCATCTTGCCGGGAGGGTTGCCGATGCCGGTGCGGATACGGCTAAAGTCGCGGCTGCCCATCTTGTCGATGATGGAGCGCAGGCCGTTGTGACCGGCATGGCCTCCGCCCACCTTGACGCGCACGTCACCGGCGGGAATGTCGAGCTCGTCGTGAATCACGAGCAGCTCCTCGGCCTTGATCTTGTACTCGCGGCAGAGCTTGGAGATGGGTCCGCCCGAGGTGTTCATGTACGACTGCGGCTTGACCAGCACGATCTGGCGCTTGCCACCCTCTTCCTCGGGATCGTTGATGTTGATGAGTGCGACCTCGGCGCCGGCCTGGTTTTTCCAGTACGTGACACCGGCCTGACGGGCCAGCTCATCGATCGCCTTAAAGCCGGCGTTGTGGCGGGTCTCGGCATATTCCTCACCCGGGTTGCCAAGTCCGGCAACCATGCGAATCTTAAGCGGCTGTGCAGCTGCCATATTTGTCCTTCCGTTACACATAAAAGTTTAATCAACGACAAAGGCTACCACGCCCGCCGAAGGCGAGGAAAGGTTGCAGCAAAGTCATTTCAGAAAACAGCTGCCCCGAGACAGCAGGAAGCCCCGGACACGCCGGGAGGGGTTATCAAAGCGAACATCCCGCAGCCGCAAAGCGGCGAGGACGTTCGCGTGATAACCCCGCAGGCGCGTCCGGGGCTTCCGGAGGGATGCGAGGGTCGAGCGACTACAGCGCGAAGTCGCCGCCGACGAGCGTGGAGACGGGCTCCTCGTGGTAAACGGCGGAGATGGCCTGAGCGAACTCCTCGGCGACCGAGATAGTCTTGATCTTGCCGCCGACCTCGACGGGGATGGCGTCGGTGACGACGCACTCGACGATGGGGGCATCGTTCAGGCGCTCGATGGCCGGACCGGAGAAGATGCCGTGGGTGGCGCAGACGTAGATGTCGCCGGCGCCCATAGCCTTGAGCTCCTTGACGTTGGCGCACAGGGTGCCAGCAGTGTCGATCATGTCGTCGTTGATGATGCAGGTCTTGCCCTTGATGTCACCGATGATGCCCATGACCTCGGCGGCGTTGTGGCGCGGACGGCCCTTGTGGGCGATGGCCAGGTCGCAGCCGAGCATGTCGGACAGCTTCTTGGCGGCCTTGGCGCGACCCACGTCGGGGGAGACGACAACCAGGTTGTCGGTGTCGAAGTGCATGTCGTTGTAGTACTGGCCAAATAGCGGCAGTGCGGACAGGTGGTTAACCGGGATATCGAAGAAGCCCTGGATCTGGCCCTGGTGCAGGTCGAGGGTGATGATGCGGTTGACGCCGGCACGCTCGAGCAGGTTGGCGACGAGGCGGGCGGTGATGGGCTCGCGCGGGCCGGCCTTGCGGTCCTGGCGGGCATAGCCGTAGTGGGTGATAACGGCGGTGATGGAGCGGGCGGATGCGCGCTTGGCAGCGTCGGTGGCGATGAGCAGCTCCATGAGCATGTCGTTGACGTTGCCGCCGGCCACGGACTGAATCAGGAAGACATCGGCGCCGCGGACGGTCTCGTCGTAGCGGGCGTAAATCTCACCATTGGCGAACTGCTTTAGCGTAAGGCCCGAAAGCTCGACCCCAAGGTACTCAGCAATCTTCTGAGCGAGGGGACGGTTGGAGGAACCGGAATACACGCGGATGGACTTGCGCATATTCTCCGACTTCTCGGGATCATTAATCGGCATTACCCTTCTCCTTTATACATCGAATGCCATATAGATGCCTTGTTGCATTGTAACCGCGCGGCGGGGTTTATCGGGTCCTGATAACGTCTTTACCGCCAACGGACACGAACCGACCACTCATCCGGTTGCGCAGGTCACGATAGAAAAAGGAGCCGCCCCCATGGAGCAGCTCCTTTTGTGCTTGGTAAAACGTTATACCTCGTCGTCCTCGTGCAGGCGGCGGCGGTAATCGGCGGCCCAGCCCTCAATATTTACCTGACGGGCGCGGCCCAGACCGAGCGCGTCTGCCGGGACCGGCTCGGTGATGACGGAGCCAGCGGCCACGAGCGCGCCGTCGCCGATCTGGGCGGGCGCGACCATCATGGTGTCGGAGCCAATGAAGGCGTCCTTGCCGATGACGGTCTTGTGCTTGTGCACGCCATCGTAGTTGCAGGTGATGGAGCCCGCGCCCACGTTGACGCCGGAGCCCATGGTGGTGTCGCCGATGTAGGACAGGTGCGGTACCTTTGAGCCCTCGCCGATCGTGGACTTCTTGATCTCCACGTGCGTGCCGGCCTTGGAGCCGTCGAGCATGTGGGTGCCCGGGCGCAGGTAGGCGCGCGGGCCGCAATCGACGCCGTTCTCGATGACGGCCTCGATGGCGATGGTCTCGTCGATGACGCAGCCGCTGCCGACGGTGGTGTCGGTGAGGCGGCTGTTGGGGCCGAGCTGGCACTCCTCGCCCACGGTGACGTGGCCGATCAGGTGCGTCTGCGGCCAGACGACGGTGTCGCGGCCGATGGTGGCATCAGGGCCGATCCAGGCCTGCGTGGGGTCGATGAAGGTAACGCCCTCGGCCATCCAGTGCTCGTTGATGCGGTCGCGCGCGATGGCGGTAAGCTGTGCGAGCTGGATGCGGCTGTTGACGCCCAGGCCGTCGCGGTAGTCGTCGCAGTGGAAGATGGAGACTGCCTGGCCGTGGCCCTTGAGGATCTCGAGCATGTCGGGCAGATAGTACTCGGACTGCGCGTTGTCGTTGCCGATCTCGTTAATGTGGGCGGCGAGCTGCGCGCCGTCGAAGGCGTAGCAGCCGGCGTTGCACTCCAGCAGTGTGGCGGCCTGCTCGGGCGTGCAGTCCTTCTGCTCGATGATGCGCTCGATCTGACCATCGGCGCCCAGCTTGATGCGGCCGTATCCGAAAGGATCGGGCGGGGTCATGGTCATGACGGTGCAGGCGAGCTCGCCGGTGGCGACGGTTTGCGCGAACTTGGCGACGGTGTCGGCGGTGATGAGCGGCAGGTCGCCGTTGAGCACGACGACGGGGCCTTGCGTGATGCCACAGGCCTCGAGCGCGACCTTCACGGCATGACCGGTGCCCAGGCGCTCGGTCTGCTCAACGCACTCGACCTTGGTGGCACTGGTGGCGTAGGCGCCGTCGATGAGGGCGCGCATCTCGTCGGCGTGGCTGCCGATGACGACCACGACGCGGCTGCAGCCGGCCTTGATGGTAGCGTCGACGATCCACTGGACCATGGGCTTGCCCAGGATCTTGTGCGAAACCTTGCAGTGGTTCGACTTCATGCGGGTGCCCTCGCCGGCGGCGAGGATAATTGCGGTTGCGTCCATGTGATCTCCTGTTACGTTATAGAGACGTGTGTTTGGAAACGATACACGGCGCAATATGATACCGCAGGCATATGTTGAGCGCGTAGCGATTGGTTTGCGGCGGTTGAGGTTTGCGCCGCCGGCGTGGCGTTTGCGCTGCTTGCGTGCGGCGTTGGCGGTGCTGCGGAGCTGTCGTTTGAGCGAGGGGACGGGGGTGCCCGTGGACAACATACAAGAGGAGTTTGGCGGCGAGCCCGTCGCGGCATTCTCGATGTCGCATCCGGCTGTGCCGGCCCTCTACATGGTGCTGACGCTGGGGCTCACCATGTTCTCGATGCAACCGGTGCTGATCGCGCTGTCGCTTGCGGGCGGGCTGGCGTATGGATTTGCGACGCGTGGGGCTGCCCGCACGCTGGGCGCACTCCGCTGGCAGCTGCCGGTGATTTTGATCGTTGCGGTGCTCAATCCGCTGTTTAGCGCCTCGGGCTCGACGGAGCTGTTCCGTATTGGCATGCGCGCGGTGTATCTGGAGAGCATGGTATACGGCCTGTGCATGGGCGGGCTGTTCGTGGCGAGCGTGTTGTGGTTTGAGGCTGCGGCATCGATGCTCGAATACGACAAGGTGCTCGCGCTGCTGGGCAATGCCGCACCGGTGATTGCGCTCATGATCTCGATGTGCATGCGGCTTATCCCGCAGTTTTTGCGCCGCGGTCGTACGGTGCTGGCGGTGCAGGATGCGATTGATGTGCCGGGCCGCGCGCCGGCCGACCCCGTGCGCTCGCGTTTGCGGGCATCGAGTGTGTTGATGGGCTGGGGCATGGAAGATTCGCTGGAGCGCGCGGACGCGATGCGCTCGCGCGGGTGGGGTGCCGCGACGCGTCGTACGACGTATGCGCGGTATCGACTGGGGCGCAGCGACGTTGCCGCGCTGGCCGGGCTCGCACTGTTTGGTGCTGCCGCGGTGGCAGTGGCGTGGACCGCGACGACGCAGTATTCGTTTTATCCGCAGCTCTCGTTGCCGGCGCCGTGGCCGGGCTATGTCGTGTACGCTGCCTGGATGGTGCTGCCTTGCGCGTTTCACGCGATTGATGAGAAGAGGTTTGGCTGATGGCTCGGTTGGATAGGGGCCCGGTGTCGGGCGTGGCGTGCGGCCCGGATATTCCGGCGATTGAGGTGCAGAGCCTTAGTTTTGCCTATCCCGGGGCCGAGGCACCGGTGCTCGAGGGGCTTGATTGGCGTGTTCCCCAAGGTGCATTTGCGCTGCTTGTTGGCGGTACCGGTTCGGGTAAGTCGACGCTGCTGTCGCTGCTCAAGCCCGAGATCGCTCCGGCGGGCGAGCGCACTGGTGATGCGCGCGTGCTGGGCGAGAACGTTGCCGACATGGACGTGCGGGCATCGGCGGAGTGCGTGGGCTACGTGTTTCAGGATCCCGAGAACCAGATCGTGTGCGAAACCGTGTGGCACGAGATGGCGTTTGGCCTGGAAAACTTGGGGCTAGCACGTGATGAGATGCGCCGTCGCGTAGCTGAGACCAGCTATTTCTTTGGGCTGGAAGATTGGCTTCACCGCGATACTGACACGCTTTCGGGTGGTCGCAAACAGTTGCTGTCGTTGGCGGCCGTTCTGGCGCTGCGCCCGCGCGTGCTGCTGCTCGACGAGCCCACGTCTCAGCTCGATCCCGTTGCCGAGAAGAATTTTCTGCACGCGCTGTTTCGCGTGAACCGTGAGTTGGGCTGCACGGTTGTTGTGGCTACGCATCAACCGCGTCCAATGCTCGAGTATGCGACGTGTGCGTACCGGATTGAGGACGGTCGCGTGCGCGAGGTGGCGGATATGGCTTCTTTGGGACGCCGAGAATCGTTGTTTTCCGACGACATGTTGGGGTGGGGTGCCGTCCGATGTGCAAAAAACGGAGTATTCAGCAGGCGTGAGGACAATTTGGGCTCTCTGGAGCCGCCCGGGGACGTATCGAGCGCGAAAAAAAGTTCGGAATTGGACAAATCGTCAGAATTTGTGGCGCAAACGTCGCTCGAGAACGGCTCGGAAGCCTTCCCGTGCACGGATGGGAGCAGAATACTCCAAAAAATGCACGGCGGGTCGGCTACCACCCTGGCAGGGAGCTGGTTTCGCTACGATCGCGCGGGCGGTTGGGTGCTGCGCGGGCTCGACGTGGCGTTTTCGGCCGGTGCGGTGCATGCGGTCGTGGGCGGCAACGGATGCGGTAAGTCGACGATGCTCTCGGTGCTGGCGAAGACCGCCAAGCTGCAGCGCGGCCGCATGGTGCGCGGAGCGGCCTCGGCGGCGCTGCTGCCTCAGAACCCCAAAGCATTGCTGGTTGCCGAGACGGTTCACGATGAGCTGATGGAATGGGCCTCGACCTGCGGATATGACGAGAACTTGGCGCGGGAGCGTGCGGCGAGCTTGGGGCTGTCGGGTCTGGATGGGCGCCACCCCTACGATCTTTCGGGCGGGCAGCGTCAACTGCTTGCATTGGCAAAACTGCTGCTAATCGGCCCCGAACTGCTATTGCTCGATGAGCCCACCAAGGGTCTAGACCTGTTCAGCCGCCGCATCACCGCCCGCGCCCTGCGTGACCATGCGAAGGTTGGTGGCACCGTCATCATGGCCACGCACGATCTGGATTTTGCCGAGCAGGTTGCCGATGACGTTGCCATGATGTTTGACGGTGAGATTGCCTGCATGGAGCCGCCGGCCGACTTCTTTGCCGACAACGTGTTTTATAGGGCGTGATGGGATGGCGGATTATCGCATCGTGCGCCTACTCGCAAAACTGGAGATACCGCTGCTGCTGGCGATGCCAGCCGTGATGGCTGCGGCGTTGCTGGCGGGCGTTGAGCAGGCGGCGCTCGCCATGCTTGTCGTGGTGGCGCTGGTGCTTGCGCTGTTCTTTGCAGGCTACGAGGCGTCGCGACCGGGCCTGCGCCAGATTATGCCAACGCTGGTTCTGGCGGCGTTGGCCGCGGCGGGGCGCATCTTGTTTGGCCCCATTCCCGACTTTAAACCCGTGAGTGCCATCGCCATTATCGCGGGGGCGACGCTTGGCCGCCGCAATGGTTTTATGGTTGGCGCGCTGGCGGCGCTGACCAGCAATTTCTTTTTTGGACAGGGCATGTGGACGCCGTGGCAGATGTATGCCTGGGGGCTCGTGGGATACGTTGGCGGTGCGCTGGCGCATGCCGGCGCTTTTGATCGCGCCGATGGCACCGTGCGTATGCCGGCGCTGCTGACCTACGGCTTTGCTTCGGGTTTGCTGTACGGCGTTGTGATCAACGCCTACGACATTATCGGTTTTGTTCAACCGCTCACGTGGGCGGGTGCCATGGCGCGTCTTGCCACCGCCGTACCGTTCGATATCACGCACGGCCTCGCGACCTGCGTGTTTTTGGTCGCCCTGTACAAGCCTTGGTGTCGCCGCATCAACCGAGTCGTCGTGAAGTACGGGCTGTAGGGCTGGTTGCGCCGGGGCGGGAATCAATACTGCCGAAGTGCCATTTTAAAACTATGCCGGTTTACGGGGCCAGATTGGCACAAGCAGACCATGCCGGCTATTTTTGAAATAGAGCAAGCCGTTTACCTGCGGTTTTATTATTTCGGAATTGCGTATGGTTGGGGGTTCGCGATTTAGCCCCGTAAACTGGCATAGTTTTAAAATGGCCGGCTGATATGACGGGCGTCGTGACCCTCAAGAGCTAAATTGATCCGTTTTCTTCCGTCTCCAGACGTCCCCGGGGAATCAGCTGAACTCGCCCGCCACGAAATCGGCCTATCTACTACGTTTGGCCCGACACCCCCAAACACAACCGCGTTTTATGAAAAACCGCAGGCTTTCTACCTGCGGTTTTCTTTTTGCGTTGTTCACTGTGGTTGAGGGTAGTGGCTTAAACGTAGTAGATGGGCCAGTTTCGTGGCAAGCGAGCTGCGTGGATGATCTCGCGAAGTGAAAATGATTCCTTTTCCTCCGTCCCCAGGGGATCAGCTGGGGCTAGAGCTCTAGCGTGAGGGTGACGGGGCAGTGGTCGCTGCCAAAGATGTCGCCGCGGATGCCCGTGTCGCGCACGTTGCCGGCGATTGTGTCGCTTACCAGGAAGTAGTCGATGCGCCAGCCGGCGTTGTTCTTGCGGGCATTAAAGCGATAGCTCCACCAGCTGTAGACGCCCTCGACGTCGGGGTTTGCCGCACGCCAGGTATCGGTAAAGCCGGCGTTGAGCAGCTCGGTAAACTTGCCGCGCTCCTCGTCCGAAAAGCCGGCGTTGCCGCGGTTGGACTTGGGGTTCTTAAGGTCGATCTCCTCGTGCGCCACGTTAAAGTCGCCGCAGGTCACGACGGGTTTGCCGGTCTCGCGCTCGAGCGCGTTCAAAAAGCCGCGGTAAGCATCGTCCCAGGCCATGCGCACGTCGATGCGGGCGAGTTCATTTTGGGCGTTGGGTGTATAGACGTCGACAAACCAGAACTTGTCGAACTCCAGCGCGCAGACACGGCCCTCGGTCGCGGCTTGGGCAACGAGCTCAGCTGCCTCACCCTCGCCGGCGTAGGGCAGCAGCGCATCGGCGTGCAGCACGCGCAGCGGTTCCTGGCGGCTAAAGACCGCAGTGCCCGAATAGCCTTTACGCTCGGCGTAGCTCCAGGTTTGGTGATAGCCGGGCAGGTCAATATCGACCTGGCCTTCTTGCAGCTTGGTCTCTTGCAGCGCCAGGATATCGACGTCGAGTTCTTGCGTGATCTGGATAAAGCTCGGGTCCTTTTTGAGCACGGCGCGCAGGCCGTTGACGTTCCACGAGGCGAAAGTGTAAGTCTGAGGCATGGTGTCCTTTCGACGGGGTTGGCAGGCTTAAGATTAGCGCAACAGAGGCGGGGCGGGCCCCGCGGACGACGGCGCAATCGCAGTCGCCCCGACCAACATGGACGGAGGACTCATATGACGCAGGCAATATTGGACCCCAAGCAGGCGTCCGCCGCGCTGGCGGATCTGTTTGACACCCACAAGCGCGTGGTCTTCTTTGGCGGCGCTGGTGTTTCCACGGCAAGTGGCATCCCCGATTTCCGCAGCGTGGACGGCCTGTATCACCAGCAGTTTGCCTATCCGCCCGAGACCATGCTCTCGTACAGCTTTTACGAGACACATCCGGCGGAGTTCTTCGACTTTTACCGCACCAAGATGATCGCGCTTAACGCTAAGCCCAACCGCTGTCACACCAAGCTGGCCGAGCTGGAGCGCGCCGGCAAGCTTGATGCCGTGGTGACGCAAAACATCGACGGCTTGCATCAGATGGCGGGCTCGCAGCGCGTGTTCGAGCTGCACGGATCGGTCCATCGCAACATTTGCCAGTCGTGCGGCGCGGTCTATAGCGCCGAGTGGATTTGCTCGCGCGAGCACGAGGACGCCGCGGGCGTGCCCGTGTGCCCTGCGTGCGGTGGTCGCATCAAGCCCGATGTGGTGCTCTACGAAGAGCCGCTCGACGAGCATGTGTTGACCGGTGCCGTTGCCGCCATTGCCGCGGCCGATGCCCTCATTGTGGGTGGGACCTCGCTCGTGGTGTATCCGGCGGCAGGCCTTACGCGTTACTTTACTGGCGATACGCTGGCCATTTGCAATTTGGCGCCTACCGATCAGGATGCAAATGCCGACCTGCTGATTTCTTGCGACATCGCGGCCGCGTTTGCGTTCTAGCCCGTGTGCGCGGATACAATAGAAAGACTGAGTGCAAAGCGACCCCGCCGCCAGCTCCCCAAGCTCGGCGGCGTGGGCATTTTAGGAGGATGTTCATGGCGAACGACAGCAAGACATGGCGGTGCGGAAAGTATGAGCTCAGCTTTGACCGTCCGCGCATCATGGGCGTCCTCAACGTGACGCCCGATTCGTTTAGCGACGGCGGGGAGCACTTCGACCCGGATGCCGCCATCGAGTACGGCCTGGCGATGCTTGACGCCGGCGCCGACATCATCGACGTGGGCGGTGAGTCCACGCGCCCCGGCTTTACCCCGGTTAATCCCGACGAGGAGGCTCGCCGCGTGCTGCCCGTGGTGCGCGCGCTGGCCAAAGAGGGCGCCATCGTCTCGATCGACACGCGCCACGTGGCGGTTGCCAAGGCGGCCGTGCGCTGCGGCGCCTCGATCGTCAACGACGTGACGGGCTTCACCGACCCCAAGATGGTCGAGTTTGTTAAGACGAGCACCTGCGGCGTCATCGTGATGCATGCCGGCGAGGTCGCCGCGCCTACACGCACGCACGCAACGGTGCAGCTCGATACCTCGGCTGCGGCGTTTGTTGCCGAGAAGGCGCGCGAGGCGGCTGCCGAGGCCGCGCGTGAGGCTGAGAAGCCGGCTCGCCGCCGTCGCGGCAAGTTGCTGGGCGAGCCTAAGCCGGAGGCCAAGCTTCCGGGCGGCGTGGTGCAGCCCTCGTTGCCGTTTGGCGATCCGGAGCCCGCGACCGAGCCTGCAAGCGAGCAGGAGACGCCGGCCGCCGAGCAGGCTGCTGCCGCCGAGACCGTCGCGCCCGCGCCCGAGGCCACCGAGGCCGCATCGGAGCCCAATGACCGCCTGGCCGCCATGATGCGCCGCAGCGCCCGCCGCGAGGAAGCCTACGTGCCCACCTCGCAGCTCCGCCGCTTCACCCTGCCCGATTCGGCGCCCATCATGCGCCGCGTCATGGGCTTTCTGTCCGACCAGGCCCGCGCGCTCATCCACGCCGGCGTGTCGCGCGACCGCATCTGCATTGATCCCGGTCCGGGCTTTGGCAAGACGGCCAACGAGGACATCGTCATCCAGCGCGAGACTGCCAAGATGGCGTCACTGGGTTATCCGCTCATGTGCGCCGTATCGCGCAAGCGCTTTGTGGGCGCTGTCTCGGGCGTGACCGAGTCCGCCGCGCGCGATGCCGCCACGTTTGGCGTGTGCCTGGGCGCTATCCAGGCCGGTGCCAACATCGTGCGCGTGCACGACGTCACTGGCTTTGCGCAGTTCCTGAACGGCTACTGGGCTGTCGCAAAGCCGCAGCCGCGCCGTGCGTTTGTGGCCGTGGGCTCCAACCTGGGGCATCGTTGCGACAACATCCGCGCCGCACGCGACATGATTGCCGAGATTCCGCTTACCTGCGTGTCCAACTGCTCGCGCATCTACGAGAGCGAGCCGGCCTACGAGACGCGCCAGGATGCGTTTGCCAACGCCGTCATTGAGATTAAGACCGAGCTGGCGCCGTTGGTGCTGCTCGACGAGCTTATGAAGATCGAGGCCGAGCTGGGGCGCGACCGCTCCAAGAAGGCCAAGGTCAACGGCCCGCGCACCATCGACCTGGACCTGCTGTGGATGGACGGCGAGACCCACGGCGGCAAAAAGCTGCGCCTGCCGCATCCGCTCATTGGCGAGCGCGACTTTGTGCTGGTGCCGCTCGAGGACCTGATGCACGACCCGGCGCGGTTCTTCCGCTACAACGGCGTCGAGGTCAAGGAGCCCGAGGACCGCGTGGGCCATATCGTGGGCGAATTGGGGCGTATGTAGATGATTGAGATGAATGCTGTGGCCGTTGGCACCGAGCTTGACGCCGCGCGCGACGCGGGTCGCGAGGGTGCGTCCGCGGGCTGGTGCGCGTGGAGCGCGGGCGAGGCGTCGCTGACGTTTTCGCTGGTCGTGCGCCCCGATGTGAATATGCACGCCTTCCACGGCCTGCCGTTTGTGGCCGCGATGGGCATGATGGACGCGCTCGTGGGCACGGCTTCGACGCCGGGGTTGGGCCTTGCCGGTAAAGTGGGTATCCAGTGGCCGAGCGATATCGTGTGCGGTGCGCCTGCGTTTGAGACGTCGCTCGCGCGTGTTGCCGTGAACGGCGGTGCCGGTGCCGCGGGCATGTTCGGTGCCGTGACGGTGGATATTGAGCGCTCGGCGCTGAGCGAGCTCGGTGTGGATGTGGCCGACGAAGCGCTGGTCGAGGCGCTGTCCGCCGCCGTGCTGACCCGCGTGGACGCCTGGGCGGTTGTTGCCAACACGCCGCAGGGCGCTGCCGGTCCGCTGGCTCCCGTGCTGGGCGAGTATTTCGATATGGTGCCGCTGCTGGGCCGCCAAGTTGCGGCGGTGTCGCCCAACGGCCTGCCGCTCGCGGTCGGTGTGTTCGCGGGTCTGGACATCTGGGGCCGCGCGACCATCAAGACCGATGCCGGCGAGCAGGAGTTTCCGCCCGAGGCCGTACGGATTCGCGGGCTGTAACGCGAGGCGCCCGCGCCCAAAGATAACGATGACAACGAAGCTCTCCTCGGCTGTGCCGGGGAGGGCCTCGCTTGTTTGGGGAATGGGTTACCAGCGTCCTATTCCCCAAAACTGAAAAATTTTCGATTTTGAGGAATAGGGCCGATGTGTTGCCTAGTTCGCCGCTCGCGCTCGCGCTCGACTTAAGCCCCTGTCTTACCCCAGCTCCTGCATGCGGTGGTAGATTTCGCAGATACCCTTGATGGTGAGTTGTCCGTCGACCACGTCGAAGGCATCGGTCGAATCGGCGACGATGCCGGCGAGACCGCCCGTGGCGATAACGGTGGCGTCTTCGCGTCCCAGCTCGCGCTTCATGCGTGTGACCAGGCCCTCGGCCATGGCGGCGGCGCCCATCACGGCGCCGACCTTGATGCATTCCTCGGTGTCGCGACCGATGGCGTGCTCGGGTGCCTCGAGCGGCACGCTGGCGAGCTTGGCGGCACGGGTGGCAAGCGCGTCCATGGAGATGCGGATACCCGGCGCGATCGCTCCGCCAATGTAATAACCGTCCTCATCGATGACGTCGATATTGGTCGCGGTGCCAAAGTCCACCACGATCGCCGGCGCGCCGTAGAAAGTTTCGGCCGCAACGGCGTTGGCGACACGGTCGGCGCCTACGGCCTGGGGACGCGCCGCACGCAGCTTGGTCACCGCGGCCGTCTGCGGTCCGATGACGATGGCGTCCGCGGCAATGCGGTCGGCTACGGCGTGCCATTCGCGCGAGAGCTGCGGCACTACGCCGGCAAAAGCGATCGCGTCGACCGCATCGAGCGAAAGGCCGTACATCTTAAAGAAACCCATCAGGCGCACGTGGATCTCGTCGGCGGTATAGGAGCGGTCGGTGGGCATGCGCCACGACTGCACCAGCTCGTCTCCGTCAAACAGGCCCATGGCCGTCTGCGTGTTTCCCATATCGATAGCGAGCAGCATGTCTACTCCCGGTGTTGGCATAAAGGGACGCGCACCATTGTATACGTGCCGTCGACGGCGCTCGGCTGCGATTCGTTTACGGTGATATGGTCTGAGGGGCTTAAATATGAAGGAATTATGCTCTACGAGATTTTCCTTGCCGTTTACCGAACTCCCGCGTAATATTCTTTCTTGCGCACATGAGGCGCCCAGACATTGCGGGGTGGAGCAGTCTGGTAGCTCGCCGGGCTCATAACCCGGAGGTCGTAGGTTCAAATCCTGCCCCCGCGACCAAGAACTTGCAGCTCGTCGGCCTAGCCGGCGAGCTTTTTTGTTATTCCGGGACCGTGTTTTCGGTCCAATTCTCGGCCTCCCAAACAAAATCTCAATCTGTAACATCTAGACCCGATTTGGACGGCTAGCTGTTTCAGATCGAGATGTTTCGGTAGGACGGTCTTCGTTTGTCTAAATCTGTAACACTAGGGACGGATTTTGCCGAGTTACTGTTACAGATTTAGATCTTTCGGCAGGCTAGATTGGTTTGTCTCGATCTGTAACAGTAAGGGGGCAAAAGTGGGTCCAGATGTTACAGATTGAGATGTTTGTCCGGACCGAATTTGTTTGTCTCGATCTGTACCTTCTAGGGTCGTTTTTGGCCTGTAATTGTTACAGATTGGGACAAACCGACGGGCCGCCCCACCCCATCCACCTGCCGCCACCTGCTATCCGCCGATTTCCGTTGCGCCCCTGTGGCTCCATGCCATATCCTCTAGACAACTACGCGGCATCATCGCCGCCGCGCCTACAAGAGAGGAATGTCCATGACCACACCTGCGTCTAAGCTGCTTCAACCCATTACGGTTGGCCCCCTTGAGCTCAAGAACCGCATTATGTTCCCGCCGCTTACCACCGGCTACGAGGAGCGCGACGGCTCCATCGGTGAGCGCAGCCTGGCTTTTTACGAGCGCCTGGCCCGTGGCGGCGTGAGCTACATCGTCATCGGCGACGTTGCTCCCGTCATGACCGCAAGCCCCACGCCCAAGCTGGCGACCGACGCTCAGATCCCCACGTTTAAGGCGCTGGCCGACGCCGTCCACAAGCACGGCGCCAAGATCGCCCTGCAGCTGTTCCACCCCGAGTACGACGTCCCCGGCGTCGGCCGCATGGTCATGGGTTCCATGGCCGCTGCGAAAGCTGCGCAGGAGGCCAAGGCCGCCGGCGACGAGGAGACCTTTGCCGCCAAGATGGCCGAGTCCAACGAGATTCGCAATCAGGCCTACGCCAAGCTGCACCACGACATGCAGCACTTTGTGAACGAGGCGAGCGTGGAGCAGCTCACCCAGATCAAGGAGGCCATCGCTGCCTCGGCCGCCCGCGCGCAGCAGGCTGACATCGACGCCATCGAGGTCCACGGCGACCGTCTGGTGGGTTCGCTGTGCTCCGCGATCCTCAACCAGCGCACGGACGAGTACGGTGGCTCGTTCGAGAACCGCGTCCGCTACGCGCTCGAGGTCGTCGCCGCCATTAAGGAAGCCGCGCCGCAGCTGATGGTGGAGTACAAGCTCCCCGTGATCATGGAGAACCCCGACGGCACGCCGCGCGGCAAGGGCGGTCTGCTGCCCGATGAGGCCTGCGAGTTCGCCAAGCTGCTCGAGGGCGCCGGCATCGACATGATTCAGGTGGCGCAGGCAAACCACACCGGCAACATGGGCGACACCATTCCGCCCATGGGCGCCATGCCCTACAACTGGACGCTGCCCGTGGCCGAGCGCGTCAAGGCCCTGGTCTCCGTGCCGGTGGCAACCGTCGGCCGCGTTGTCTCGGTCGAGGCGGGCGAGAAGATCCTGGAAGACGGTTCGGCCGACATCGTCGCGTACGGCCGCTCGCTCATGTGCGACCCCGACATTGCGCTCAAGGCCGCCACGGGTGAGCCCATCCGCGAGTGCCTCAACTGCAACAAGGGTTGCGTCGATGCGATCCAAAACCGCCAGTACATCTCGTGCGTGCTCAATGCCGAGAACGGCGACGAGGCGACCATCGCCATTAAGCCGGGCGAGGGCGACAAGAAGATCACCGTGGTGGGCGGCGGCATTGCCGGCCTGGAGGCCGCGCGTGTGGCGGCCAAGCGCGGCTACGACGTGACCGTCTACGAGGCGAGCGACCATCTGGGCGGCCAGATTGTGCTGGCGGCCGCGCCTCCGCGCAAGGACGAGATCATGCGCTCGGTCGAGTACTACGAGAAGATTCTGCCCGGCCTGGGCGTGAAGGTTGAGCTCAACCACACCGCTGGCCCCGCGGACCTCAACGCCGCCGACGCCGCGATTGTGGCTGTGGGCGCGCACGACGTGGTCATCCCCGTTCCGGGCGCCGACTCGGAGAAGGTCGTCTCGAGCTGGGACGTGCTGGCCGGCAAGGTGGAGCTTACGGGCCGCGTCGCCGTCATCGGCGGCGGCCTGGTGGGCACCGAGACTGCCGAGTACCTGCTGCAGCACGGCTGCGAGGTGGCGATTGTCGAGATGCTCGACAAGATTGCCGCGGGCGAGTCCGAGACCATTCTGCCGCTGATCATGAGCGACTTTGCCGAGCACAACGTGGAGCAGTACGTGAAGACCCGCCTGACCGCCATTACCGACGAGGGCGTGGAGGCCATTCACACCACCGAGGACGGCACCGAGGAGCCGGTAAAAATCGCCTGCGATTACGTGGTGATGGCCGTGGGCTCCAAGGCCAACGCGTTTGACTTGGACGGCGTGACGGTGCCTGTGACCTGCGTGGGCGACTGCTCGGGCGAGCGCACCGCCGACATTGCCAGCGCCATCCGCACGGCATATCACGCGGCCAACGAGCTGTAGTCGAGAAAGCTATCGCGTATTGAGTGGGCGGGGAGTGCCGTATCGGTGCTCCCTGCCTTTTTGTCGATAAGAGGTGCTCCTGACCAGCGGATTCAGAAAATCCGAATCTTATGCATCCGAAAATCCGAATCGTAGAACAGGAAAATCCGAATTATATGAACATGAAAATCCGAATCGCGACCACCCGAAAATCCGAATTTGCTACAGTGGAATAGAAGAATCAGAAAGCAGGAACTGGAAATCTGCGGGGGTGGCTCATGGCAGGCGAGAGGCTACATCGGGACGGATACATCCCACGTATCGTGGATGCGCAAATCGAGCGCTACCTTCGTGTCTTTGGAGCGGTCGAGATTGCGGGCACCAAGTGGTGCGGCAAGACGTGGGCCGCGCTCGAGCACGGGGCGTCCGCCTCGTATGTCGACGAGAATCTCGACCTCGCGCGTGCCGACCCGGCGATGATGTTGCTGGGAGACCGTCCGCATATTATCGATGAGTGGCAGCGCGTTCCCCAAATTTGGGACTACGTTAGACACGAGGTTGACCGCACCCGGGGTACGCGCGGCGCCTATATCCTCACGGGTTCCGCCACGCCTGCGTTTGGCTCAAAGGCGGAGGCGCCCGCGCATAGTGGAGCCGGCCGCATCGGCCGCGTCCGCATGCACCCCATGACGCTTGCCGAGACAGGTGAGTCCAACGGCAAGGTGAGCCTGGCGGGCTTGTTTGAGCATCGTTTTGAGCCCTGTCGGTGCAATGGCGATACACCGGGGCTTGTCGAAGCCGCCTGCCGCGGCGGCTGGCCCGAGGCGATCGATATGGTTTCGGCTGACGCCCAGCTCATCGCCCGCGAATATCTCAACACCACGTTTTCGAGCAGCTTCCCGGCGGTCGGTCTCGACCCCGATATTGCTCGTCGAGTCTCTGCATCGATCGCGCGCAATCTGGGACAGGCAACCACGTATAAAACGATTCTTATGGATATGTTCGGTGCCGAGGAGGAGCCCGCAGCGTTTGCCGACGAGACCAAGGTGCGTAGGTACCTGGATGCCCTCAAAGGCATGTTCATTCTCGAGGAGGTCCCCGGTTGGGTTCCCGCCGCGCGCGACAAACGACGCTTTACCGTCAAGCCCAAGCGCTATCTGGCAGATCCGAGCCTTGCTTGCGCCTTGCTAGGTATGTCCTTGCAGGCGCTGCTTGCCGACTGGCAGACATTTGGTCTGGTGTTTGAGAATTTGGTCATACGCGACCTTTCGGTCTACGCACGTTCGCTCGACCTGCTGGATAGCACGCCCGTGCGCTATTATCGCGACGATTCGGGCCTTGAGTGCGATGCTATCGTGCAGCTAGCCGACGGACGGTGGGCCGCCTTTGAGATTAAGGTGAGTGAAGATAAGGCGAGCGCCGGCGTTGAGAGCCTCAAGCGCGTTCGCAAGAAGGTCTGTGGAAATCCTCGTTCACGCACACGCGAACCGGAGTTTATGGCCGTGATTGTGGGGGTGGGTGAGTACGCCCGCGAGGTCGAGGACGGTATCTACGTGATACCCGTGCGCGCGCTGGGGCGTTAAGGGGCGCCACGCCGTGTGTTCTCCGCCCGGCGCTATGGATTGGTGCAAGGGGGGTTAGGTTTGTGTGCGCCATGTTGCTGCGAAGTAACCTGACCCCCTTGCACCAAGGATTTGACTTTTAAGACATCATTAAGGCTTGCGCTGTGGAGCAAACCGCAGGTCAATGCTATTCTTTTACCTTATCGTATGGTGTTGTATTCTGCCTGAATTCTATGCCTACGAGCAACGGATTGATCGCGACCAAGCGGAAAGGATGGCACGCCCACTAGCAGGGCAAACGCAAGCGATGAGTGGCATGGACCGACATAGCGAGCTCCAGCAGCACAAGACGGCGGCCGAGTACCGCCAAGCTGCCGACGAGCACGTGCGGACCCTCAAGGATTTCTGGAAGGATTTCCTGGTGAGCGGTCTGTTTGTGCTGGCCGCCATCGTTGCCATCTTTGCATGCCTGGCCTGGTTTGCCGCGAATAACCGAGTGAGTGCCACGGGGAGTACGATCGGGGCGAAGGGTCCGCGGTTTGTGCTCTCGGGAACGCAGGGCGGCACGGCGGGCAAGTACGACGCCCAGGACAACTACGCGTCGGACAGTACAAGCCTTGCCGTGAACAATCTTTTCAACCTCAATAACATGAGTGCCGATGGCAGTCTCTCTCCGGGGTCGGCTGGTCAGCTCCAGCTCAACGTCAAGCCGCTCTGCAACGACCTGCACGATATCACGGTGGAGATGACCTGGGAGATTTCCGTCCAGACGAGTGCTGTCGGCATGGGCTCCGCTGCGGATGCATCGAAAAACGAAGAGATCATCAACTCGCTTAAAGATTTGGTGTGCGGTCATATCCTGGTTTTTCAGGGCAAAGACACCTCTGGCTTTTACTCCAATCCGCTGGTCCCCACGACAACCACGGTGACCCAGGACGGAGCCAGCGTTACCGTCATCACGCAGAGCTTTACCATTCCGGCGTCGGACTTTTGCCCTGCGGACTCAAATAGCACGACCAAAACCGTACCCAAAACCCTCTACTGGATTTGGTCGGAGCAGTTTAAGAGCTACGTTCGCACGGGCAACGCCGGCTACGGTGGCAACCTTTTTGCGAGCACGGACCCCGCCGCGGGATACGCAGCCCTCGTCGGCGACATCAACAATAACCACGCGCGCTATTTCCGCGCCGATAGCACGAGCGTGCCAGGTCAGGCGCCTAGCGCGGTTCCGCCTGTCGGAGCCGGCATGTCCTCTGCGGATGTGGAAACCTGCGCCAGCTACTACAACAACGCCGACGAGATTATCGGCAAGAACGTCAAGTACATTCGCGTGCGCTTCACCGCCAAGGAGGCGGATAAATAAATGGACGAGCAGCTTAATGCCCGCGAGCAGGGCGATATCAAACACAACGAAGGAGCGGCAAACCCCGGCGGCAACGGGTTCGGCTCGCACGGCGAAGCGCGTCCGGCTGGCCGCATCGAGCGCATCAAGGCTTGGGTGAGCGACCACCGTCGCGAATCCCTGGCCATCGTGGGTCTGGTGGCCGTGCTTCTCGTGTTGCTGGGATTGACGCTCGGATGGTTCGTCGATGCCAATCGCGGCTCCACCGTCGGCAAGATCAAGGAGCCGGCAGAGCTCAAGGTGCTGGGCCCCAACGCTACGGCAACAGAGCAGATCGACCTGAGCTACAACCCCGAATACGGCGATACCAAGACTGGCAGCACGGTGACGCTCAAGCGCCCGTTTTGCGTGCAGACGGGCGGCGACGGGTTTGAGCTGCAGCTTGCGAATACGACCAACATTACGGGTCTCACTATCGAGCTGTATAAAGCTGAGGATACGGGCCTAGGTGATGCTCCCGACGTGAGAGGCACTGCGGGCGGCAAGCCCTATAGCTGGAAAATGTATGAAACGGATCTGCTGAAGAGCTTCACGCCCATCGAAGACCCGGGCGAGGGCGCAAGCGACCCTACATTCAAGGACTATCAAAACGTCCAGCGCAACGCGCGCCCGCTCTACCGATACAAGAAATTCGGCAAAAGCGAACTCAACGCCAAGACGCTCGACGGCTCGACTGGCAACGACACGCTCAACTTTATCATCAAGCTTTCGTGGGACGAGAGCGCCAAAGAGACCGACGTGATCTATGTGATCGCGCGCAACACGAGCGGTATGTAGGAGAGGGGGCGCACATGGAGAAGCAAGGGAGGCAGCAGGATGCCGAGCGCGAGCAGCTGGCAAAAAGCAAAAGCCTAGTCAAGAATAAGCTGGTTGTGGCGGCAATCGCACTTGTTTGCGCCGTGGCGCTCGTGACGGGTGGTTACTTTACCTATTCCGCCTACACCGCCAACGGATTTCTAAAGTCCGTCGCCGCAACGGGCACCGCGCAGAGCCTGTTTGCGAGCGATTTGCTCACGGGCTATATGAGTGCGCCTAGCAACGACGACCTCGACCGTGCCCAGCGCTCCGTTACGGTGTATCCCAGCAGCGGACAGTGCAGCTTCACCTTTAGCATCTATAACTATTTGCTGAGCAACAGCAACTTCTGCAACGACAAAAACGTGACGTACACCTTGACGGTCGAGGGGCATGGGCTCGATGGCGCCACGTGGAGCTATGAACCCCAGCCCGGTAGCAGCGTCACGCTTCCGGAGAATCAGCCCACCAAGCACGACTACACCGTGACGTTCCCTGAGGACAAGTTGGGACATACCTACTTTGTGATTAGGGCGACGGTGGTTTCGGGCGATAGCCCCGGCACCGAGCTCACCTGTCTGGCGGCGAAAGTCGTGCCGTCAAAGAAGGCCGAGGTCAAGACCGCCGCGGTTGAGGGTGCGCTGGTTGACGAAACAGATGAAAATACTTTTGCTGATTATGCTGCCTGCAACTACCGCGTAACGGTCACGGGAGCACCGACAAGCGTCACGCTCAAGTGGGGGGAGCACGTGGAGATCGACCCGTTCTTCCCGATCAACCATAGTGCGACGGTGGATACCGCAACTCGCACGGCTACGTTCACCATGGAGCCTGGCTCGATGATCGTCAACTTCTACCGAGTGGACGGCAAAACGCCCGATGACTGGAAAAAGCTGGGTATTAGCGTAACCAAAACCCCCCAAACGCGCACGACGGAGACTCAATAACTCTGGAAACAGAGTTTTTAGGATAAGAGGTACGGAATCGATGAGAACGGCAAAGCGCATACTCGCAGAGTTCATGACGGTGATCATGGTACTCCAGGCATGCTCGCCCACGGTGGCCGCCGTGGCGGCCGGCTGGCAGAACATTTCGAGCGAGATTGCCGCCGCGTCTGCGGAGGCATCGGATGCAGCCGAGAGCGGCGAGACCAACGGCGACGCCGCGAATGGGTCTGGGGCGAGTGATGCTGGTGCAGCAGGTGGCGGTGCCCAGGATGGTGCCGCGAAGGACGACGCCGCAACGGGCGATACTTCCGATAGTGCCACGGGTTCCGATTTCGCGGGCGACCAGACGGAAAGCGATGATACTGCTGGGGATGCCGCCGCTGACGATGCCGAGCAAGACGCAGATGATGCAGCTTCGGAGGATGTCGCAGCTCAGGCGGATGCGACGATCAATACACTGGACGAGCTTGTTAGGCTGCTCGAGGCTAACGGTGCGGAAAGCATCGAGTGCAAAGACGATAACAGCGGAATCAAAAGCCTCGATGTCAAGTTGTCGGCGGCGTTTACCATCCTGTCCAACGCCGACGCTTCGCTTTACTACGATGCGCAGATCAAGAGCATCATCACGGGCGATGCGAAGCTCACCGAGACGGCCAAGAACGGGGCAAAGAACGATATGTCTTTCCAGGGCTTTGGCAGCGATGAGCATCCGTTTGAAGGCAGAATCTATAGGTCTCTGAATGGCGTTGATAGCCCTGTTGAGCTTACGGCTAACCGGACGGTTTTTAATAACCTCAAGCTGACTGACCAAAACAAGACGGTCAAGATAAAGTGGATAGGCGCAACTACCTATAGCGCGCCGATGGTCGCTACGAAGGTCAGCGGTGGGGGCAAGACACTCAACGCTGTGGTCAACATCGCGAATCCCGTAGGCACCGACGGGACGGATACGACTTCCGCTCTGACGGCGCCCCTTTTGGGTGAGGCGATGGGTGACCTTACTACAGAGGTCACCTATGGCCCTGCCGGTTCTCTCGAGAAGCTCAATGTAAATGCAGCGGGAAACATCGGGCTTTTAGCGAATACAGTCAAGAGCGGAACCTTTACGGTGGGGTCTGTTAAGTTTCCCGATAGCCTTGCCGCGGGCGGTGTCGTCAAGACGAGCTCCGGTAATGCCGGTCTGCTCGTAGGCACGGTCGAGGATGGCGCGACTCTGAACGTCGGCACCCTTAATGTTCCCGCTGCTACCGTTCAGTCTGCAAGCGGTTCCGCCGGTGGTGTCGTAGGTCTCGTCGGTTCGAACACAGGCGCCGCAGTCAACGTCACGGAGGCTCTCGACCTGCACATGCTCACCGTCAAGGGCACCACCGCCAGCGGTGGTTTTATTGGCAAAGCGACAGTGCTCACGCTGGGCGCGGATAATAAGCAGATTAGGTGTCCTCTTAATATTGGCGATGAGAACAGCGCTTGTTCTGGTGGCGTTATCGGCGACGTGAGCTTTGCGCAGGGATTTATCGTTAAGCCCAATATGTTCGACCTGGGCAACCTTGTGACACTTGGTGCGTCGCAGCGCGCCGGCGCTCTTTTTGGCATGGCCGATATCTCTAATGGAGACATCGTGGTGCAAGGCGGGACGTATAAGAGCAAACTCGCCTTACCAGAAGATGTTAGTGTCAACGGCAGCTACGGCGGCCTTGTCGGCAAGGTGTTCGCGACGAAAACGGACGACGACGGCGCTTTGCGCGCCTTTGTGGTCCAAAAGGATGCGGATAAGAAAACGTGTTCAATTGAGTTTGAACTTGCGGGCAAGCTGTCCGATACGGGCGGTGTTGTTGGCTATGTTGGCGATAACGCGGATTCCAATTCGCAGCCTGTCAATTCGCAGCCTGTCGCCGTTGTGCTCGACGGCGTAACGGTTACGTGCAAGGGAGTTGCTTCGGCACGAACGGACGCCGGAAAGTTCGGTGGCGCCGTGGGTGTTATCGACACGCGCAGCGTGCTCGACGTGCGCGATTTTGCGCTTACAAGCGATAATGCCATTGGCGGTGCAGCAAACAATCGCGCGGCTGGTATTGCGGGCTCCGCACGGAATGCCGTAATCAAGTTCAGCGGCATCACAAACCTGTCGGGCGCAAGCTTTGCCGAGAACGCCACGACGGGTCAGCTTGTCTACGAGAACAACAACGCACTGATTTTCGCTGCCGGCGATGGCTCTAACGGTAACGTAACCGATGAAGACGCTACGGGTTGGACCTATAGGCGCAGCAACAAGGCCTCGAAGACGGATGATATCGCGACCTATGGCGAAGTTATTCGCTTGGGCGATAAATTTATTACGCTTGATCCCAGCACTCACAAGCTGACCTTGCCGGCATCGTTGGCGCTGACTAACGGTGCCTACGCCCTAACCACAGCTGAGGATTTCGCCAAACTTGCGATTACCTGGCAAACCAACGGCTACTACTCAATGGTCGAAGGCGTTGCCGAAAACAACCTGAACGGCTTGCAGTCCTCGACCATTACGGTGAACAACACAATTGACCTCAAGGGTACAGGCCTGACGGGCTTCACGCAGGACCGCGCAGGCGACTCGCAAGTTTTCTCGGGAACGTTGAACGGCGGCGGCACAAATGGCAACGGCACAATCAACCTTGCCGTCGGCGAGCCGTACGGCAAGCGTGGTGAAGCTGTGCTTGACGGCAATGACACGAGCAACGGCAACGGCAAAATCTACCGCCACGGCCGCTTAGGCTTGTTCGCGGCCGTCAACGGCGCAACCATCTCCAACGTCACAATCGCTGGCTCCATGAAGTTCGATAACGGTTCGGCTATCGATGCCGGGTCGCTGGCGGGTGGCATCGTCGGCAACCTGTCATTGTCTAGCGTAACGTGCAAAACGAATATCGCGTGCGATGATACGTTTGCCAATGACGTGAACATTGGTGGTATTGCGGGCAGCGTGTCGGCGGCTGCCACGGTTGCGTTTAAGGGTAACAGCAAGGCGCAAACGACTATCACTGCAGCCGGATCGCTTAACGGCAATAGCCGTATTGGCGGTGCCATCGGCTATGTGAGCGATTGCGCTTCGACATTCAATGTTACGGGCCTCGAAGTCGCCGGATCAATCGAAACCGGCGATTGCGCCGGCGGCAAGATTGCCCAAGTCGGTGGTCTTATCGGCTGCATCGCACAGAGTACCTACAATGCAGGGACAATAGCCAACTCAGCTGATAAGCACGTGAACATTTCGGGCCTTTCGTTCAATTCGTTCAAGATGAACGTCGGTAGGAACGGTGATGCGCTCAACGGTGCCGGTGGCCTTTTGGGCTACAGCTGGGGCAACGCCATCGTCACCATTGGCGATGCTGCTGCAAACACCAGCGGCAGCACTTACGCCCTCAAAACGACCAACAACACGACTGTGGCTGCAAGCGACTCTACCGAGGTCGGCGGCCTCGTATACGCGGCCAGTGGTCACTGGATCATTAACAACTATGCCATCGATCTCTCGGGCACAACCATTAATGCAGGCGCCGCTCAGACGCTCGGCGTTCTAGTTTGTCGTGGCTGCAAGGTGGTTAATAAGACGACATATGGCGTCGAGAACTACATAGGTCTGTACTTGGAAGACAAGGCTTGTTGGGAGACCGCCTATAGGGTGCCCAGCGGCGAGGGGGCCATCGTTGCACCGGGCGTAACGTCTTTCGATGAATGGGTTGGCAGCGGTGTAAAACCAAGCAAAGGCAGCAAACTCATGGACGCCGGCTGCAACGCGGTCGTTTCGCTGCACACACGGAATGACAAGCTGGACATGGACGGCGATGCCACAAATGGCAACAGCTACCAGAACCGCTCGACTTTCGGCCAAAGTCACAAAACGAACGGCAATACCCGCTACTTCTACAACCTCGACGGAGCCTATGATAGGTGTGAAGGCGGCTTTAGCGGCGGCCAAATCAATACGGCGGACAAGCTGCTCTTATGGTCTGCTTTCTGCTATGCTCCCGCCGGTATTCGTTCGACAATCGTTCCCGATGGTACGACAGGGCTTGATGGTTCCATAACCATAACCGGCACAATCGATTTGGCCGGCTACAGCTACTATCCCACTCAACCGATCGGAGAGGTGACGGTTAATAATGCGGCCATCACCTTCTACTACTCCAAGATCAAGGCCGAGCAGAATGGCAACAAGCTAAACTCCGATGCCACCCAGCACGAGAACATGCACTGCGGTCTTTTTCAAACGGTGGCAGACGGCGATCTCACAGTAAGCAACGTCACTTTGGGTGGTACCGTTGGGCCCGTTATCAATGACGGAAAGAGCTCTACTGACGCTATTGGCGCGGGCGGAAGCTCATCGGGCGCGCTCGTGTGCCGCTACGTGTGTGGGTCCAGCGATGGCAGTGGCACCAAGATTAGAAAGATCTCAATTGATGATCTTACGCTCAACAATCTGATTGTCGACGGCGCCAACAGCGCCACGGACGCTAACGCCTATATGCCTCTGCTCATCAACGAGATGCAGAAGTACGTGAGCCTGAACGCGAAGAATATCAAGACTACTGGGTACACGAGTGGCACCAAGGCGGCTACGTCGCTGTTCGGAAAGCTTGGTGTAGGCAGTGAGGCCGATCAGGTGACGGCAAAGTTTGAGCGAATCAGCTTGCCCAGCCAAAATAGCAATACGATTTTCACCCATGCGAGCCTGCTGGAGAGTTTTGGCTACAAAAGTACGGGCACGGGCTCTGCGGATTACACCTTTACTAAGGCCGAGGCCAATGCCGGAATGGTGACGTACGGAAGCGAAATCGATGCCGAGAACAAGGAGTACTCGGGCAAGCAGCTTTGGTATTACGACGAAGCGACGTATGGTGCCGTGAGCGGCTATGTGACGGTTGATGGTAAGAAGGACGGTGACGTCAGGCCTTGGTTCGGTGACTACCTTCCTTATGTTTACAAGGGAAAAGCCACCGAGGATGGCGTCCAGTATCACGAAATTAAAGTCAACCAGCGCATTCCAAAGCTGGTAGAGGGATGCGGCACATATGGCGATCCGTATGCCGTTAAGGACGCGGCGGAAATGAACGCCATCGCCAACTATATCAACAACAGCGTGGCGTTGGATGGCTGGGAAGTCACTATTGCCGCCGATCAGTCCAGTCTGTGCGAGCGGCGTAACAAAACGAAGACCGACAGCGCGAGGACCGACAACGAGGTCGTGTACGTCTATAAGCAAAACAACCCAAGCGAGAGTAAGTGGGAGAAAAAAGTAGACGATACGACCGATCCCTCGCAGACGCTGAGCGACGAAACCATGCACCGCTATGTGCAGAGTGCGTATTACAGCATTGAGCCTGCTGAGGGCAATAAGATTACCGTCGATGCGGCCTCGTTTGGCGGATTTGGCAACAAGGCTAATCCGTTCCGCGGCGTTATTGTTGGCGACCCTAAGTCCTCTGAGCCTGTGACAATTGAGATTGAAAATAACAAGGGTGAGCTTCGCGGCCTCATTCCCTATAGCTATGGCAGCGTGGTGCGCAAGCTCTACATCAACTATGTGAATGCGCAGGCGACTATTACTTATTCTGATAAGGATGCGGACGGCGTCCCGACGGCGTTTTTCGGCGGCGTTATCGGCTGCATTCTTGGCGGCGATAACATTATTGATGGCGTGGTCGTAAACAATCCAAATAACGGTTCGACAGCGTACGACTTTACCGTTGTCAGCAGATCGCATCTTGTTCCCATTGGCGGCTACGTTGGCGCTATTGCGGGTGGCGGCGTGATTTTCCGCCATACGGGCGATTCATGGCGTGGCGGCACAAAGGAAAAGTTCCTGCCCGTTGCGAAAGGCGGTGCCAACTCCCAACTGTACGACAATCCCTACGTTGGTCGTGTGATCGATGGTTATGCCTTTAGAGAGGGCTGCAATGTCGACAACGGTGACGCTAACTACAAGATCAACGAACTCACAGATAAGGGGACGCCCTGCGTCACCACTACGGGCACCGACTTGAAATACCTCGGCACTAACGCCGAGGCGCCCGTGACCACGGTCGAAAACGCCCAGGGCCTTTTGGTGCTCTCGGCCATCATCAGCTCGGGTGCGGGTGCTGGCGCGGCACATACCAACTACTCCAATAATGGCGTGTTCCGCGGTTCCAAGGCTTACTGGGGCAGCGATTCGCAAGACCCGGCGATATGCGGCTACCTGTTTGGCAACAAGGAATATGGCAAGGTGCGGAATGCTGACTACGCAAACGTGGGCAAGCCTGCGAGTGCTGCCAGCGATTTCGAAATCGCCAAAAACGACGATCAGAAGGCCCCCGGCAAGCAGGGGTGGCACGGCCCGCTCGACCATGATGACGATGTAAATTCGCCCTACCTGGTGGCGTCCTACGCTGCCAACTACCAAACGGGCTACGTGTGCGCGTCGAGATCGATCGGCATGAGCCTGGAGTTCAAGGAAAATGCCACCTACGATATGACCGGCTACGGCACGGGATACGTGGGCCTCAGTGGTCGTTACTATTCCAATGCTTGCAACTCGAACGATGCGCCCACCGACCGCGACCGCATCACGCCGCACGTGGCCACGATCGACGGCAACGGGGCCATCATTACGGTGGGTACCAAAGGCGCCGCCTACGGCGTCGTCGAATATGCCGATGACGACTATAAGGTCTCGGGCGTGGGTGGCCTGTTCAGTACTGTGATGTTCACCTCAAGCTATGTCGCCCCCAGCGTCACCGCGAACGGCGACGCACAAGTCAAAGACCTCACCTTTAGCAACTGCAACGTTAAACTTACTTATATCGACGCAAGCGGCAGCGCCACAACGGGGGAAGCATCGAACGACTTTATCGGAATCGGCCTTTTGGCGGGCGCAACGGCCAACTATGACGGCGGCGCGCGCGGCGTCTACCGCAACGTGCAGATGAAGAACTGCACCGTGTCGGGCGCCAAGAGCGTGGGCGGGCTTCTTGGTAGCTCGGGCTGCGCCAGCCGAAGGACGGATAACGACATGACCTATATGGTCAATTTTGGCTCCGGCATGCAGGCCCCCGCGTATCTCTATGACTGCTCATACACTGGCCTCAACGTCACGGGTGAGAAGTATGTCGGCGGCTACGTGGGTACGGTCGCCTCGGCGTGTGGCGTGTGGACAACCGCAACCAAAGGGGTAAGCGAGAAGACTGTTGCCGCGAACTCGACCATAACCGCCACGGGGACAACGCCCTACGTGGGCGGTGTGCTCGGCTATGCCAAATCAAGCGATATCTCGGTCAACACTAACGTTGGCACCACCGAAGCGGTCTTGTCGAGCAGCACGGCAGTTATCTCTGGGGTAAATGTGCTTGCTACCGGGGTGAACGGGGATCCGTGCATGGGCGCCGGCGGTGTGCTCGGAAGCGCCTATAGCGGAGTTATTTCTATGAGCAACGTGCGCATTGATGGCGGAGACGGCAGCAAGAATGCCCTCATCGGCGATGAGACCGGAAAGAACACGACCATCCGCAATGCGGGCGGCTTGATTGGCGAGGTTACGACCAGCATCTATAGATCCAACGTGTACTGGTTCGAGGGCTGCAGCGTCGAGAACATCGACGTTGCCGGCACCGACCAATGCTCAGGTGGGCTGATTGGCTACTTCTTCAGCAACGATGGCATAACTTGCAACAATATCGCGATTGAGGGTGCTACGATCAAGGGCAGCTGGAGCGGTGGTCTGCTCGGTGCGATTCACAACGGTTCCGACGTCATCAACGTCACCAACACAAGGGTATCCAACACCACGTTTAGCGGAACCTTCAACGGCGGCATTGCGGGCGACGGACGTGGCCAGTTCCATCTGGTAAACGTGCTTATGGATGGCAACACCTACAAAAAGGACGCTAAGCAGGGCGTGCTTTTGGGCAAGGTTGACACAGGAACAAATAAGTACAGCCTCTCCGCAGCGGGCGTGGAAGTAAAGCCCGGTAGCGACAAGACCACGAGCGACCTGCCGCCGATGGTTTACACGACCAATACGGCTGCTGTTAACGAGAAAACTTATATTGCCTTCGGCGACTACAACGGCACGGCTGCCGCGCCCAGCGAGAACAAAACGCTCTACGGCGCAGGCGATACTGCTACCACGGCAACGAGTCCGTACGTGACCACGAGCCCCGTGAGCACGCTGGCGGTGCGCACCTCCGACGCCGACACCACTGATCGCTATCTGTTTGGCGACGGTGCCGCCATTGCTACTGCGGCGACCATCCAAAGCCAGGCGGGTGCCCGCGTTCCCGGCCGCTACACCTACACCAACATCGGCGGCATCAATGACGATGGCGCCTATCAAAATACGTCGAGCTATAACGCCAAATCCGTGGCGAGCATGTTCAATGCGAATAACGATGCAAGCGACAGCAAGGTTGCAACGGATTTTCCCGTTTTGGTGATCTCGGGTACCGATAATACGACGGTCAAGAGCTATCTAAACATCATCACGAACGGCGGCTTCTCCGACGCTTGCAGATTGAATAACGAGAATGGCACCAATCCGCACGTGACGGCCAAGGCGGAGGTGTTCCAACTCAAGAACGGTGTATTCGTTAAGGACGATGACGCGTCGAACAATCCCACGCTTCGCGTAGTGAACAATGGCAAGAACAATATGTCGTTTAGCCCAAGCTCCGATTGGGACAACGGCAAAGGTCGCTTTACGCTCCTGACCGTTACCTTTACCGAGGCGGGTCAGAGCTACAACGTTCAGGTGCCGATCATCGTTAAGCGCAAGCTCGAGATCGATTTCACTGCAACGTATGATTACGGCACTCAATTTAAAGAAAAAGACTACGCTAACCTTGGAAAAGATGCACACGTGCTTACGAGCTTTGGCGAGCCGATGACGGGTCTGCTTACCTGGACATACAATTCTGCCAATGGGAAGGAAGTCGACTTTGGCTGGGACAGCTATATGGCTGCTGGCGGCTCGATGAAGGGGCTCGGCAAGAGTATCCTCTTCAATGGTGCCGACGGAAGGTTGCCCCAGGGCACCCAGCTTACGCTCATCGATGCGAACGTTGATGGCAAGGCCGGTGGCAGAGAGTATCACTATACGGTGGGCGAAGGCGGAGCAACGAGCGTTTCGCTGAGCGGAAACGACGGCTTTAGGGATCCTGCGCGCAATCCATATCAGGAGCGATGGCTGAGCGAGATTTTGGATGTGTCGGCCACGCAGGATGGCGCCGGCACATGGACTAAGTGTGATAAGGAGGCTGAGGCGACCGCTAAGGCGAAACTCGATGGCAAGTGGACGCTGTTTAAGGTTGCGGGTGCTGACGTTCCCAGCAACAGTCGCTATACGCTAAAGGTACCTAAGGAGAAGGATACCGGCAGAGAGAAGCGTGCATCGGAGAGCGTCTACCTAGTTGTCAACGTGCCCAAGTCGGGCGACGGCGTGACGCAAGCTAGTATCAACGGTTTTACGGCTTCGTCTATTGACTCGAATTCTTCGGGTGGCCGCATATCTTGGAATCTGCATCATGTTTTACGCACTGATGGCAGCGACGATATTCAAAACAGTACGGCATCGACATACAGCATCTTGTCCAATTATGAGCAGAATGTAGTCGACAAAAAAGATGGGGCGTGCATTCCGGTTTCGAAGTCGGAGGACGGTGCCGCCTACGTTCTTTCTCTTGACGTCAAAGATACGGTTACGTTTAGCCCGAGCCAATACTATACAGAGAGCGACCATCTGTTCTATCAGCTCGATACATCGCTGTGTCGCTATGGCGCCAACAACAACCTAATGGGAGTAAGCAGTTTCCCGAGCGGAACCTCGGCAATTGCGAAGTTCTATGTTGCCGTCGGCGATCAGAACTACATGTGGAATGGCAGCGATTGGAAGAAGTGTGACGCTTCGACGCCTGCGTTTACACAGATTGTGACGGATACGGGTGATGACTCACTGAGGCTCACGCTCGACCATGATCTTGCCGGAATCCGCAAGCGTGCAACGGGCGGATCCTTTACCGTGCGTACGGCAGTGGAAGAGATTCGTCTTACGCCGGACGGCTGCAACAAGGTCATCTCCCTGTCCAAGCAGTCTGGCGAGGACGCCTGTACCAAGATGTCCTATACCGCCAAGCTTTCGACGCGCGATTCTGGTCTTGCCACCTCGAGTCTGGCGATGACGAAGCGCGGTAACGTTGGATACTATCGCATGGACACGGGTGATACGACCATTACGCTATCGGCGCCTGAGAAGTCGCAGCTTGGCATTAACGTGGACGACCTGCGTCCGATCGCGAATGGCACGATTGGTCTGGGTGCCACGTATGAACTGGGTGGACTCAGCAACGCCGCCGAGGCAATTGCGAACGCAGACTCTGTTGTGTACACGCTCGAGCTGCAGCGCCGCGGAACCGACGGCACGTATGAGAGTGTAACGGATGATATCTCCAACTACGTAACAGTGACGGAGAGTAAGCTTGCCGCGGTCGCTCCCTCCGGTAGCACGATCACCTTCACTGACTCGAAGGAGAATGGCAAGTTCAAAACGCAGAACGGTGACACTACGTTTAGCCTGCCCTTTACCGTTAAGGTCAACACGCAGGTTGAACAGCGTGAGCAGTTCTACGCGAACTATCGATTGGTAATGAGAGCGAGCCTGGTTAAGGGTGACGTGGCGAGCGCAAAGCCTCAATCGCCCGACTATGTGACCTATACGCTCACGAGGGTGAACCTCAACGGCATCGACCACTAGTTCCGAAGCCAACTAGCTTCGCAAAGGGGGCGGCAACCACCCGGTTGCCGCCCCTTTTCTTGTTCAAGACTTTAGTCTGCTGGCCGCGCAGCGGCCAGCTTTAAACCACCCGCTATGCGGGTGGAGACAAACGGCTTTACAAAGCCACCCCTCCGACCGATATTGACGATTGTTCAGGCCGTCAAGAATTCGAGTCGAAGGGGTGGTCGCCATGGCCCAGAAGGCCTACAGCCTTTCCCACACGAAGTGGATGTGCAAGTACCACATCGTGTTCACGCCGAAGTATAGGCGCAAAGTGATCTACAACCAAATCAGGAGCGACATAGGGGAGATCCTCAGGAGGCTGTGCGAGTACAAGGGGATCGAGATAATCGGGGGGGCACCTGATGCCCGACCACGTGCACGTGCTGCTGGCGATCCCGCCGAAGCACAGCGTCGCGAGCGTCATGGGCTACCTGAAGGGGAAGAGCTCGCTGATGATATTCGACAGGCACGCCAGCCTCAAGTACAAGTTCGGCAACAGGAAGTTCTGGACGGAGGGCCACTGCGTGTCCACCGTCGGCCTGAACGAGGCGACGATCGCCAAGTACATCAGGGAGCAGGAGTCCCACGACATCGCGCTGGACAAGCTGAGCGTGAAGGAGTACGAGGACCCCTTCAAGAGGGGGTGATGCCGCCGGTTCGACCGGCGCGCCACGGGTCAAGATGCACTAGGCCTGGACGAAGTCCGGGCCCGCGCCTTTAGACGCGAGCCCGGGGCCCGTGGGTTATACCCTAAGAGCAAACCACCCTTTTTAAGGGTGGTTCTGATTCTCCTGGCCTGCTGCTGCCCCAGCTTCCCACCTAGCTTTCCAGCTTTCCACCTTAGGTGGTAAGTTAAGTGGAAAGCTGGAAAGCTAGGTGGAAAGCTGGAAAGTAAGTGGAAAGTTGACATGTAGGTGCGGGCTGAAGAGGGGTTAATAATTACACAAACCATACCAGCCAAACAAAAAGATACCAATCTGGTTGGTAAAACACCGTCAATGAGCCGCGAGCTAACTAGCTGCGTAAATAAAACCTAAAGAACTGTTGCAAATTAATGGCAAATGCCCAGATGCCGCCGTGCGATTTTCAATTAACTGTTACGCGCAAACAGCAAAATGCTACTATCTAACATGCACGTAAGAAAGCAGATTAACGGTTAAGGCTAAGAAGTGGCAGGTATGTCGGAAGCAACAAGGACTCGCACGCATGCGCCCGAGGTTAGGCAGCGCGCCGTCGAGGTCCTCCAAGAGGGGGTCGGTCATCGCGCCCTCGCCGCGGAGCTCGGCATTCCCCAGGCCACGGCTCGTCAGTGGGCCCGCGCATATGCCGTGGGCGGTGCCGACGCCGTTCTCAACGCCGGTTCGCATCATCACACCTATTCGTACGAAGTTAAGCTCGCCGTGGTCAAGGACCGCTTGGAAAACGGCTTAACGGTTCGCGAGGCCATGATCAAGCACAAGATTCCTAGCGAGTCTTCGGTCAAGGCTTGGTGCCGTCAGTACCGCGAGAGCGGTGAGTCCGCACTGGTCGATAAGCCGCGCGGTCGCAAGCCGCGCGTTAAAAAGGCGGAATAGCAAACGGGATGGTGCACCCACAGGGGCGCATTTTTCTTGCCGCCCCTCTGCTCCAATGCGGGCGTGCCCTTACCCCGTACGCCTAAAACTCCCCAGTTGACCGAAAACCCGCCGCCGCTACTCCTCAATTGAGCTATAACTTTAAACAATTGCAGCGTTTTAGCATGGGGGAGTGATGGTATGACGCTACTGTATTTCCTTACCCTGTTTCCGCTGGTACCGGCGCTGGGCATGCTGCTCGCGCGCGGTGACCGCGCCCGCGATGCGGCGGGGCTCATAGGCTCCGGCATTATTATGGCGGTGACAGTTGTAGTCGCCGTCATGTTTTTTGGCACGGGTCCGCAGAGCTTTGAGGTTGCCCCCGGCACCTCGCATGTGCTTTCGATCATCAGTTCCGTTATCGACGTCATCCTGTGCGCTGTCATCCTGTACAACGCGTACAAATATAGGAACGCGCTCACCACGGTGCTCGGCATAGTCCAGCTGGTGGGCTCGCTCGCCTTTGCAGCCATGACGCTGCCCGCGGCCGAAGCCGTCACGGCAACGCCACTCTACCTGGACTACATGAGCGTGATCATGGTCCTCGCCGTCGGCATCGTTGGCAGTCTAATCTGCTTGTATGCCCTGGGCTACATGAAGGACTTCCAGGCCCATGACGAGCACGAGGCCGCGCTGCGCGGGCAGACCGCGCCCGACCGTCGCCCGCAGTTCCTGGCGCTCATGTTCCTGTTCCTCTCGGCCATGTTCGTCATCGTGACGAGCGACAACCTTGAGTGGCTGTTCTGCGGCTGGGAAATCACCACCGTGTGTTCGTTCCTTATGATTGGCTACACGCGTACGCCCGAGGCCATCAAGAACGCCTTTACCCAAATCATCCTCAACATGCTGGGCGGCATCGCGTTTTTGGCCGGACTTATGTATCTGCACGTTAACGGCATGCCGCTGACCATCTCGGGCATGATCGAGCTTTCCGGCACCGGAACCGCGCAGTCCGCGCTGCTGGTGATGCCGGTCATCCTGTTGTCGCTCGCCGCGCTCACCAAGGCCGCACAGATGCCGTTCCACACTTGGCTGTTGGGTGCCATGGTTGCACCCACTCCCACGAGCGCCCTGCTGCACTCGTCAACCATGGTCAAAGCCGGCGTGTTCCTGATGGTCAAGCTGAGCCCACTCTATGCCATCTACCCCGTGACCGGCTTTATGGTCACGAGTGTGGGTGCCATCACGTTTTTGCTCGCTGCACTCATGGCCATCTCGCAGAGCAACGCCAAACGCGTGCTCGCGTACTCCACCATTTCCAACTTGGGCCTCATCAGTGCCTGCTTGGGTGTCGGCGCGCCCGAGGCCGTATGGGCGGCCATCTTCCTGATCTTGTTCCACACGGTGGCCAAGTCGCTGCTGTTCCTGTGCGTGGGCACGGCCGAGCATCATATCGGCAGCCGCAATATCGAGGACATGGACGGCATGTTCAGCCGCATGCCGCACCTGACGCGTCTGATGATGCTGGGCATTATGGGCATGTTTGTGGCGCCGTTTGGCATGCTCGTGTCCAAGTGGGGCGCCCTGGTGGCGTTTGCGCAGACCGGCAACGTGCTCATGATCATGGTGCTTGCCTTTGGCTCGGCCGCGACGTTTTACTTCTGGGGCAAGTGGCTTGCCAAGCTTTCGGGCGTCGACCCCACGGCTCAAAACGTTGAGGTCAATGTCCATAAGACCGAATGGATGGCCCTCAACGCCATCGCCGCGCTGCTGATTCTGTGCTGCGTGGCGTTTCCGGTTATCTCGAGCGGTCTGGTGTCGCCTTACTTGGCCATGGTGTTTGGCCGCGTGCCGTACGTTATTGGCAAGGACGCCATGTATCTGATGGTGGTTATCGTGGCGTTTATCGCCGTGGTGCTGCTGACTTCATTCCGCGTGAGCAACAAACCGCACGTAAACGTATATCTTTCGGGTGTGGGAACCGACAATTACCGCCATTTCCGCGGCTCGATGGGACACGAGGTGAAGGCCGAAAAGCGCAATTGGTACTCGGAGGACGCCCTTGGCGAGAAGCGTATTGGCCCCGCGGGTAGCGTCGTGTGCTGCAGCATTATCTTGTTTGCGCTGCTGTGTTGCGCGTGGATTGGGCCCGAGCGGCTTGCCATGAGTGCGCCCTCGGTGCTGCGCGGCAAGTATTTTGAAGGCTCGGGCGTCGTGGGCATTTTTATTGGCACCGTGGCGTTTGCCTTGATTGCGCCGCTTGTGGGCGGCTTGATCGACGGCGTTGACCGCAAACTTTCGGCTCGCATGCAGGGCCGCGTGGGCCCGCGCTTGCTGCAGCCCTTCTACGACGTTGCCAAGCTGCTGCGCAAGGCTCCCGCCAGCGTAAACACCATGGACGATACCTACATGGCGTGCGCGCTCATCTTTACCGTGGTGGGCGGCGGCATCTTTGTGTCGGGCTCCAACACGCTGTTATGCGCCTTTATGGTGACGCTTGCCGCGATTTTTGTGGTGCTGGCGTCCGCCTCGACGCAAAGCCCGTTTGCCCAGGTCGGTGCCGACCGCGAGCTGCTGCAGGTTATGAGTTACGAGCCCGCCGTTCTGCTGATGAGCGTGGGCCTGTACCTTGCCACCGACAGCTTCGATTCCATCGCCGTGACGGGGCAGTCGGCCCCCATCATCGTGTACAGCGCGCCCATTTTCCTCGCGCTGCTCGCGGTGCTTACCATCAAGCTGCGCAAGTCGCCGTTCGATCTTTCGTACTCGCATCACGCGCATCAGGAGATCGTCCAGGGCGTCGCCACCGAGATGAGCGGCAGCACGCTGGCCAAGATGACCCTTATGCACTGGTGCGAGACCGTGCTGTTTTTGATGTGGGTGGGCATGTTCTTTGTCTGGGACAACCCAGTGAGCTGGCTGGTCGCCCTGGTCGTGATGGCTGCGACGTACTTTGTCGAGGTGCTGATCGACAACACCTTCGCGCGCAGCACCTGGCGCAGCTGCTTTAAGCTCGGATGGGGCGTGGCGCTGGTGTTTGGCCTGCTCAACCTTATGCCCATCCTCGTCGACGTGTTTATTTAGGAGGCGGCATCCATGGATCATAAAATGTCGCGCTCGCCGTGGGTTATTCATTACGACGGCTCGAGCTGCAACGGATGCGATATCGAGGTGCTGGCCTCGCTCACGCCGCTGTTCGATGCGGAGCGCTTTGGCGTGGTCAATACCGGCAACCCCAAGCATGCGGACATCTTTTTGGTGACGGGCTCGGTCAACGCTCAGAACTTGCCTGTCGTGCGCCAGATTTACAACCAGATGCTCGAGCCCAAGTGCGTGGTGGCCTGCGGCATCTGCGCGTGCTCGGGCGGCGTGTTCCGCGATGCCTACAACGTGATCGGCGGCGTGGACCGCGCGATTCCCGTGGACGTGTACGCGCCCGGATGCGCCATTCGCCCCGAGACCGTGATCGATGCCATCGTGGAGGCGTGCGGCATCCTGGACCAGAAGGAGGCCGTGATGCGCGCCGGCGGCGATCCGCTTACCGTGGGCGGTGCCGCTACTTGGGACGGTGGCGTTGAGTTGGGCGAGGACGGGTTTGTGGCCGCAGCTGAGGCCGGCGACGCGCCCGCCGCTGGCGACGCACCTGCTGGGACGCCCACCGCGTCCGTCGCTGCAAAGGAGGCCGAGTAATGCAAGAGGCAATCTATACCACCGTCGGGATCGACGAGCTCCTGTCGCATGTCCAGGCGCTCAAGGGCGCCGGTGCCCGCTTTGTGCAAATGCACGCCGAGCGCAACGTCGACGACGGCACGTATCGCTTGGTCTATACGTTTATCAACGTTCGTGCTGCTCGGGAGCATATTGCGCAGGACGGCAGCTATGCGATCGAGAACCTGGTGGTTGAGGGAATTGATCAGTACCAGGAGATTCCGTCCATCAGCTCGTACTATCCGGCGGTATTCCCGTTTGAAAACGAAGCGCACGACCTATTCGGTCTTGCCATCACCGATATGCAGATCGACTTTAAGGGCTTTTTCTACCAGGTCTCGACTGCCGAGCCCATGAGCGTTATCACGCCCGAGGTGAAGGCTGCGCGAGAGAAAGCCATGAAGGTCCGTGCCGCTGCCGAGGCCAAGGCGCGCAAGGCCGCGGCCGAGAAGGCCGCCGCTGCTGCGGCTGCTGCAGGGGAGGGCGCCGCGGGCGCTGGTGATGCCGCGGGCGCCGCCGTCGCTCGGCCCGCTGCGGCTGCCGGCTCCGATGCTCAGCATGACGAGGCCGCGGCCAAGGCCGCACTTAAAGCCGCCGAGATGGAGGCAAAGCTTGCCGCCATGGATCCCGAGAAAGCGGCTAAGGTCCGCGCGGCGCTTGCCGCCAAGGCCGCCCGCGTCAAGCAGAAAGAGGAGGCGTAAGGTCCATGGCACATCGCTCCGTTATTCCGTTTGGCCCGCAGCACCCGGTGCTGCCCGAGCCGCTTCATCTGGACTTGGTGATCGAGGACGACAGCGTTATCGAGGCAATTCCACAGATCGGCTTTGTGCACCGCGGGCTCGAGAAGCTCACCGAAAAGCGCGACATGCATCAGTTTGGCTACATCGCCGAGCGCATCTGCGGCATTTGCGCCGTGGGCCACAGCTGCGGCTATGCCAGCGCCTGCGAACGCATGCTTGACATCGAGGTGCCCGGCCGCGTGCAGTATATTCGCACCATTCTGCACGAGCTTTCGCGCATTCACTCGCATTTGCTGTGGCTGGGCCTGCTTGCCGACGCCTTTGGCTTTGAGGCACTGTTCTATCGTTCGTGGACCCTGCGCGAGCAGATTCTCAAGATCTTTGAGAGCACTTGCGGCGGGCGCGTGATTCTGTCGATTAACGAGATCGGCGGCCTTAAGCATGATATCGAGGACTCCGAGCTGGCAGGCATTGTCCAGACGCTCGATGCCATGCGTCCTGACTACGAGGCTCTGGTGCATACGTTTTTGGACGATGACAGCTGCGGCGAGCGCCTGCATGGCGTGGGCGTGATTAGCAAGAAAGACGCGCTGGAGCTTTCGATGGTCGGTCCGTTTGGGCGCGCCTCGGGCGTGGACTACGACGTGCGCATGTTTGGCGACGGTGCCTATGCGGACCTGGCTGCGTTTGAGCCGGTTGTCGCTACCGATGGCGACTGCTATGCCCGCTGCCAAGTGCGTTGCGCCGAGGTCACGCAGGCCATGGACATCATCAAGGAGCTTGTGGGCAAGATTCCGCACGACGGGATCGGCGGGCGCACCAAGCTTACGCCGGCCGACGGCGCGCGCGGCGAGGTTGTGATTGAGCAACCGCGCGGCGAGGCGTATTACTATGTGCGCGGCAACGGCACCAAGAATTTGGACCGTTTTCGCGTGCGCACGCCGACGTCGCAAAATCTGGCGGGTCTGACGCATGCGCTGCAGGGCGTGCTCATTGCCAACGTGCCCATGATTATCCTGACCATCGACCCATGCATTAGCTGCACGGAAAGGTAGGCGCGGCATGAGTTTGCTGACATTTGCCAAGACGGCCTTGGGTTCTATGGTCAAGCAGCCGGTAACGGTGTGCTATCCGCAGGAGAAGCTCGCGGCACCCGGGCGCCTGCGTGGGCACATCGTTAACGACATGGACGTGTGTATTTGCTGCGGCATGTGCGCGCGCCGCTGCCCGGCGGGCGCGCTCGCGGTCGATCGCAAGGGAGGAACGTGGTCGATTGACCCGTATGCCTGCGTGGTATGCGGCGAGTGCATCGAGAGCTGCCCCAAACACTGCCTGACTATGGACACCGCCCGCACTCCAGTCGCGGCGGACAAGACTCCCACGGTAGAAACCAAGCCGGAATAGCGCTGGGATGGGGCCGGTGGGGCAAAAATGCCCCACCGG
>OHAT01000447.1_pt1 | contig 42347 bp, 43 predicted proteins | sample 1577141 | NCBI WGS metagenome assembly OHAT01 (sample SAMEA3541578, study PRJEB24748) | human gut metagenome | biome: human gut; feature: human-associated habitat; material: faeces | place: China | collected 2012 | reverse complement strand
GCGGGAAAATCCGCAAAGAAGAATTTGAGCAATTCATTTTCTCGGCCATGCAGGAAAAGTTCAAAGACTTTCAGATACTCCACGGCAGAGAGGAAAAAGTCAATCCGAAACTGACCGCCTATCAAGTGGAGCTGGCACAGGTGGAGGCAGAAATTGAAAAGCTGCTGGATACGCTGACCGGAGCCAATGCGACCTTGCTTGCCTACGCCAACAAAAAAATTGAAGAACTGGACACCCGACGCCAGACCATTTCAAAGGCAATCGCCGAATTGAGCGTTGAAACCATATCTCCCCAGCAGATAAAGAAGTTATCCTATTATCTCGATAACTGGGACAGCATAGATTTTGACGACAAAAGAAAAGCCGCCGATGGTTTGATCTCTACGATCAAGGCCACCAGCGACCGTGTTCAGATAGAGTGGAAAATCTGACATTTCCGCTCTATCGCCCCTCATTTCTATTTTATCTTGTTTGTACCCCTTGTACACTGATGTTTTGTATTTTTTATATACGTACTCCTCAATATCTTTCTCTGTCATACAGTCCAGAAGCATAACACTACCCAATTTCGATAGGTGCTTGGCAATTTCCGCAAAGTGCTTTGTGTTTTCTTCGACATGAGGATACTCTGCCTGAATACGCTTTTCGGCTTTTAACGATCCTAATACAATCATTTTTTTCGCTGGAGAAGGATTGCCAAGTCAATTCTCTAAAACGGAGAGGATTCTCAATAACGAATTTCGTTAGCTCATAAGGATCGTCAAGAGTATTATCAACCGAAAGAGCCACTCGGAAATAGCAACGAGAAAGGACACCGAAAAAGAGACCGCGCCGTTTTCCTTGAGTGAGAAGCCAGTGGTCTTTAAAAACCGAGGAATTCTTTTTTACCGGCATATATTTGAGAGCAACCTCATAACCCATCTCAAAGTTCATCCAGCACCAAAGTCGCTCATCAGTCAAAACATAGAGAGGTAGGTGGTGCAGACGCTCATATAGCAAAATGGAGTTGTATATATCGGTTTCACGGTCTTTTTCATCCTTTGGCACCCGGAGAGTAAACTCTTCGATTTCGTACTTCTTTGTTACATATAGCTCGCTTGGTATAAACTCGCTAAGCCGCGTTGACGATGTTTGATTTTCAGTCAAGCGTTCTGTGATGACGGATGTGTTTGCCTTCAGAGTTTCGAGGGCTTCGTCAGTCATATACTTAATATGAATTTTACTCATCGTCATCATCACCTCTTTCGTCGCTGCCCAACAGCATATCGCCAAAATCTTTAAGCCCATTACAAGATGCGCTATTTAACACGAGTTGAGCAAGTTCGAGCTTGTTGGTACTGTCAAGTTCATCATATTGAAGCTCTCTACCTGTTTTCCGCTTAAAGCTGATGCATACTGCATAAGGAGTATTATCAGGACTCGGCTGTTTAACGATTACCTCGGTAGTTTAACGAATACTCCAGTAATTCAACGATTACCTCAGCTGTTTAATTGCAACGACAAAAAAGCCACAAAACCCATATAAAGCACAAAACCCCGCCGCAGAATTGCCTGCAGCGTGGTTCACTTATTGTGCCTGAACAGCCGGAAAGCCTTATTTCAAGCGGTTTTCGGGCGTAGAAAAAGTCCACCGTAATTCTATCAAAATTACGGTGGACTTATGGCGGAGATGAAGAGATTCGAACTCTTGCACGGGCAGAACCCGCCTACCGGATTTCGAATCCGGACCCTTCAACCACTTGGGTACATCTCCGTATTCCATTGGAACCATACGATTCTATCACATTTCCCCGCCATTTGCAACCATTTCCGGCAAAAATCCGCCCCCGATTTTCCATGAGCTGAGATAAGCCCCCTGCGGGGGCTTATCTCAGCTCATTTTCTGGATGTCCCGCCGCAGGCGGGAGATGATGCGCTTTTCCAGCCGGGAGATATACGACTGGGAGATGCCCATGCGGTCGGCCACCTCCTTCTGGGTCAGCTCCTTCCGTCCCCCCAGGCCGAAGCGCAGGGAGATGATGTCCTTTTCCCGGGGGGACAGCCGGGCCACCGCGTCGGACAGCAGCTTCCGGTCCACGTCGGCCTCGATGGGCCGCATGACCACGTCCCCCTCGGTGCCCAGCACGTCGGACAGCAGAAGCTCCTTGCCGTCCCAGTCGGTGTTCAGCGGCTCGTCGAAGCTCACCTCCGTCCGCTGGCCGGCGTTTTTCCGCAGGTACATGAGAATCTCGTTTTCGATGCACCGGGAGGCGTAGGTGGCCAGCTTGATGTTCTTGTCCGCCCGGAAGGTGTTGATGGCCTTTATGAGGCCGATGGTGCCGATGGAGATCAGGTCCTCGATGTTGATGCCGGTGTTTTCAAACCGCCGGGCGATATACACCACCAGCCGCAGGTTCCGCTCGATCAGCGTCTGCCGGGCCAGCAGCTCCCCCTGCTCCAGCCGGCTGATCCACTCCGCCTCCTCCTGCCGGGGCAGCGGCGGCGGCAGCGTGTCGCTGCCGCCGATGTACATGACCTTATCCGGCCGGCCGCTGAGCCACCGCAGAAGCCGCCGCAGCAGATTCCCCATGTCGCCGCTCCTTTCTTCCGCCCCACAGGGCCTGATACCCTCCGCCGTCGCTGACGGCCCCCGGCGTCAGGGCCAGCAGGATCCGGGGATATGTAATGCTCCCCACCTTCACATAGTCGCTGCGGACGGCCAGCAGCAGGCCCGCCTCCGTGCCCACGGCGCAGAAGGGCAGCAGGCTCCACCGGCAAGTGCCGTCCAGCCGGTGGAGCCGGGCCATCTTCTCCTCCGGCGGCAGGCGCATTTCCACGATCCGCGCCGCCTCCGGCGGCCACAGCTCCCGGAGGGCGTCCTGCTCCAGCACCAGCACCGGCTGGCCGCTGACAGGGTCCCGCAGGGTATTCCCGGTGTCGTGCAGGGCCCGCAGCCGCTGCCGCCGGCCCTGTAAGGAAACGGTCACATCCATCAATTCTCCTCCTTCATGCCGCGCCCCCTGGCGGAACACCAGGTGCAGCAGCAGACCAAAGCCTATGGCGGAGCCCAGCAGCACCGGCCAGCTGACGTCGGCGTGGTATACCCGGCTGAGCAGGGCCTCCGGCGATCCCGCCGCCAGGCCCATGGCCAGAAGCAGTCCCGCCAGAGCGCCGGACAGCAGGAAAAACAGCGCCGTCAGCCGCCAGGGACGTCTTTCCCGCCGCCAGGCCAGGCGGCACATGGCCGTTCCCGCCGCCAGACGGCACAGGGGATGCGCCAGCTCCCGGCACCCGGGCAGGAACACCGCCGCCGCATATGCCGCCCCCAGGGCCGCGCACAGGCCCAGCCTCCGCCGCCGCAGGGGCAGTCCCGCCAGCCGGGCCGTGGCCAGCAGCAGAAGATAGTCCACCGCCAGGTTCAGCAGCACCACCCGGTCCAGATACACCACCGTCATGGCTCCGCCTCCTTTCCGCCGTCCATTATACCGGACCCGCCCCGCGAAATTCCACAGAAACAGGCGGCTTTATTTCTGCCGCAGGGTCAGCACCGCCGCCGCCAGCAGAAACAGGCCAAAGGGACGGCGCAGCAGGGTCACGTCCAGGGCCGTGGCGGCCCAGGCCCCGGCGGCGGCTGCGGCCAGCGCCCAGGGGACGGTGCGCCGCAGAACGGCCTTGTCCAGCAGGCCGTTCTGCCGGTGCCAGATCAGGCCCATGGCGGCGGTGGGCAGGAAATACATCAGGTTGATCCCCTGGGCCGCCGTCTGATCCACCCCGAATACCAGGGTCATCACCAGCAGCAGAAGGGTCCCGCCGCCTACGCCCCAGGCCGACAGCACCCCGCAGCCCACCCCGGCCAGCAGGGGCAATACAAACTCCTTCACAGCAGATACCGCACCCCGCCATAGATCAGGAACGCCGCAAACAGGCGGCGCAGCCACACGGCGGGGACCTTTGTGAACAGCTTGCCGCCCAGGAAGCCCCCGGCCAGGCCCCCCAGCAGGTACGGCAGGGCCATGCCCCAGTCCAGCCCCGTCCGCAGCAGGTACACCCCGCCGGACAACACGCAGCAGGGGAGAATGGTGGCCACGCAGTTGGCCAGGGCACGCTTTTCCTCCACCCGGCACCAGCTCCCCAGCAGCGGAGCCAGCACCATGCCCCCGCCGCCGCCGAACACGCCGTTGACGGCCCCGGCCAAGGCCCCGGACACCCCCAGCCGCCCGCGCTTCACAGGCATCACCTCCGTTGAATATGTAAGCGGGGACCATCGCCGACAGGCATTCCATCGACAGGTGTTTCGTAGGGGCCGACGTCCTCGGCGGCCCGCGTTGACCCGCCAAGCCCGGGCGGACAGAGTCGTCCGCCCCTACAGCGGGGCACCGAAGGATTACCCGGCAGGCGGGAGTGGCCATTTTCCAATACAATCCGTCATTTTCTTGCAGAATTATACAGAATGTAGCGCGCCGGGACGCCGAAAACCCTGTAGGGCAGGCCCGGGGCGGGGCATTTTTGCCCCGCCCGGCCTGTCTCATACCAAAACCTGTTAAAAAGCTTGAAAAGCTTTTTATAGCACCGAAGGTGCGTCAGGTTTTGTATGAGACGTCACAGCGTGTTTTCACACGCTGTGCGTGCGCACAGCGCACGGGATTCTTGATTAAATTTTTTAATCAAGAATCAGTATCAGGGCGATTGGGTCAGATCTTGCGGAAGCTCTGGCAGTCGGTGCACTGGTCCATGGAGGGGTGATTCTCGTGGGTACCCACCTGGATGCTGGACAGGCCGCAGTTGTCCATATCCTGGCAGTGATGGGCGCAGCTGGTCACGGAGCACTTGATGGACATATTGGGGGTGCAGCTGCACCCATCGTTGGTACAATTCTTGCTCATAGCGAAGGTCCTCCTTGCAAAAAATAAAGTCAGGCCGCAAAGCCTGACTTTATTCTGACCCGCCGGGGCGGGATTATACGCGTTTTTTTCAGCCGTTATCGGTGCGGTTGCGCCATTCAACCTCCTGGTCCAGCTCAAACTGCAGCTTCTTGTTTTCCTCCACCAGCTCGTCATAGTGGCGGCCCTGGATATAGTACTTCACGAAAATGAAGGTGGCCTCGTTGAACTCCTCCTCGGTGTATTCCGGCAGCAGGGAGCCGTTCTTCCGGCGCAGACCCTGAACGTTGATGACCACCAGGCGGCGGTGCTGCTCGGACAGCTGGAACAGCTTCAGCGTCTCGGGGATCTCCAGCCCCAGATCAAAATTATCATTGACCAGCTCCAGCAGGCGGCGCTGCTCGGGCTTGGCGGACACGATGACGCCGTAGCGGGCAAACAGGCGCTTGAGATAGTCGGCAGAGACCTCCTCACGGGTGATGGTGCCCTTGCCGATGCCGGTAAGCATGGTGTTGGACAGGTTCAGGCTGACGTATACTTCTTCGCCGGTTTTGGGATAGCTCATGGGGTACCTCCTATTAATGTTCCGATGATTCCTGCGCCGCCGGGCGGCGCGTCGCTTTCTATGGATAGGGTACCACAAGCGCCCGCCGATTGCAACAAAAACTTGTACCAAGAACGTTTATTTGTAGGATAAAACAGCCGTTTCCGTGATTTTGACAGGCGTTTATGTTTCCAAATGTACCAAACAACTCGTACATGCAGAACCGGCTCCGCGCGGCAGACTGCACCCCTTTTTTGACAAGCAGAGCGGCGCTGCATGGCAGCGCCGCTCTTGTGTTTGATTCACTTACAGGTGCAGAAGCTCCTTGTAATAGGGCCACAGGCCGGTTTTCTCCGGGCAGAAGGGGGCCAGCTGGCACAGGTCCGTGCCGGGGAAGTCGTTGCCCTCGATGATGGCGGGGCCGTCGGGGCCGATGGCCATATCCCAGCCCACATGGCCCACCTCCGGAATTTCCAGGGCGGCCTGGCAGGCCAGGGCCTTGGCCTCCTCGATCATGGGCAGCTGATAGCCCACCAGGGGGATGCCGGTGTCGGGGTGCTTGTCAAAGACGTTGAAATAGTCGTCGGTGGCGGGGGAGCAGATCTTGCCGGTGTCGATATCCACCCGGCAGAGGATGCCGCCCTGGCCGGAGTTGTCGCACACGCCGCCGCCCCGGCCCATTTTCAGGGTGATGTAGGCGATGTGCACCTGGCCGTCCACCAGGTCGGTGCAGATGCGCATGGTGTTCACGGACTGGGGATGCAGGCGCGCCATGTCGGGATGCTGGGCCTGGACATGCTCCAGCACCACCAGCTTCTTCTCCCGGATATAGTCCAGCATGGCCGCCGGGGATTCAAAATCCTTCACATACAGCTTTTCCACGCCGTTGCCGCAGGAGCCGTGGTTGATCTTGGCAAAAATGGCCTCCTGGCCCTCCAGGAATTGGGCCATCTGCTCCGGGGTGGCGGTTTCGCCGTTGAGGGTGGGGCGGCGGAGATACTTGGCGAAGCGGACGTTGAAGAGCAACTTGTCGTCAAAATCGTCGTCGTGGGCCATATCATTCATGAGATTGCTGACCTTCTTGTTGCGCACCCGGGTGAGGTAGGTGTCCCGCTGGGCGCCGGTCATGTCGTAAAAGCCGAACATGGTGTAGTCATAATACCCCGCGCCGTAGCGCACGGCGCACCAGAGCATATCGAAGAAGGTGCGGACCTTGTTCTGGCCGCACTTCTGGTGCACCACGTCGATCATGTGGTTCATCTTCTTGAAGCGGACGCCGGTGAGGACCCGGGCCACATATCCGATCATCGCCATGGTAAAAAAACCTCCCGTTTTTCATGTTACCCTATATCATACCACGCCGTCGGCAAAAATCCAACGCGCGGTGCTTATGCCTGCTAAAAGCGGCACTTTTTATACAGTATACCACGCCGGGCCGCCGGGCGCAAGCCCCGGAGTCGGCGGCATTGCAGGCCGGTGTGTCCGCCGGGGCGCGCGAAACGGCAGGCCCCGGGGCCTGCCGTTTGGGTTATATGATGCTTATGTCCGCTCCCGGAGCTCCCGCAGGCAGCGGGGACAGACGTTCTTTCCCCGGAAGGTCCGCACATCCTTGGTGCTGTCGCAGAAAATGCAGCTGGGGCGATACTTCCGCAGGACGATGGAGTTGCCGTCCACATAGATCTCCAGCGGGTCCTTCTCCGCAATGTCCATGGTGCGCCGCAGCTCCACCGGCAGAACGATCCGGCCCAGCTCATCCACTTTTCTCACAATACCGGTTGACTTCATGTTGCCATCTCCCCATTTCGTATTGACCCTCATTAAAGTGAAAATACTATGTTTTTTTATTATACGACAAGTTCTCCGTTAAGTCAACAAAGTGCTTGGCATTTTCACAATTTCTTCATGAATACTGTGTGTTCTCCCGGTCATATACATGGGCAGGAGGGGGAATGCATATGGCAATGGCCTGGATCTGGACGGGGATGGCGGCGGTGTCGCTGATTTTTGCCGCATGGAACGGCACCATGGACGCCGTGGGCGCGGCGGCTCTGGAGGGGGCCGGGGCGGCGGTGCAGCTGTGCATCGCCATGGCCGGGGTGCTGTGCCTGTGGAGCGGAGTCATGGAGATCATGTCCCGCTGCGGCCTTTCCGGAAAGCTGGCGGCGCTGCTGCGGCCCGCTCTGCGGCGGCTTCTGCCCCGGGCCAGCCGGGACCCGGAGACCCTGGCGGCGGTGTCGGCCAACGTGTCCGCCAATCTGCTGGGTCTGGGCAATGCGGCCACGCCCCTGGGCATCCGAGCGGCCCGGCGCATGGCCCGGGGAACCGACGGCACCGCCGACGACGAGCTGTGCCGCCTGGTGGTGCTGAACACGGCGTCGCTGCAGCTGCTGCCCACCACGGTGGCCGGGGTGCGGGCGGCCTGCGGCTGCCGGACGCCCTTCGATATCCTGCCGGCGGTATGGCTGTCGTCGGCCATCTCCGTGACGGCGGGGATGCTGGCGGCACGGCTGCTCCAGCGGGTGTGGAGGGACTGACATGGACCCCACGGCATTTGTGATCCCCTGTCTGCTGGCGGGGGTGGCCCTGTACGCCCTGACCCGGCGGGTGGACGTATACGCTGCCCTGACCCAGGGTGCCGGGGAGGGCCTGACGGTGGTGGCGAAAATTCTCCCGGCGCTGGTGGGGCTGCTGACGGCGGTGTATATGCTGCGGGCCTCCGGGGCCATGGACGCCCTGGCGGCGGCGCTGGCCCCGGTGCTGGGGCTTCTGGGGATCCCGCCGGAGACGGCGGCGCTGCTGCTGGTGCGGCCGGTCAGCGGTTCCGGGGCTCTGGCGGTGGGCAGCCAGATCATGGAGCAGTACGGCCCGGACTCCGCCGTGGGCCGCACGGCGGCAGTGATGCTGGGCTGCTCGGAGACCACCTTCTACACCGTGGCGGTGTACTTCGGCGCGGCGGGAATCCGGCGCACCCGGTACACCATTCCTGCCGCCCTGACGGCAGACCTGGCCGCCTTCGTGGCCGCCGCCTGGGCGGTGCGCCTGTGCTTCGGGTGAAAACGGCAGGTGTTGCCAAACGGCGGAAAATATGATAGACTGCCTATAGGCGCTGCACGAACGGCAGGCGGTTGGCCACACCACCCGAAAGGGGGTGAGGCTCATGCGGATTACGTTACATATTGGGGCCTTTACGGTCACGATCATTGTAAAGAAACGCGAAAACCGCCACTCTGCCAAGTGACGGTTTTCTGAGCATATTAAGAAAATCTTCATCTGAAAGAGGCTAACCGCTTGTCGCAGCGCCTCTTTCTGCTCCTATTGTACCGCAGACAGCCCACGGTGTCAAGTGTTGCCAAACGGCGAAAAGTGTGATATAATAATTGTGGGCCGGAAGGCCCGTTGCTTCGGAGGATATTTCGGAGGATATTACATAAGGAGGAAGATCTGTTATGAAAAAGATCATTGCCACCACCAACGCTCCTGCCGCCATCGGCCCCTATTCCCAGGCCATCGACTGCGGCAGCTTCCTGGTCACCAGCGGTCAGGTGCCCTTTGACCCCAAGACCGGTGAGTTCGTTCCCGGCGGCATCCAGGAACAGACCCGCCAGGTGCTGACCAATGTGAAGGCCATTCTGGAGGCCGCCGGCCTGACCATGGACAACGTGGTCAAGACCACCGTGTTCCTGCAGAACATGAGCGACTTTGCCGCCATGAACGCGGTGTACGCTGAGTTCTTCACCGAGGGCCAGTATCCCGCCCGCAGCGCCGTGGAAGTGGGCGCTCTGCCCCGGGGCGCGCTGGTGGAGATCGAGACCATCTGCGTGAAGTAAAGAACGTCCAGCAAAAGCAGGGAGGCCCGCCGGGCCTCCCTGCTTTTGCTGTCACACGGTTTTCTCAAAATAGAAGAAGGTCTCGTCCTCCCCTGCCGGGCGCATACAAGCGGAGAGCATCTTATACGAGGCGGCGTTCTCCTTATAGCACTTGGCCTTTACCCGGGCCAGGCTCAGCCGGAACAGGGCCCAGTCCGCCGCCGCGGCGAAGGCCTCGGCGCCGTAGCCGTGCCCGGCATAGGCCGAGTCGATGCGGCAGCCCAGCTCCGCCCCGCCCCGCCAGTCGAACCGGTACAGCACCACCTCGCCGATCAGTTGGCGATCCAGCCGGACGGCGAAGTTCACCGCCCGCCGGGCGGCGAAGTCCCGCCGGGCCACAGACAGGAAGTAATCCTCCGTCAGCTCCCCCTTCAGGTCCTGGCGATAGTCATAACCCCACCAGCGGTTGCGCGCATCGTCCAGGCACAAGGCGTTATAGGCGGCCTCGTCCCGCTCCTCCAGCGGCGTCAGGGTCAGCCGGGGGGTGGTGACGGTGGGGATCTCCCGCAGGCGGTCCGCCTCGCACTGGACCTCGAACCGCAGCTTCCCTGCCAGGCGCACCGGCAGATACTGCAGCTTGGAGGTCCGCAGGCCCCGGTCCCCGGCGTCGTCCTCCCGGTTGATATAGACGCAGTCGCCGCCGAAGTGGGCGGCAAAGGCCTGGACCAGGGTGGGATAGGCCCCCTGGTGGGAGTACAGCGCCTTCTCCACATGGATGATCAGGGTGCCGCCGCAGTTCTCCGCCAGGCTCATGGCCACCAGCCGGTCCTCCACCAGCAGGCCGCCGCCCAGCAGCCACCCCTCCGGCAGCAGCCGGGCCAGGGCCTTGGCATAGGCCAGCTCCCGCTTGGCGTTGAAGCTGGTTTTCTGGAACTCCTGCTCATAATCCGCCCAGAAATTCTCGATGAGGGGCATGTCCGCCCCGGTCAGGGGAACAAATTTCGCCGTGGGATACTCCTTGCGGAATTTGTTGATGTGGTTGCGCTGGCCGCTGTATTTCCGGCCCGCAAAGGCGGCCATGTCCTCCGCCCGATAGAGATAGTCCTTCCAGTTGCGCTCGTTGTTCATCCGCAGACGGGGCCAGCGCAGCAGCAGCTCCGGGGCCTTCTCCTCCGGCACCACGGAGATCACCAGCGGCGTCTCCGTGTCGGTGCAGTAGCTCTCGATGGCCGTCAGGGCGGCATCCACGTCGCCGTCGGGGCCGGGCACCGGGTAGTCAAAGACCCACTCGCCGTCGATGCGATTGCGGACGATGAGGCAGCCCGCCTCCTCGGCGAAGGACGGGCGCAGATACAGGCTCCACATGAGCTTGGTCCCGGCGGAGTATTCGCACAGGTGATAGTCGCACCCGGTGTAATATTTGCGCAGCAGGGCGTGATGCTCCAGGGTAATGGGGGTAAATGTCAGCATAGGCTCCTCCTATTTGATCTGGCGAATGATGTCCCGGGCCTCGGTGATGAAGCGCCGGGCGGCGGGCCGCAGCTCCCGGCGGTCCCGGGTAACGATGCCCAGCTCCCGGAAGGCCGGCGGGTCCAGGGGCACCGCCTGCACGGCGTCCCGGCGGCCCTTGAGCACCAGCTCCGACAGGACGCTGACCCCCAGGCCGTGCTCCACCATGGAGATGATGACGCTGTCGGACACCTGGGTGGTGCGGATCACCGGCGTGACGCCGGAGCGGTTCAAGGCCCGGAGAATGTCCAGGTGGAAGCCCATGGAGGGCATCAGAAACTCGTGGCCGCTGAAATCCCGCACGTCGAACCGCTCCCGGCCGCCCAGGTCATATTCCGGCGGCAGGATGGCCAGCAGCGGGTCCTCCGCCAGAGGGAGCCAGTCCATGGTCATCCCGTCCTGGAGGCTGGCAAAGCCCATGTCCGCCTTGTCCTCCCGGACCCAGCGGTACACCTCCTCCACGCTGCCCATCTGGATATCCACCGTCAGCTCCGGGTGGATCCGGCGGAACTGCTGGATCACCTCCGGCAGCCAGTGCATGGCGATGCTGGAATAGGCGGCCACCCGGATGGTGTCCTCCTTGTGGGAATTGATCAGGGCGACCTCCCGGTCCAGGGCCTGGGAAGCGGACAGCACCTGGCGAATCAGGGGATAGATGCGCTCCCCCGCCGGAGTCAGCCGCACACCGGCCCGGCCCCGCAGCAGCACCGGAAAGCCGATGTCCCGCTCCAGGCTGTTCATCATGTGGGTCATGCCGGACTGGGTATAGCCCAGGGCCTCCGCCGCCCGGGTGAAGCTGCCATGTTCCACAGCCGCCGCCAACGCCTCCAGTTTCTTCGTATCCATGTGCGCCTCCCGCCATGAAAGAATTTCATGGTCCTATTATACAACGTACATTTTCCCCAGGCAAGAGAGGAATTCTATGCATTTTGCCCAATTTTCAGGAAGCTATCCTGCACGAACCGTAAAAAATGGATGATTCCATGACATTGTGTAATGGTGAAATGAGATTTTGTCGCTTTACAAATTTTTTCTCATGGTGTATCTTAGCTACAGTAATTCCTACGACATGAATTGCTTTTCCTTTCTATCCTCAAACAAAGAGAGCCGCACGTTCGTGCGGCTCTCTTTGTTATGCCGGGGGCGTTACAGACCGTAGACCTCCGTGAACTTATCCCGGAGATAGGCGGTGTAGCAGGTGGGGTCGAAGGGGCCGCAGACGGACTCAAACAGGGGCGTGGGGTCCTTCATGCAGCCGTATTTCCAGATCTTCTCCTCCAGCCAGCAGTTGATCTGCGTCAGCCGGCCGGTGGCCACGGCGGCGGACACGTCGAAGTCCTTCTGCATCTGCCGCAGATACTGGGCGCCGTAGGCCGAGCCGATGGCGTAGGAGGGGAAATAGCCGATGTTGCCATTGGCCCAGTGGGAATCCTGAAGGATGCCCTCCCGGTCGTTGGGCACGTCCACGCCCAGATACGCCTTGTACAGGCGGTTCCACTCGGCGGGCAGGTCGTGGGCCGTCAGCTCCCCGGCGAACATCCGCCGCTCCAGCTCATAGCGCACCATGATATGCAGGCAGTAGGTCAGCTCGTCGGCCTCGGTGCGGATCAGGGAGGGCTGGGCCTTGTTGATCATGCGGTAAAAATCCTCCGGGCTGACGTCGTCCAGCCGGGGGGCGAAGTGCTCCCGGAGCCAGGGATAGATGATCCCGCAGAAGGCCCGGCTGCGGCCGATGATGTTCTCATAGAACCGGGACTGGCTTTCGTGGATGGCCATGGACACGCCGCCGCCCAGGCAGGTGCGGGACAGCTCACGGCCCACGTGCAGCTCATACAGGGCGTGGCCGCCCTCGTGGACCACGGAGTACAGGGACGAGGCCACTAAGTCCGCGTGATAGTTGGTGGTGATGCGCACGTCGTCCCGGGAGAAGTTGATGGTGAAGGGGTGCTCCGTCTCCCCCACGATGCAGTGGTCGCGGTCGATGTCCATGACGCCCATGACGAAATCCGTGAACTCCCGCTGGATGGCCACGGGGAAGTCCCGGTGCAGGGGGGCGTCGTTCACCCGGTCGGCATGGGCCTGGACCTGCTCGATCAGGGGCACCAGATCCCGGCGCAGGGCGGCGAAGAACCGGTCGCAGGTGTCCCGGGTCAGGCCCCGCTCAAACTGGTCCAGCTGGGCGTCGTAGGGGTCCTTCTCCGGCTGACGGTAGCCCGCCAGGCGGCGGCAGCTGTCGAAGATCCGCTGGAGATACGGCTCAAACAGGGCATAGTCGCTGCGCTCCTTGGCCTCGTGCCACACGGCGTCGGCCTTGGACACCAACTGCTGATAGGCCACAAATTCCTCCTGGGGAATGCGGTGGGTCTGTTCATAGTCCCGCCAAAGCTCCGATACCTTCCGGGCGGTGACGGGGTCCAGCCGGTCCTGGGCCTGCACCAGGGTCTGGAGCATCTCCACCGTCTCCGGGGCGGTGGTCAGAATGTAGCTCATGCGGGACAGCTCCCCCAGGGTGTCGGCCCGGACGTCCGCCGAGCCCTTGGGGGCAACGGTGGCTCCGTCGTAATACAGCACGCCGGAGGCGTGGTTATAGGCAAAGGCCTGCTTTTCATAGGCGGCCAGCCTTTCCAGTGCCTGAGATACGGTCATACGTCATTCCTCCTGTAAAATAATTGGTTATTCATCTGCCAGCCAATCCGGGAAGCTGCCTTTTAAGAAGTGCCGGTACTCCGGATGGTCCGCAGCGTTTTTGTATTCTTCCCGTATGGTTCTTTGATTCCATTGCCGCACGCTTTCCGGCATTTCCTCATATCTCATAATGGTAATGAGTCCATCCTTTTCCGCCTGTAAAATAGCCTCGTAGGCATCGGAAACAAACTCCACAGATTCGATGTCTACAGGAATACTGCTTACAGCCGCATCCGGAATCCGCACATCGAAATCCGCTTCCTCAATGCTGCCTGCGCAATAGATGTATCCGGATACACCTTGATAGGTCTTTCTCAGCGCATCCGGATAGTATTCCTCCAGCCGCTGAATGCCGTTCTTCTCAAATCCGTATGGTCCCCATTTTTCCCATCTGCCGTCATAGGAGAAGCCGGTTTCCTTGCAATACCGCTCAATCGCATTACTCAAATAGACCAGGACATTTTCCCTTTTCTTTGAGAAATAGACCAAGGGGACTCCATGATTGGATACCCTGGGCTCCAGCCGCTTGATCGTGCCTATTGGCGACGCGTGATAATACATATGCACCTCACATTTTCCGGTTTATCAGGCTGAGGCCTGCCTTACATTTCCTTGATATACATCTCCTCTACCGCACCCAGGGCAGGCCGCTTTTTTCCGCTTGCCGCGAATCCGTTCGCTTCACATCATCCAGCACCCTTTTCATCGGAAGTCCCGCAAAAACTGCTTCACTAAGCTGATTTTGAGTATACCACACGCCGCCCCCGATGGCAAGCGGTCGGTGCCTCCTCACCGGGTGGTGAAAGATTTTTCGAAGCCGGGGCATACTAAGGCCGGAGGTGAGAGAGATGAAGCGAAAGGACCGCGGCTTCCCCTATGACGCCGCGCCGGACGTGCATCAGTTCCGGGGCGTGCCCCAGAATTGCTTTGACCTGGTGAACCAGTACGGCACCTATAATATCCAGCCCACCACCGACACGGAGAATCTGTTCCCCCTGATCGGGCCGGAAATGCCGGAGCGTTGGCGGCACATGAGCCTGGGCAAGGACGACCTGGAGCATCTGGGATAGCCCACCGCAGGGAGCGGCGGGCGGGATAAAAGACAGGCGGGGCGGGGCCCCGGGCATCGCACACGCCCCGCCTGCCCTTGAAAAAGCATTGACACCGGCGGTAGAACCCTTATAATGGTAGTATCACCACTGAGGAGGCCGCTATGGACAACAAGAAAAAAACCGACAGCATCATGCGCTATGTGGTGTATCTGCTGTGCGGCGTGCTGCTGGCGGGGTATTCCCTGCTGAAATGGAACGCTATGAGCGAGATGAAGTATCTCTATCTGGCCATCGGCGTGATCTGGGTCATTTACGGCGGCGTCCGGGCCCTGGTGCTGGCCCGGCGGCAGAAGCAGGACGGGCAGGAATGAACAATGGGCGTACCGCTTGCGGTACGCCCTGTCTGCACTTATCCCCCCAGCAGCCACAGCACCACGCCGTATACCACGCTGGCGGCGGTGCCGAATACGATCACAGGCCCGGCGATCAGGAACATTTTGGCGGCCATGCCGGTGATCAGGCCCTCTGCCCGGAAGTCCATGGCCGGGGACACCACGGCGTTGGCAAAGCCCGTGATGGGCACCAGGGTCCCGGCTCCGCCGAACCGGGCCAGCTTGTTATACAGGTTCAGCCCCGTGAACAGGGCCGACAGAAACACCAGACTGATGGAGGTGGCGGAGGCGGCGTCCTCCCGGGGCAGCAGCATCAGCCAGCCGGTCTGGATCAGCTGGCCCACCACGCAGATAGCCCCGCCGATGCCGAAGGCCAGGGCCATGTCCTTCAGCAGGGGAGACTTCTTCTGCATGCCCTTGACATAGGCCTGGTATTCCTGGGGTGACATATCCATGATTGCAGCACATCCTTTCGCCTATAGTCTGCCCGGCGGCGGGGCTTTTATCCCCGGCAGCGGCACAAAACCGCCGCTTGACAAGGGGGGCGCAAGTTGCTATGCTGGTGAGGACAGCTTTCCATTTGCCGAAAGGAAGAGGTTCTTATGAAGAAAAAGACAAAACAGGCGGGTCCTGCCGCCTGGCTGCGGGAAAACAAGTGGACCTGCGCGGTGCTGGCGGCGGCCCTGGTGCTGCTGATGGCGGGGCGGCTGCTGGCAGCCCCGGCCCGGGTGGAAGCCGGCCAGCCGGAGGAGCGGGCGGACTATGAATCCGCCGTGGTAGAACAGGTCCTGTCGGACTCCACGGAGAAGGACCCAGCCGCCGACAACGGGTACCGGGGAGAGCAGCTGCTGCTGGTTACCGTGAGGTCCGGGGACTATCAGGGCCAGCAGATGCAGGTATATAACTATGTGGGTCCCCTGTATGGCGGGCCCCTCCACGCCGGGGACCGGGCCACCATCCTGATCTCCAGCTATTCCGACGGCACCGTCAACGCCACGGTGTATGAATTCGACCGGCTGATCCCCCTGGTCATCGTGGTGGTGCTGTTCATCGCGGCGGCGGTGATCGTGGGCGGACGCACCGGGGCCAAGTCGCTGGTGGCTCTGGCGGTAACGCTGGTGTGCCTGTTCGGCGTGCTGCTGCCGGCGCTGATGAAGGGGGCCAATACCCTGCTGATGACCTTTATCGTGTGCGCCTATGTGGCGGTGGTGAGCCTGACCATTGTGGGCGGCGTGCAGAAAAAGAGCGTGTGCGCCATGCTGGGCGCCGTGGCGGGCACGGCCCTGGCCCTGCTGTTCGGCCTGCTGGCCCAGGCCCTGACTCGGGTGGACGGCCTGCGCATCGAGGACGTGGAGCCTTTGCTGCAGCTGCGCCAGACCGGCACACCCATCGGCCTGCGGGGCCTGCTGGTAGGCGGCATCATCATCAGCGCCCTGGGGGCGGTGATGGACGTGACCATGGGCATCGCCTCCTCCCTGGCGGAGGTCCACGCCGCCAATCCCCAGCTGTCCCGGCGGGAGCTGTTCCGCTCCGGTATGAACATCGGCCGGGACATGGTGGGCACCATGACCAACACCCTGATCCTGGCGTTTTTGGGCAGCGGGTTCACACTGATTCTGTACCTGTACTCCCTGGGGCTGTCCTTCCGCCAGCTGATGAGCTCGGCGTATGTGTCCATGGAGGTGGTCAGCGGCATAGCCAGCAGCGTGGGCGTGATTCTGTCCATCCCCCTGACGGCCCTGATTACCGCCGCAGTCTTTACAAGAGAAAAGCAGCAAAGCTGAATATACGAAGGGCGCAGCCGGGCGGCTGCGCCCTTCGTATATTCATGCATATTCATAAGGATGATTAATGGCAGGCAGAAGGAAAAATCAAGGGATATTCGGATTGTTTTTTACGCTAAAGGGATATATCATGGTGAAAAATTTGCTGGCGGATTCTGGAAATTTCTTGCGAGTACCGGCATTTTTTCGGAGCACGCGGCCAGGCGCTCCTGCCAGGATCGTGGGACATGCGTCCCGGCGGGCAAAACGGACCGTGTGAATGTTTATCCAGGAGGAAAGATATGAAAGAAAACACATCCGTACACCGGCTTCTCCGGCGGGCGCTGTCCCTGTGCCTGGCGGTGGTGCTGACGGTGTCGCTGTGCGTCCCGGCCCTGGCCGCCAACGGCGACCAGGAGAACGGCGGCGTGGTGGGCGTTGCCCCCGACGCCCAGATCTTCTCCATGCAGGTGTTCGGCAGTATCTGGCCTACACCGCCCAGGATTCCTCCGGCTTCCTGATTGGCGAGGACGATGTGGCAGCCGAGATCCACACCCAGGAGATCTCTCTGGATTCCTTCGACGAAAACGGGCAGCTGCGGATGAGCTTCCTCTTCGCCTATAAGGACGCCGTGTATGTGGACGACGAGACCGGCGACATCTATGATTACAGCGCCTGGTGCCAGATCGTCCGGGTCCGGGCCTATGACGCTGCCGGACACGTCACCACCTGCAACGCCCTGCTGTATGACACGGTGTATGGCCAGAAGATGTATGAGGAAAGCGGATTCAAGGATGCCCGCTATTCCAGCGAGAACATCAACGGCCTGATCGACAGCCTGGAGCCCCTGTGGAACAAGGAGGAGGGCATGACCGACACCCGCTATATCATCACCGATGATATGCTGGACGAGAACGGCAGCCTCCACGTTCAGGCCACCCTGGCCCGGGATGCCAACCTGGTGGTGTTCAACGACAACGTGTATGCGCCCCAGGAGGGCAGCCGCCAGGTGGACTTTGACATTGCCATCCGCAAGGGCCTGAACATCGTGTATCTGGAGACCCTCAGCACCGCCTTTGAGGAGAACGACTTCAGCAACACCTATAAGCTGTATCTGTACTATCTGCCGGATACGGAGCCTTCTTCCCTGCGGTTTGACGACGAGCGCATCGCCGACGGCGCGGTGGTCTATACCAACGAGGACGCGTTTACCGTCAGCGGCGACATCACCTCCCTGTACGGCAACGTGGGCCTGAAGATCAACGGCAATCAGCTGCTGTATCCCGCCGGGGATCTGAACGTGCTGGCCGAGCCCATCACCCAGGTGTTCTCCTATGGCGCGCAGCTGCAGGAGGGCGAGAACGTGGTGACGGTGGAGTTCACCGACGAGGCCACCGGCGCCGCCACCACCGTGGCCTTCACCGTGGTGAAGGATACCGCGGCCCCCGAGGCTCCCGTCATTGCCCAGGGCGGCGACGGAAAGGTGACCCTGACCGCCGCCGAGGCGCTGCTGAAGCCCTATCTCGAGGAGGCACGCAACAAGCAGAACGTGGAGGACATCTACATGCTGCTGACCGACGTGCCCAAGGAGGAGAGCGTGGTCATCTGCAACGGGCGCTACGCCGCCGAGGTGCTGACGGATGGCTTCGACACCCAGCCCGCCGCCGATGCCAGCTGGACGCTGCCGGGCGTGGTGAGCCGCAAAAAGCAGTTCATTCCCGCCCTGATGACCGCTTATCAGGAGCTGTAAAGGGACACCGCTGTGTTTGATTTTCTTTCCAAAAAAGATCGCACCCCGCCCGCACTGCCGGAAGGCACGGAGCGGCGGCGCTACACCATTACCGGACAGGTGCAGGGGGTGGGTTTCCGCTATCGTGCGCGGTACGCCGCGCAGACCCTTGACCTGACCGGCTGGGTGCAGAACGAGGATGACGGCAGCGTGACGCTGGAAGTGCAGGGCGACCCGGATAAATTCATGTCCCTGTTTGCCATGATCCAGAAAAGCGACTATATCCAGATCACCGGCATCCGCCAGAAGGATATCCCGCCCGACCCGTGGGAGCGCGGGTTCTCGGTGAAGGGATATTAAAGGAACTGAATAGAAACAGAGCGCCTGACACCGCAGTGCCAGGCGCTCTGTTTCTATCATATTATACTTTTACCCCAGCACCTTGAGGGGGGAGTTTTCCACCCACAGGGTACCGTCCAGCAGGCGGGTGACGGCAAGCCGTCCATTTGCCGTTACCCGGGCGGGGTCGAGGGCGTAGAAGTCGCTCTCGGTCAGGTTTTCCGGGTCGGCGGTGGGGGAGATGCCCGCCACGCATACCCAGTGGCCGTAGGTGCTGCTGGTGGCAATGTGGGGGTAGTTCACCTCGTCCCAGCCGGAGCCGGTCAGGTGGTATTCATAAGTAGAGGTGCGGTTCGTGTGGCGCTTTACCCCGCTGACCGTGGTATTTTTCAGGTGCACGATCACCGGATGCCCGGCGGAAAGCTCGCTGTACAGCTTTTTCAGGCACTCGGCGCGGGTGCCGGAGTACCCGGTGTAGCCCGCTGCCGACCACACTGCCCCGTTCGACCACATCCCGCTGCCGGAGCACACCTTGCCGTCCAGAATGGTGCGGGCGTAGCGCAGCGCGTACAGGCTGCACTTGCCGGAGGTCTGGTTGCCGATGGAAAGGATGTGGCTGGTGTCGAAGCTGAGCAGCCGGATGCCGTTTTTCTCTTTCAGCTCGGCGGCGTGGGCACGGGGCAAAAAGGCGCACAGCAGCAAAACCAGCGCCAGAACTGCCGCCGCCAGCCGCTGTGCCGCGCGGGCGGGACAGTGTTGCATGGGTGTTTCCTCCAAGTTCGTTTCAATCTGGACATGATTTTACCACTAAAACGTGGTGAAAATGTGTAAAAGAGCAAAATAAAGGGGAAAATAGCTCGCCCTCTCAGTCAAAGCCTGCGGCTTTGCCAGCTCTCCCAAAGGGAGAGCCAAGTCCACTGCCGGGAAGTTTCTCTTTGCGCCTAATACTTTAGCGCTGAACTTTACGGCTTGGCTCTCCCTTTGGGAGAGCTGGCGCGGGAGCGCCTGAGAGGGCGAACCCTTTTCAAGAAAGTTGATGCCTGCCAACACAACATATGTCCAAATTTAAGTGCTCCCGCACCCGGCAAAACCGCGCCGCCGGGGCAGGGAAAAGATGATTCTGTGAATTGTAGACAGACTTTATTCCGGAATATACCAAAACTGCAACAAACTCGACCTGTTTTCATCCATTTTCACGAAACTGCTTCAGGAAGTTTAGCGATATTCCCGATTGATAAAACCGTCAGGTGTCGGATATAATCAGGGCAGAAAGGCAACGATGGTTGCGAAAGCCTTTCGAGGAAAAAGAAACATATCCACAAAAACGCTGATTGGAGGGATACCCCTATGAAGAAACTGTCAAAGATCGTCGCTCTGCTGCTTGCAGGCGCAATGGCTATGGTGATGCTCACCGCCTGTACCGGCGGCGGCGCTGCTGCGGACACAGAGAAGGAAGAAGCAATCCAGATGCAGCTCGGCAAGAAAACCGAGGCAACAGCTCTGTGTGACAAAGATGGCAAGGTCAAGAATGACAGCCAGCTCTATAAAGAAACTGCAAAACTGCTGGATGCACGAATCAAGGCAGAAGCAAATTCCAACATGTTTGGCTACCTGGCGATTAAGTTTGACACAACGGGAATCAAGCCCGCAAAGGAGTATGTGACGGTTACCCTGTCGGCAGACTATAAGACTGCAGGTTTTGTGGCTGGCTTGATTGCAAAGATCACGGAAGAGTTCGGCAAGATCGAGGCCACGAACAGCAACGTGAAGTTCGATTCCAAGTGGGCAAAGGCTGCTGTCGTTGTCAGAACCAATGAAAAGGGCGACAGCTATGCAGCAGTCGCAATTCAGGTCAAGAACCTCGCTTACAACAAATAAAAGAATCATCAGTCCTTTCTTCCCCGGAGAGCACCCGCCCTCCGGGGCTTTTTTGCGCTCTGCCCAAAAATCCCGGCAAAAAACAGGCACACTTGCCATTGACGAACACTGCCGCGCTGCTGTAAAATGAAAGCAGAATACCCCTGTGCATCCGCATGGGCCCCTGCATTTTATAAAAGGAGCATTGCATGAAAAAGTTAAAGCGTCTTGCGGCTGTTCTTCTGGCCGGTATCATGGCACTGGCACTGTTCACCGCCTGCAGCGGCAGCGGCTCCGACAACCCCGAGTTTGACGCCAAGGTGGAAAGCGCCTATCTTGACGCGCTGAATAAGACATTCAAGACGAGCTTTGAAAACGATGACGACATCAAGAGGCTGGCCATCGAGCACATCGAGGAGAAACATGGCGCAGACAGCCTGACCGGCAGTGCACGCTGCAAAACAGAAGGCGACGAAAAGACCGTGGTGCGGCAGGTGCAGCTCTGCTTTGATACAAAAAGCAGCAAGCCGGATGCCTTTGTGCCGCTTTTCTACGAGGCCGCAGCCGCGCAAACCATCACGGCGAACCGGCTCAATGTTCAAGCCCTGCTCAACACCGTGAAGGATGAGCGTGGCGGCGCAGAGAAACACGGCATAACGCTGGAGCTTACCGCGCTGGGTGTCGGCGCAAAGACCATCGGCGGCAAGACCTATGTTGCCATCGGCTTTGAGCTGACCAACACCACCCCGTAGAACTGAACCCCACCCCGCCCCGAGGAGCACCCCGCTCCCCGGGGCTTTTTTTCGCCTTTTTGTGACAAACCCCGCCCGCTGTGGTACAATAAAAGGGTATCGAACTTACACAGAAAGGACGTTTCCATGCAGCTGTTTGAACTGGTCAGCCCACGGCTGTTCCGCCCGCTGGCGGGGCCCAACCGGGCGTTTTATGCAGAGCTTTTGCTGCTGCTCTGGGAGGAGTGCCGCCATACGGCAGATTACAGCATTTCCCGCGCCGAAGCCGTCTCCCGCGCCGAGGATTATTTTGCCGCGCTGGCAAAGCCGCTGGCGCTGGACGCCGATGGTGCGGGCGATGAGGACGAGCAGCCCACCCGCGACCCCCACACGCTGGCGGTGGGCTTTTTGCTGCGTCTGCGCCGCACCGGCTGGCTGGAGGAGCAGCCCGGCAGTTATGAGAGCGAGCCCACCCTTGCCTTTATGCCGGAGGTCACCCCGCTGCTGGATGCGCTGGAAGAGATATTGAACCCCCGGGTGGTCACCTACACCGGCAAGCTGTACAAGGCGTGGCAGCTGCTGGGCAGCATCGGACAGGAAAAAAGCCCCTACGAGAACGTGCTGCGGGAGGTGGCGGCAGACCTTGAAACTTTGAACAAGTCCCTGCGCGCGCTCAACGCTTCCATCGGGCATTACATCGACCGCCTGACCCATAACCGCACCCCGCAGGAGGTGCTGGAACTGTTCGATCAGTACGAGGAAAAGGTGGTGGCGGCAGCCTACCATCGCTTTAAAACAAGCGATAACCTGTTCAATTACCGCGCCTATCTGGAGGAAGAACTGGACGACTGTGAGCAGAACCAGCTGCCGCGCTTAGCGCTGGATTACGCCCGGGTGGAGCGCTGCGCCCCTGGCGAGGCGGCGCCCCGGGTGCGTGCCCTCATCCAGCAGCAGCGGGACGCGCTGGAAGAGATGAGCACCCTGATGAAGGAGATCGACGCCAGCCACATCCGCTACCGCAAGCGGGCGGTGCAGCGGGCACAATTCCTGCTGCTGAGCGACCGCTCGGCGCAGGGCAGCGTCACCGCCCTGCTGCGCCGCTACGCCGAGGACATCCGCAGCCCGGAGCAGCTGTTCGAGCCGGACGACGGCCCGGTGGCGGCGCGGCTGCACTTGTACCCGGCGGCAGTGTTCGGCGCAAAGCCGCTGTATCCCCCCGCCGCGCCCCGCACCGAAGCGCCCCTTGCCCCGGTGCGCACCGAACCCCTTGACCCCGAACGGCTGCGGCAGGAGCAGCAGCTTCTGCTGGATTACGCCCGCCTTGCCGTCACCGAGGAAAATGTGGCGCTGCTGGCGCGGCAGGCACTGGCAGCCCGCGGGCAGGTGAACGCCTCCACCCTTGTGGAGGAATACCCGAACGACTTTACGGGCATCATCGGCCTGCACACCTATTCCCAGTCGCCGCACCGGGAGTATGATATCACCATGACCGGAAACTGGGTGGAGCGCGGCGGCTTCCGGTTTCAGGATTTTGTCCTGACCCGCCGCAAGGAGGTAAACACGGATGGCAACCATTGATCTGCTGGAAGAGACCGCAAACTATCTGCTCAACCACTGCTTCGTGCTGGGCTGCGTAGAGGAACAGCGGGCAAAATATCTGTATATTCAGGATCACCTCAACGAGGTGCGTGCGGTGTTCAAACCGCTGGGCTACGCGGTGCTTTTGTACCCCGCACCCATGCAGGCGGCGGCGCTGGTCAACGAGCACGAGGGCAGTCAGGCACGGCTGCTCAAGTACGAGAGCATTCTGCTGCTGGTGCTGCGGCTTTTGTATCTGCAAAAGCGGGAAAGCCTTGCCGCCAGCGCGGACGAGGTGCTGGTGACGGTGGAAGAGGTGCAGGCAGAACTGCAAAAGATGAACCTGCCCCGCAAACTGGATCAGCAAACGCTGGAAAAGCTCATGCGCACCCTGCGCCGGTACAATCTGGCGCGTCCGGTGGGACGGCTCTCCGGGCTGGATAGCCGCATCGAGGTGTTTCCCACGGTGCTGCTGGCGCTGCCGGATGCCGACCTTGCGGATGCCGCCGCCGAGAGCGCCCGCACCCGCACCGAGCTTGGCCTGTACGAGCGCCCGGAGGGCGCAGACGCGGAAGCAGGGGAGGGTGAAGCATGATCGAACTCAAGCGCCTGAAACTGATCAACTGGCACAACTTTGAAAATACCACCTTCGACTGCGCCCGCCTGACCTATATGATCGGCGTGAACGCCGTGGGCAAGACCACCATTCTGGACGCCATCCGCTACTGCCTTACCACCAACCGCAACTTCAATGCGCTGGGTAATAAGAAAAGCGGACGCACCCTGCAAGGCTCTGTCCACGCCAAGCAGCGCGGCGAGAACGCCTACCGCCGCCCGGGGCATACCGTGGCGTATATCGGGGCGGAGTTCTGGGACAGCGTAAAGCACACCAGCTTTGTCATCGCGGTACGGGTGGAGTCCGAAGGACCCATGCAGGAACTGCACCCCGGCGACCAGACGTGGTATATCTCCGAGGACGGCATCACGCTGGAACAGCTGCCCTTTATCGACCCGCGCACCGGTGCGCCCAGCGCCAAGGAGGACTTCAAGCCCGCCGAGGGGCGGCTTTCCTACACCCGCAGCCCCAGCGAGGCGCGGGACCGCATCTGCCGCGCACTGGGCATCGGGCGCGCAGCCAGCCCGCTGGGCAAAAAGTTCAACGAGGTGTTCCAGATGGGCACCAGCATGGACGAGATCCCGAATTTCCGGGAGTTTCTGTACCAGTACATCCTCCCGCAGCCGGAACTGGACTTGGAAGCCTTGCAGGGTGACCGCTTAGAGCTGGAAAACCTGCACGCCGTTCTGGCGGAAGCCCAGACCCGCGCCGATGCGCTGGACGAGATCGTCCGTTTCGGCCGCGAAGCCACCGAAAAACAGACCGAAGCTCTTGTGAACCGGGGTGCCGCCCTGCTGGCGCGGGCTGCTGCCGATGCCGGGGAAAAGGCTGTCTGGCAGGAGCGGGTAGATGCCGGATGCCGCCAGCAGGAAACCCTGCGCACCCGCTACGCCGAAGCTAAGACCGCCGAAGCGGAGGCCCGCCGCGCCTACCTGACCGCCCACAGCGCCGCCGGTGCCAGCGGCGAGGGCCGCGCACTGGACGCCCTCAACGAGGAGCTGGCGCACCGGCAGACCGCATTGGATGCCGCCGCCCGCCGCGCCGACACCGCCGAAAAAGCCGCCGAAAAGACCGGCAACCTGCTGGCGGTGCTGCGCCGCAGCGGTTTTGCCGCCGGGCAGAAGCTGGCAGACCTGACCCCCGACACCCTGCCCGCCCTGACCGACTGGCTGACCGCACAGGAAAAGCCGCTGGAAGAAGCCTATTTTGCCGCCCGGCAGCACACCGCCGCCCTGCAGCGGCAGCAGACCGAAAAGCGCGCCGAGCTGGATGCCGTATCCGGCGGCAAGTGGGTGTACCCCCACGGGGACGCCGCCACCCGGGTGCGGGACGCCGTGAATGCCGAGCTGAAAAGCCGTGGCATGGAGCCGGACGCCCGCATCTTCTGCGAGCTGCTGAACGTGGAGGATGAGAGCTGGCAGGACTGCGTGGAAGCCTGTCTGGGCGACCGCCGGTTCGATATCCTTGTGCCGCCCGTCCACTACGCCGCCGCAAAGAGCGCCTTTGTGGCGCTGAAAGAGAAAGTCGGCCCCATCAGCCTGCTGGACACCCCGGGTCTGCGCAAGGCCAACCGCCGCGCCGACACCGCCCCCGCCGACAGTCTGGCGGCACAGGTCACCAGCGAAAACCCGCTTGCCGCGCAGTACGCCGACACCATCCTGCGCCGCATCGTCTGCTGCGACACCCCCGACACGCTGGAAAACTACCCCGACAGCGCCACCCGGGACCTTCTGCGCCACCATCCCTTCCGGTTGGAACGTCTGCGCACCCCGCAGCGCTATATCGGCTTGGAAGCCCGCCGCGCCCGCGCCGGGGCACTGGCAGGGGAGATGAACGCCCTTGCCGAAGAAGTGCGCGCCGCCGCACAGGCGGAGCAGAACCTGAAAGCCGCCTACAGCCAGTACCAGACCCTTTTGCGCGGCACCACGCTGGAAGAGCTTGCCGCTTTGTGGGACGCCCGCGCCGCCCTGACCGCCGCCCGCGCGGCGGTGGACAAGCAGGCCGCAAAGCTGGCCGAGTGCCGCGAGAACCCGCTTTTGCAGCAACTGTATAAAGAGGAAGAGGTGCGCGAGGCCGCATGGGAGACCGCCCGCACTGCCGTGGAGCAGACCGGCGGTGACCTGCGCGTGTGCGAAAAACAGATCTCCTCCTGTGAGGCGGAGCAGCAAAAGGCGGTGGACACCGCCGAAAAGAGCGCACAGGCCGCCGAGAGCTTTTTTGCCGCCCACCCGCTGGTGGAGCCGCTCTCCCGCAGCCGTCAGCAGGCGCTGACCGGGCCGGACAAATCTCCCCGCGCCGCCGCGCAGGCCGCCGAAAAGGCACAGGCCAAGCTGGACGATGCGCTGACCGTCTACCTGAACAGCACCCTTGAACCGGCGCAGCGGGAATACAACCGGCGCTATGTCTGCGATTACCCCTTGGGGCTTGCCGGGCTGGAACAGTACCGCGCTCAGCATGAGAGCCTTGTGCGCATCGACTTGGAGCGCTACGCCGCCCGTCTGGAGCAGGCGCAGCGGGACTGCAAGGACCGCTTCCGCAAGGATATCCTGTTCCGCATGAAGGACGATATCTTCAACGCCCGGCGGCAGTTCCGGGAGCTGAACAAGGTCATGGAGCAGCTGACCTACGGCGAGGAAGTCTACCGCTTTGAGTTGGAGCCCAGCCGCGACCCGCAGCTGGCGGCATTCTATCAGGTCATCGTGGATAAAGGCAACCAGCAGATGACCGAGGGCGATTCTCTGGATAACCTTGCTGCCACCGCTGACCCCGCCTACGAGCGTCAGGTGGATGAGCTGATGGAAAAAATCATGGCAGACGTAGACGAGAACACCCGCGCCCGGCAGGAGGGACGCACCGCCGCCGGTGCAACCCTTTCGGACTATGTGGACTACCGCACCTATCTGGACTACGATATCAAGGTGACCAATCAGGTCACCGGGCAGCAGGCGTATCTGTCCCGCGTCAGCCGCGATTCCTCCGGCGGCGAGAATCAGGCACCCTTCTATGTGGCCATCTGCGCAAGCCTGCTGCAAATCTACCAGAAGAGCGAAAACAGCATCCGTCTGGTGCTGCTGGACGAGGCCTTCAGCAAGATGACCAGCGACCGCATCCGCCCCATGATGGAACTGTTCCGCCGCCTGCAATTGCAGGTGCTGCTCATCTCCACCGTGGAAAAGAGCACCGCCATCCAGCCCTATTGCGACATTACCTACTCCATCGTCCGCCACGGCGACGCCAACGCCATCGCGCCCTTTGTCCGCCTTGCGGAGAAATAAAAGAAAGGGTGTAGAATGGAAAAAACAAGACGAGTTGGAGTTCTGACAAAACGTGTGATCGAACTGCTGGAATTGGAGTTGCCGGAAGGAAAAGATATTCTTCTTGGCGATTCCAACATTGGGCACATGACAACACGCCATCCTGAGGACTTTGCATTATATGGAGAGTACATCCCGGATATTTTAAGAGAACCGGATTATGTGGCGCAAAATAAAAAGGATAACTCCATTGAATATGTCCGAGAAGTAGAAATAGACCATGTGTTTGTCAAAGTTGCGGTACGGGTGTCTACAAAAGGACAACTTTTTGCAAGGTCGGTTTACAGATTAAATCCAAATCGTGTCCGCAGCTTTATCGACAAGGGAAATTTGAAAAAATATTGACGCGTTATCGTGTGTTGACATTTTGAATTCCTATGATATAATAATAGTGGATAGAGATGAGCAACGGAGGACGGAACAGGCAGCCGTCGCCCATTGTTAGGAGATGTGGGAATCGTCACCCCACCCTTGCTCAAAAAAGAGAACGCCCGCCGCATTCGCAGCGGGTGTTCTCTTTTTTCGTGTTTTACACTTTGCGGCGGAATGATGCAAAACGGAACTTGACATCAAAAATAAACTTTGCTATACTGTTTTTCGCTCATCGGAGGGCTGTTTCAACGTAATTGAAGGGCCGGATAAGATGTCATCGTTCGTGCTTCCCGGAGGCTGTGGGCACCGTAGTGCCGCAGCAGAAGAGGGAACGCACCGGAGCGGTGGTTCTTATCCGGCCTTTTTGCATATGTGAAGTTCAAAAAGGAGGAGCTATGCCAAAGGAAACCATCCAATTGTCCGATCATTTTACCTATTCCCGCCTGCTGCGGTTCGTGCTGCCCTGCATCGGCACCATGCTGTTCACCTCCGTCTACGGCATCGTGGACGGCCTGTGCGTTTCCAACTTTGTGGGCAAAACGGCCTTTGCGGCGGTCAACCTCATCATGCCGCTGCCGCAGCTGCTGGGCACTGTCGGCTTTATGCTGGGCACCGGCGGCAGCGCCATCGTTGGTATCACGCTGGGCGAGGGTGACCAGAAAAAAGCCGACCGCTATTTTACCATGTTTCTGCTGGCAGCGCTCATCTCGGTCAGTGTGCTGGCCGTGCTGGGCATCCTGCTCCTGCGCCCAGTCGCCGTGCTGCTGGGCGCAAAGGGCGAGCTGCTGGACTACGCCGTGCGCTACGGGCGCATCCTGATGCTGGCGCTGCCGCCCTTTGCGCTGCAAAATATGTTCCAAAGCTTTTTCGTCACCGCCGAAAAGCCGCTTCTGGGCTTCTGGTTCACCGTAGGTGCAGGCTGCACCAACATGGTGCTGGACGTGGTAATGGTGGGTATGCTGCACTGGGGCGTGGAGGGCGCTGCCGTTGCAACCCTCATCAGCCAATTGGTGGGCGGCGTGCTGCCGGTGTTCTATTTTATCGACCACCACAATACCAGCCGCCTGCACCTGTGCAGAACGCAGTTTTACGGCCGCGTGCTGTGGGATGCCTGTATCAACGGTTCTTCTGAGCTGATGACCAACCTTTCCATGTCGCTGGTCAATATCCTGTATAACTTCCAGCTGCTGCGGCTTGCCGGAGAAAACGGCGTGGCGGCTTACGGCGTCATCATGTACGCTGCCTTCCTGTTTGTGGCGGTGTTCGTGGGCTATGCCGTGGGCAGCGCACCCATCGTCAGCTTCCATTACGGCGCGCGCAACCATGCCGAGGTGCATAACCTCTACCAGAAGAGCCTGCGCCTCATCGCCGTGGTAGCTGTGAGCATGACCGCCGTATCCATGGTGCTCATTCCCTATGTGGCACGCATCTTTGTGGGCTACGACGCCCAGCTGCTGGCGCTGACCAGCCGCGCCTTCCGGCTGTATGCGCTGAGCTTCCTCATCATGGGCTTCAACGTGTATGCGTCCTCCTTCTTCACGGCGCTGGGCGATGGCGTGACCAGCGCCCTCATCTCCTTTCTGCGCACGCTGGTGTTCCAGCTTGCCGCGCTGCTCCTGCTGCCCGCCCTGTGGGGCATTGACGGCGTGTGGCTGGCTGTCACCGCCGCCGAACTGGCCGCACTGGCGGTGAGCGTGTATATGTTCGTGACAAAAGACCAGAAATTCCATTACCGTCATGGTTGACGAGTAATAACAGAAAAGCCGCCGGAGCCCGGCGGCTTTCTTGTTATTCAAACGTATATTCCACCAGCTGGCAGTTTTTGATGCCCGCAGCGGCGTATTCCTCGTTGGTCATATCGTAAAAATAGGAGTGCACCACCCGGGCAATGCCGTTGTGCGCTACCAGCAGGTAGGTTTTGCCGGTGTCCGCCTTCAATTCGTCCAGCAGGTTGTAGATGCGCTGCGCCAGCTGCATCATGCTTTCGCCGCCGTCATAGCGGTCGGCAAAGTGGGTCTTGGAAATGCGGAACTCCGCACCGTCCCGGGGCGTGCCCTCGTACTTGCCAAAGCACTGCTCCCGCAGGCGGGGCTCGCAGCGGGCGGGCAGACCGGTGGCGGCGGCAATGGCCTTTGCGGTGTCGGCGGCGCGGGAGAGGGGAGAGTACAAGATCTCGTCGATCTGCAGGCCGCTGTCCCGGACAAGCTCGCCCAGCTGCCGTGCCTGCTGTTGCCCGCGGGCGGTCAGCGGGCTGTCGGTCATGCCGCAGATCTTATTTTCTACGTTCCATACCGTCTCGCCGTGGCGGGTGAAATAGATATTGTGCATAAAATTACTCCTTACAGCTTGTGCAGGGTGCCGTCCGGCAGCAGACAGACGGTGTCCCCCTCGTCGATGCCCAGACGGGTCAGCTCCTTGTCCGGGTAGGGCAGAATGCGGGCAGCCCCGGCGGCATCGGTCAGGGTCACATCGCACAGCACCGGCTGCCCGGCGGGCAGCTCCTCGCAGCCGTACAGCTGTTCGTCAATGCGCAGCACGCGGTATTCCGGCATGGTACAGCCCCTCCTTTGTGTTTTTCCTTATTATATAGCACCCGGGTGCTTTGGTGCAAGGGGGAACGAACTCCCTCAGTCAAAACCTGACGGTTTTGCCAGCTCCCTCGGGGAGGGAGCCTCTGGCGTGCCCGGAAACTTTGTGCTTTAGCTGGAAACTTCACCGCTATGCCAAAGGCCCCATCTCAGAGGGGGCTGGCATCGCGCAGCGATGACTGGGGGAGTTCGTCCCCCCGCTTGACAGCGGCGCGGAGAAATTGTTACAATACGATTACGACTGCAAACCACGCGGAGGGGTTCATGAATATTACGGAACTGCGGTATCTGGTAGCCATCATGAAATGGGGGTCGGTGTCGGCGGCGGCAAAGCAGCTGTACGCGGCGCAGCCCAATGTCAGCAAGGCGCTGAAAAATCTGGAAGAGGAATACGGGGTGCGCATTTTCGAGCGCTCCTCCACGGGCATGATCCCCACCGAGCAGGGCAAGCGGTTCATCGCGCAGGCGCAGCGGGTGCTGCAGCAGGTGGACGAGCTGAAGCAGGAGGCGCATCAGCAGCACAGCTGCGCCGAGCTGCGGGTGGTGCTGACCCATGCCACCTACGCCTCCTACGCGGCGGTGGATTTTTTGCAGCAGGCAGCCCGCAGCGAGCAGCTGCGGGCGCATATCCGGGAGAGCGGTGCCATTGAAGCCTTGGACTTTGTGCTGCGGCAGGGCTACCACATGGCGCTGCTGCGCTACGCTGCCGAGGACGAGGACTACTACCTGCGCTACTGCCAGCGCCACGGTCTGCGGCAGGAGCCTATCATGGAGTTTTCCTACCTGCTGCTCACCAGTCAGGACAGCCCGCTGGCGCGGCGTCAGGTGCAGAACCTTGACGAACTAAACGATTACATCGAGGTGCTGCACGGCGACACCCATCTGTCCGGGGACGAGAGCACCGCTTCCCGCTGGGAGGTGAACCCCAACCGCCGCATCCATGTGTACGAGCGGTGCAGCCAGTTCTCCATTTTGCAGAACCTGCCCACGGCCTATATGTGGTCGTCCCCCATGCCGCAGCGCGCGCTGGAGCAGTACCATCTGGCGCTGCACGGCTGCCCGGCACAGAAGCAGCAGATGCGGGACGTGCTGGTGTACCCGGAGCGGGAACCCCTGCAGCCGGAGGAGCAGCTGTTTGTGCAGCTGCTGCACAAGCAGGCGGATGCCACCATCAAGGACAGCGGGTGGAAGAAGATTTGAAATGGCTTCCGCTGTGCGCTAGCCCTTTTTCACAGGTGGGGTTTGGAACGAACTCCCTCAGTCAAAGCCTACGGCTTTGTGCTTCAGCCTGAAACTGTGCCGCTATGCCAAAGGCCCCATCTCCGAGGGGGCTGTCGCCGTAGGCGACTGGGGGAGTTCCCTCGGGAGCGCCTGAGAGGGCGGATTTCCCTTCTTTTCGTCCCAAATTCCACGTTTTGGGGAGAAAATCGCAAACGATTAAGCAAAGTGCACAAAAAGGCGGCGCAAAGTTTGGCGGGGACTGTTTTGACCGTTCCCGGGAGAAAATTTTTGAGAAACAATGAAGTAAATTAAAACGTACCAGCGCTGCAAAATTAAAGTTTGCACAAACAAATAAAATAAATGGCTATATACTTTTTGATATAGGAACTATACCTAAAAAATATTAACACAATTATGAAAAAGGTGTTAACATGAAGCCAGAGATCGGTCATAGCCGCAGTATGGCATAAGCTGTCGGCGGCTGAAATTCAAAAGGAGGTTTCTGGTATGATTAGTTTCTTACTGTGTCTGGCGCTCCTAATCGTAGGCTACTTTGTCTATGGTAAGATCGTGGACAACACGTTCGGACCGGACGACCGCGAAACTCCTGCTGTGCGCATCAACGATGGCGTTGACTACGTTGTGATGCCCCAGTGGAAGCTGTTCCTCGTCCAGCTGCTGAACATTGCAGGTCTGGGCCCCATCTTTGGTGCACTGCAGGGTGCTCTGTGGGGTCCCGTGGTGTTCCTGTGGATCACCTTCGGCACCATCTTTGCCGGCGGCGTACATGACTACTTCTCCGGCATGATGAGTGAGCGCAACGACGGCGCTTCCATCGCCGAGGTCACCGGCCGCTATCTGGGCCCCGTGATGCAGAACATCATGCGTGTGTTCTCTGTGGTGCTGCTGATCATGGTCGGTACCGTGTTCGCAGTCGGCCCCGCAGGCCTGATCGTTACCCTGTGCAAGAACGGCGGTATGTCCGGCGTGCTGACCACCACCCTGTTCTGGCTGATCATCATTCTGGTGTACTACTTCATCGCAACCTTTATCTCCATTGATGCCATCATCGGTAAGATCTACCCTGTGTTCGGCATCTGCCTGATCATCATGGCTGTGGGCGTTATCTTTGGTATCTTCACCAACCCCGCCTATACCATCCCCGAGATCTGGGCAAACTTCAGCAATATGCACCCCTCCAACACTCCTATCTGGAGCTTCATGTTCATCACCGTTGCCTGTGGTGCTATCTCCGGCTTCCACTCCACCCAGTCTCCTCTGATGGCTCGCTGCATGAAGAGTGAGAAGCAGGGTCACTTCGTATTCTACGGTGCAATGGTCAGCGAGGGCATCATCGCTCTGATCTGGGCTGCTGCTGGCTGCGCACTGTACACCATCACCGATGGCAAGATGGTCGGTCTGGCCGAGGCTCTGGCTGCCGGTCAGTCTGCCGCTATCTACGACGTCTGCCTCAAGACCATGGGTAATGTCGGCGTGGCACTGGCTATGATCGGTGTCGTTATCTGCCCCATCACCTCCGGTGATACTGCCTTCCGTTCCGCTCGTCTGACCCTGGCCGACTGGCTCAAGATCGATCAGGACAGCTACGCAAACCGCCTGAAGCTCTGCATCCCCGTGCTGGGCGTTGGTGCCTTCCTTGGCATCGGCAACGCACTGGGCTTCATCAACTACACCGTCATCTGGCGTTACTTCAGCTGGACCAACCAGACGCTGGCTATGATCGTCCTGTGGGCTGCTTCCATGTACCTGTTCAAGGAGAAGAAGAACTTCTGGATCACCGCCGTGCCTGCTACCTTCATGAGCGCTGTGTCCTGCACCTACTTCGTGCTGGCTCCCGAGTGCTTGGGCAAGATGATCAACACCTATGCGGACGGCAAGCTGGTGGCTTACAACACCGCCGTTGCTTACCCCATCGGCATCGTCTTTGCCATCGCAATGCTGGCTCTGTTCCTCCATGCTACCAAGAAGAGCTCTACTTCCAAGGCATAAGGAACTGACGGCTCCATATTTCCGTAAGTAACCTGCGCCCGCCGCTGCCTGACCGTACAGCGGCGGGCGCTGTTTTTTAAAAATCAAGGCTTGCAATTGCCCCCGTCCCGTGGGAAAATAGGGGCGTAGAATTTAAAGCAAAGAAGGGAACTACCCATGATTTTCAAACCCGCACAGCTGGGCATGGCAAAGCTTGACCCGCAGGAGCTGGAGGCAGACAAAAAAGCCTGTCGGAAGATCGGCCCCTGCGGCGTAGGCAAAAAGGCGCTGTACCTGAACAGCTTTTACATCGACCGCCGCTATTATCTGCCCTACGGCAGCATCACCCGGGTGTTCAAGCGGGTGGCTATGAGCTCCGGCGGCTTTTCCGGCAAGGGCGTGTTTGCCTCCATGGCGTATCTTGTGGTGGAGTACGACGGCGGCAAGCAGAAGCAGTGCAACTTCAAGGACGAGCGGGATGTGGACGCTTTGCTGGAAGTGCTTGCCAAGGAGCAGCCGCAGCTGCATCTGCTGAGCGCTGCCGGAGAGCAGGCGCTGGAGAAAAAGGCCGCTGAAAAGGCCGCCCGCAAGCTGCCGGAGCTTTCCGAGGACGCGCAGCACAGCCTTACCGTGCTGCACCGGGCAAAGGAGTATCTGGATGCAAAGCCGGAGCTTTCCGCCGAGCTGAGCGCTGCCCAGCGCCGCAAGCGTGCGCAGCTGCAAAGCAAACCGGTGTACCGCTATGTGGCGCTGGCCATCTTTGTGCTGGGCGTTGCGGCGGCGGCCTACGGTCTGTACTCCGTGTTCAGCCACACTGGCAGCTACGGCGTGTACTTTGCGCTGTTCGGCTTTGCGGCTATCTTCCTGTTTTCCAGCTACAATATGCTGCCCACCGCCCACAATAACAACAACGCCATCATGAAGCGTGCGGACAAGGCCGAGGCAGCCATGGCAGAGTATGTCAAGCACTACCCCCACGGGGCGTTCCCGGTGAAAAGCTGGTATGCCCACCCCATCGTGCTCAAGCAGATGATGGACGCCGTGGAGGAGGGCCGCGCTGTCACCGTGCCCGAGGCACTGGAAGCAGTCAAGACGCGCCTGAAATCCTTGAACGCGGACGTGGAGGTGGAGCAGGAGGAATATGACGAGGTGGTGGTCATCAAGGCCCTGTTCCTCAACCACGATTATCAGTAAAACCTTTCGATAGCACAAAAAACCGGACAGCCCGCAGGCTGTCCGGTTTTCTGCTTTTACAGGGCAGTGCGGCTGTTCAGAACAGGCGGCGAAGCCCTATGACACAAGGGGACTTTTGAAGAGTCGGACATTATTACCACTTTTTTATATTGAATAGTATTCAAAAGTAACGTAGTTTCGTTGTGTTTGCGACTCTTCAAAACTTTGGCTACTTTTGAAGAGTCGGGGCAAAAAGCGCATCGTTCTGCGTGTTTTGGCGCAGAAAAAGTAACTATTCAAAACTCTATGGGTCATAGGGGACTTTTGAACAGTAGCAGCTGCGTCTCAGATCAGCGCCTCCATCCGCAGCGGGTCGGGGTGATGGGCGTATTTCTGCTTGGCGATCTCGATAAAGGACTGTACCTCCAGCCGGGGTGCGTGGCGCATGGCGGCGATCTCCACCGTCACCGGGGGAAAATCCAGCAGCGGCACCTTGACGATGCCCGGGATCACCGCCGTGGGCAGGCAGGGCACAATGGACATGGCGGTGCCCATCTGGATCATGATCAGCGCACCCTCAAAGCTGGGGGTGATCTTGCTGCAATCCACCCCCACCTGCGCCAGCTGCTCCAGCGACGGCCCCTGACAGGCGGACAGAAAGCTGTCGAACGCGCCGGAGGACACCACGCTCTGCCCCTTCAGGTCTGCCAGATGCAGCGCCCGCCGGTCGGCAAGGGGAGAGTTTGGGTTCATCAGCACATGGTACCCCAGCGAGAACAGGGGCGTAAAGGAGATATCCCGGTCGCGGGAGTGCTCGGTGGCGTAGAAAAAGCCGATATCCAGCTGCCCGGAGCGCAGCTGTTCCAGTGGGCGGCGGTTGTCCTGCGGCACAACGTCTACGCAGGCGTTGGGAAACTGGTGCTGGAACTGGGCCAGAATGCTGGAAAAGGTGCTGTAATCGAACAGCTGCCGCAGCCCGACGGTCAGGTGGGAGCGGTCGGCGTCCTGAATATCCTGCGCCTTCTTCAGCGCCTGCCGCCCAAAGCTGGTCATCTGCACCATGTCCAGATAAAAGGACTGCCCGGCAGCGGTCAGCTTGGTGCGGCGGGTGGTGCGCTCGAACAGGTGCAGCCCGGTCTCCTTTTCCAGCGCATTGATCTGGTAGGTGATGGCGGGCTGGGTGGTGAACAGCCGCTCGGCGGCGGCGCTGAAATTCAGCTCCTCTGCTACGGCAATAAAGCACTCCAATTGGTAAATCGTCATAGAACGACGCCCCTCCTTGTGTAAAAAGCTGGTCATCTTTATTATACAGGATTCCGCACAGGCCGTAAAGGGAAAACGATTTATAAAGAGATTTGATAAATCCGGACACAAATTTGTATTTCACACCGGGGCAAAACTTTGCTATAATCGTATCAATGTTCAAAATGCACGAAGGAACAGGAAAAACGCAAAAAAGAAGAGAAAAGAAAAAGAAAGGCGAACCTTATGGCTAAGATCTCTCGTCGCAACTTTATGCGCGGTGCCGCTGTGGGCACCATGGGCGCAGCTGCTGCCGGTCTGCTGACCGCCTGCGGCAACTCCGCTTCCAGCACCACCGGTGCTCCCGCTTCCTCCGCAGCTTCCACTGCTGCTTCCTCCGCTGTGACCAAGCCCTCCTCCCCGGTAGACGGCAAGTACGTCACCAAGGCAATGGGTCACGAAAGCTGGGTGCACGTTGCCACCACCTTCTTTGACGGCAAGATCACTGCCTGTGAGGTGCTGTCTCACGAGGAGACCATCGGCATCGGCAACTATGCCTGCTCCCGCATCCCCGCCGCCATCGTCGAGCACCAGAGTGTCAACGTGCCCAACCTGCGCGGCTCCTCCATCACCTCCATGGCTGTCAAGGCAGCTGTGAAGGAGGCCATCGAGCTGGCCGGTTATAACGTGGACGACTTCTCCAAGGAGGTCACCATCGCTGCTTCCAACGAGGTCATCGAGGAAGAGGCTGATGTCGTCATCATGGGTGCCGGCACCTCCGGTCTGACCTGCGCCTGCCGCCTGCTGGAGGCCGGCTACAGTGTCATTCTGGTGGAGAAGCGCGATATCCCCGGCGGCTCCATGTCCATGACCTACGGCGGCGTTGCCACCGCAGGCTCCAAGCTGCAGTACAACTACGATGTGGACGGCAGCTTCCGCAGCTCTGCCATGGGCACGCTGGAGGGCATGATGAACTTCTGGCAGACCATGGAGAAGTACCACCGCACCGAGTTCTTCAACGGTGAAATGCCCTACATGACCAAGCAGTACACCGTCGCCGGCGATCTGGTGGACTGGATGGCAGGCATCGGCATCGGCTTCAACACCATGGGCAACTACGAAAGCGCTACCCAGTACGGCGCTTCCACCCCGTATCTGGCACCCGGCTGCTACGAGGGCGGCGCAGGCTACGCCATGATGTTCATGGCACAGCGCGTGGAGAAGTACGAGAAGGGCAAGATCATCTACTCCACCAGCGTCACCGACCTGATCAAGGACGAAAGCGGCCGTGTTGTGGGCTTCCACGCCAAGGGCGAGAACGGCGCAAGCTATACCCTGCGCGGCAAGGCGGTCTGCCTTGCCTCCGGCGGCTTTGCCAAGAACCCCGAAATGCTGAAGAAGTACAGCCCCGACTACGCCGACTTCTTCTTCAATTGCGCCTCCAGCATGACCGGCGAGGGCATCCAGATGGGTATCGACGCCGGCGGCTATGTGGAGTGCGAAAACCGCGCTCTGCCCGCCTTCCTGTCCAGCTACAAGAGCAAGTTCGAGCTGGCCTTCATCCACCAGTCTGCCCCCGGCATCATGGTCAACATCAAGGGCGACAACATCGGCAACATCGTCTCCGATAACCACTACACCATGGCCAAGGCAAAGCTGAATAAAGACAACGGCGATACCTTCTACTATGTGTTCGACGAGTCCTCTGCCGTCAAGCTGCGCGACAGCGAGTCCTACGGCTTCAACGGTTACGTTGCCATGTTCGAGAAGGGCGAGGCTGTGCACTACGACAGCGTGGAGAAGGCCTCTGAGGAGCTGAACCTGCCCAATCTGGCAGACGCCATCGAGGCAAACAACGCCGCCGCTCTGGCTGGCGAGCCCGATGAGTTCGGCCGCCGCAACTGCCCCTACATCGAGACCCGCGACGGTCTGTGGGCCATCCGCGTTGACCCCACCTTCTACCTGACCACCGCAGGTCTGGCCATCGACACCGATTGCCACGTCCTGACCGAGGACAAGAAGGCCATCCCCGGCCTGTACGCTGCCGGCGACGTCTGCGGCTCCATCGAGGAGAAGGACGCCAAGCAGTACGGCATGGGCTTCGACGCCGCTCTGACCTACGGCTACATCATGGGCGAGACCCTGAAGAAGGAGATCTGAGCTGCGCTCTGCCCCCCCTGACAAAAGCATAAATAAAGGGCTGCTGCACAAACCGTGCAGCAGCCCTTTTTATATCATATTTCCTCTTACGCCGCCGCAGGCTTGCGGAAAATCGCCATGGCACGCTTGTAGCAGCTGGCGAAATAGGCGATCTCCGCCAGTGCGGTCAGGATCCAGCTGCACGGGTACAGCAGGTACAGCGCCGGGATGGTGTGGAAGTGGGCAAAGATGGTGTACACCCAGATCACCCGGAATACGCAGGAGCCCAGCACCACGATGACGGTGGGCACCACCGTCTTGCCCAGCCCGCGGGAGGCGGCGATGGTGCAGTCCATAAAGGCCGAGACGCAGTAGGCAAAGGCCATCACGGCTACGCGCTTCATGCCGGCATCAATAACGGCGGTTTCGGTGGTGAACAGCGCAAGGAAGGACGGCCCGCAGAAGAACAGCGCCGCGCCCAGCACAAGCCCCACGCCGAAGGAGTAGCCCAGACTGATGAAGTAGCTTTTCTTCACCCGGTCAGGCCGTCCCGCGCCGTAGTTCTGGCTCATAAAGCTGGCGCAGGCCATGTAGAAGGCCGCCATGCAGTCGTAGATCAGCCCATCCGCGTTGGCGGCGGCGCTGTTGCCCTTGACCATCAAAGAGTCAAAGGAGTTGACGCCCGCCTGAATGAACAGGTTGGCAATGGCAAAAATGGCATTCTGCAGCCCGGCAGGTACGCCCAGCGCAAGGATGCTCTTGGCCTGCACCGGGTCCAGCTGTAATTTGTGCGGGTCCAGCGCGTAGCAGTCCTGCACCCGGGTCAGCGCCCGCAGGATCAGAAACGCGGAAACGCACTGGCTGATGGCGCTGGCCAGCGCCACGCCCACCACGCTCAGATCGCACACGATGACAAAGAACAGGTTCAGCCCAATGTTCAGTGCACCGGCAATGGACAGATACATCAGCGGCTTTTTGGTGTCGCCGATGGAGCTGAACACCGCGTTGCCGAAGTTGTACAGCGCCAGCGCCGGCATACCCAGAAAATACACCCGCAGATACAAAATCGCGCCGGGCAGCAGATCCTCTTTGGTGTTCAGCAGCCGCAGCATGGCAGGGGAGCCCAGCAGGCCGATGAGCAGCAGCACCACACCGGCAACGGCGCTGATGATGGCCGCCGAGTGGACGGTCTTTTCCACGTCCTTGGGGTGGCGCGCGCCGTAAAAACGCGCCACCAGCACGTTGATGCCGTTGCTCAGGCCGATGAGAAAGCCGGTGAACAGGGTCACCAGCGTGCTGGTGGAGCCCACGGCACCCAGCGCCGTAGACCCGGCAAAGCGCCCCACCACCGCCACGTCCGACATATTGAACAGCACCTGCAGCAGGTTGGAAAGCGCCAGCGGCAGACTGACCAGAAAGATCTGCTTGGCCAGAGGGCCTTCCGTCAGCGTATTCGTTTGAGAACTCATACTTTTTTCCTTTATCCTATACATCCTAACCGTACCCGCGCACACCGGGGCACAGCCTCTATTATAAGGCACTGCGCCGCTTTTGCAAGATGGATTCGATAAAATAAATAAAAAGGACTGCTGCACATAACCTGTGCAGCAGTCCTTGGTGCAGTAAAGCAATCCAAATCCGAACCATTTTCCTTTGATGCGGCTTGGGCCGCTTCCTCAAACGTGATGGTCTGTGTCCCTTCTTTATAGTTGAAGGCAATTAAAACCTTATCATCGTACAGATAAATCGAATTGATGAACGTATCCACCAACGCCTGCCGCTGGTCTTTCAGGCTCATGTCCAATTTACGGAACCTCATCAGCCAGAAACGGATAAATTCCTCTTTGATCTTGGGCTTTGCCAGCTTTTCTTCCGCAATGCGGGCTTCAAGCTCTCGCTTGGTTTCTTCGAGCTGCTCCAGCCGCTCCTTGGTGGAACTAGTGAGGATTCCGGCCTGAATCGCGTTGAGCATATTCTGGATACCCGATTCCGCATCCCGGAGCTGCTTCTCATAGAGGGGAAGATTGGTGTTCTCCCGGTCTTGCAGCTCCATGACCTTGGCAATGATGGATTCCATGGCGGCATCGTCCCGGACAAGCTGCATGGTCTGGTTGACCACCAGATCTTCGAGCCACTGTTTGCGGACGGTTTTCTTCTTGCAGCCCTTCTTCTTTTTGACCGTGGCACATTTATAGTAGCGGTGGACTTCTCCCGTCCGGCTTGTACCGCTTTCGCCAAACATCAGCGCACCGCAGCAGCCACAGTGCAGCTTGGTGGTCAGCAGGTAATCGTCCTCTGCCTTTCTCCGGGCAGGGGCTTTCTTGTTTTTGGCAATCTTTTCCTGCACATCATCGAACAGTTCCAGTGGCACGATGGGCGGGATCGCATCCGGCACGACCACATCCCGGAATTTCAACTCCCCGATGTACCGCCGATTCTTGAGCATATGTTCGACACTGTTATAGGTGAACGCACCGCCGACCGGGTTCTTGATGCCATTTTCGTTCAGCCAGTCCCGAATCTCTTTCATCGTGAGGCCATCCCGATACTTCGTGAACGATTCCAGTACGAAAGGGGATGCAAGCGGGTCGATGTGAAATTTCCGCTCGGAATCCAGCGTATATCCAAATGTTCCACGACCACCGTTGCAGCGTCCTTTCAGGATGTTCTCTGTCTGTCCACGGACAACCTTTTCGGCAAGGTCAGCGGAGTAGTATTCCGCATAGCCCTCCAGCACCGATTCCAGAATAATACCCTCCGGCCCTTCTGAAATGATCTCCGTAGCCGACATGAGCTTGACACCGTTCTTCTTCAGCTGGGTCTTGTACCGGGCACTGTCATAGCGGTTCCGGGCAAAACGGTCAAGTTTCCAGACCAGAACAATGTCAAACAGCTTCTTGTCGCTGTCCTTGATCATCTGCTGGAATTGAGGGCGGTTATCCGTCTTGGCAGAGATGGCACGGTCAATGTAGTGCTTGACAATGGTGATGTCATTCTTTTCGGCATAGGCCGTGCATTCACGGATCTGGCCTTCAATGGATTCTTCGCGCTGGTTGTCACTGGAATAGCGGGCGTAGATCACGGCAGTCATGGCGGACACCTCTCATTCTACATCATTGAACGGTGGAGCGTTCTTTCAAAGCATTGTTTCGTATAATGTATATACCATTTTTTCATAGAGAAATCAAGACATTTAGAATTTTTTCCTTTCCGTCTTACAACAATTAAAAAGTTCGCCGGACATCTTAAAATATATCCGGCGAACTTCTTTAAGTGATTCTGAAGCTGTTAACAAGCAAATTCTTGAAAAAATCAGTACAGCTCTGTAGTGATCTGATTGCCAGAAATCGAGGCTCTCACGCCTCCACTTTTCGTCCAAAGCGTAACAACCGGATTGTCAAAATATGTGAATTTTGCATATCCCTCAACAACAGCAGGAAGAACAGGCGATTCCATCTGCCTAACAACGTTAATCTTGGCATCTTCATACGATGTCATAATTCCAGTTATCGCAAGCCCCCATGTCCGCTTAATTTTTGTGTAAAGGCCAGCTTTTTCCAATTCAATCCAATATTCCATTGTTGCCAACCCATTTGTTCCTGTAATCTTCCACACTCCAGATAGTGCTCGACCCGTATTGATGGGTTCGGCAGTGATCTTTGCAATCGAACCATCTGGCAATCTCACAGTTTTTTCGTGCTTGACGCGATTGTCAAGATCAAAGGACATCGAAACAGTGGGCTGTTCTGCTACTGCCTCTTGTGCGGCCGAAGCACAAACAGCCGAAAGTGAAAATACCAATACCATTACCATGCAAAGCGAAATCAACCTTTTTCTCAACGTCATTTTAAGTCATCTCCTTTTATTTTAATATAGAATTTGACAGCATAGCGGATAAGGTATTTTGCAAGTGCAAGAAAAGCGATTATCACGACTGCTGTTGTTAATATAATCATTAAGATTTCCGGTACGCTAAATTTCATAAATGCACCTCATTTTGATTTGATTGCTTTTACGACTAAATAAATGACCAGTATGCCGATGCAGAGCGAAATAATTGTCAATGCCTCTGCCGTTGCATTAAGGCAAGCACCAATAAAATAAACCAATACCAAAAATGCAACAAAAGCGATAAGAAGCAGCACCCATTTGTTTTTTTTCATGTTATCACCTCCCTATCTACAAAAGTTGGCATTAAATTTTTGTTGAACCAAAGGAATTGTTGAGAATACAATCAATACCCATTTGGAGAGATAGTAGCAAACTACATGACGTGTATACGGAAGCACATTAAAAATGGCAAGCAGGAAATCTATTGACGAAAGAACAGATGCGACCATCTTGTAACTTGACCGCTTCTTTTCACTTAAAGGCTTATTCTTTGCTTCGATAGGTGAGAGAAAGATAGAGATGCCCAAAAGAGCTACTGTTGTCAGGATACGGAAAAGGTGATTTGCTGCGATTGCCTTACTTAGCAAAATGCAGATAAGTGCCAGTCCGGAGAATGCCAAATAGCATCTGGTGTGCGATGTTGCATGGTATCCGCCAATGTAGATTCGCTGTGGGATAAACCCAATCAAAAATGAAAGTGCGTACCGCACATCACCACACACAACAGCGATTAAAACAACAAGCAGAACGCTCACAACAGATGATATGAGCAACTCGTACCCATAGACATACGCATCCGCCTTTGCTTCATCTATCACTTTTTGCTCGCAGAAAAGACGGACTGATTTTTGAGACAGCGTGCGTTCCCACATTGCAGTTGCGCCACCTTATCTTCTGATTTTCGCTTCACTGTATCATAAATTTCAGCAAAATCAAGAGGTTTGGCAAAACTGGTCGT
>OHAT01000442.1_pt1 | contig 42532 bp, 36 predicted proteins | sample 1577141 | NCBI WGS metagenome assembly OHAT01 (sample SAMEA3541578, study PRJEB24748) | human gut metagenome | biome: human gut; feature: human-associated habitat; material: faeces | place: China | collected 2012 | reverse complement strand
ATTGGCAGTCCATTATTAAGTTTTTTATTATGTTCCCTTTGTACACCGTTGCAAAGAGAAGCATCATATCAGTATTCCGCAGCTTGGATACTTTTTTTTCTGCGTGTTTACGATGCAGGCATATTGGATTCGGCCGGTTTATGCCGTTACCGTTTGGGAAAAAGCGTCTGAGATTATGAAGGATGTCTATAAGCAAATTATAGGGATTTCTACGATTGCAGCGATCGTGACGGCGGCAATAGCACTTCTTTTAATGAATTTTTCTCGGAGTGGCAGAACGGTTGACGAATCGAGAGCATGGCTGAAAAGGATTGCGATTACATGGGCGATTATCAATGGTTTGGGCTTTATTATGTCCTATATTACACCGTTTTTCTCCGGTGGGCAGTGGACGCCCTGATGGAGAAGAAAGAGGCTGTCGTTGAAAAGTAGCTGATATTTTGTTAAACTATCAGTAAGAAAAAATAGTTTTTTGAGGGAGATAGGCCATGAAAAGAATATGACAGCTGCCAATGGTTTGTTCCGGACTTATGAGAAGGCGGTATCCAATTATAAGTTTGCTGTCATCAATTATATTGGATTCTATGGCAGAGGGATGTTTCTTGTCCGAAGGGCAAGAATATGTGGAAGAAAGCTATAATGATTGGAGTAAATTATAATGAAACATAGAAAAGGAATTATTATTACAACAATTATTACAACTATAATCTGTTTTGTTGCGGTTCCCTTGGGTGTTAATTATGCATTTTACCATGCGGCACATGCAGACATATTAGCTGCTCGTTGGGAGGCATCGGATGCCCTTAATTATATTGCAACAACACTGGCATTTATAGGGACATTTTTCTTGGGTTTGGTTGCGTGGAAACAAAATACAGATTTGCAAAAGATCGAAACAAATATGTTTATTGCAAATAACTCTTGTGAAGTCTTTTTGGAATGTATTCAGTTAAAAAGCCTCAATCAGATTGCATGTAATCTTGATACCGAACATGTGGAATCTATTGTAGCGGAGGAAGGTATACAAGGGTGTAATTATGGGAGTTTTCAAATTGAAATCTGTCTCAAGCGTAAGTCTGGGTATTCTACGCAAGTTCGAGTCAATGATATGCTAATATTTATTGGTGATGAGGAAACTGCAATTCCTATATGGACAAAACGATATGATGATACATTTAATAAAATCGCAATTACAGAAAAGTATAATCGATTTAATGTTACTGTGTTGCTGAAGCCAGAAACCAAAAAGAAAATCATAGATCATTTAAATGATAATTGCAAAATAACGATAGATATGAAAATAGAACTTGTGTCTGCGAACTATGTATCTACACAAATGAAATGTCGTGGTGATTTCATAAAATCGAATTCAGATAACCTTGAAAATAATTTCAAACTGTCTGGCAAAGAACCAACGTGTTTTTGGGGTGGAAATATTGTATATTCGGACAAGGACGTGTCTGCAAGAATAAAAACTTGATGGGGTACCTCGACTCATAAACGGTATTGGGCTAAAACAGTCTTTTATATAGGTATTGATACAATATATCGCCCCGGTTGTTCGATTCGGAAAAAGAAACGGTTATTGAATGGTAGAAGGAGTAGTGAAAATTAGAAGTAGGTGCATGAGAGTAGGAATGAAGTATGGAGTTTAAAATATATCAAAATTTGGTGGAAAAGTATTATAAAAATGATTGTAGAGAACTTAATTTTCAGAATAGAATATTGATTCCATTTTTAGAACTGTTAATTGATGGGAAATATGATGTTGTTGATACAAGTACGTTGTATAAGAATTGGAAAAAAATATATCGAGATTCATTTGCGGGACAATATACTCCAGATATTTTAATAGTTAAAGACTGGAATCTGTTTGAAAAAAAGCAAAAACCACAGGTTGTAATTGAAGTTAAGAGCCCAACAGCTATTGACAGAGCGCATGCAGATAATGAGGTTAAGGAGTACATAGAGAAGTCTCGATATGTTATATTGACTGATTGTATTACGTGGGAAATATATGAGAAAAATAAGGAAACAAGATTTTTTAATTTGGACGAAGAGAAACAGAAGGTATGTGAACGTAGTATTCCAAAAACAAAAGAAGAAAGAATGATTAAGTGGATAGATAATACTATTCCAAATAATGATTGGGATGAATTACATAGTGTTATAAAGACGATAATATAGATTAATTCTGGTTTACAGAGGCAATGTAATGATAAGAAAACAAACAGAAACAGATTTAACTGCCATTATGCAGATATGGCTTGAAACGAATACAAAAGCTCATTCTTTTATCCCAGAGGAGTACTGGCTAAGCAATTATGAAATGGTAAAAGCCAGTTTACCGAAAGCAGAGGTATTTGTCTATGAGGATGATATAACAAAAGAGATATACGGACTTATTGGCTTAATGGAGAATGATATCGCAGGGCTATTTGTTAAAGAGCCGATGCAGGCAAATGGAATCGGAAGCCAGTTGATTGCGTATGCAAAGAGTCGGAAGGAAAAGCTGACCTTGGAGGTATATCGGGAAAATGTGCGAGCGGTTCAATTCTACCATAGAGAAGGCTTTTCGATAACGGATGAGGCCATTGATGAAAACACAGCGCAAGTAGCGTATATGATGAGCTGGCAGAAATAAAAGAAAAAATTGAAATGAGCAATCTCCTTTCGTAAAAAAATACGGAGGGGGATTTTTCTTTGCAAAAAAGGAGGGATAACTTGGGCATACTTGACAGCGTTGTGGAATGGATTGCAGAGCAAGTCATGAATATTCTGGATATGATCAATACCTCTGTTCTGGGAGCGTTGGGCTGTGATATGGAAACCTTCCTCAGATATTTCCCGGCGGCAGAGACCTTTTACGGTATTATCGTAGCACTGGCAGTAGGCCTTTTGCTGTTGAACCTGATTTTTCAGTTATTCCGTAACTTTGGTATCATGCAAAGCGGAGAAGCGGAGAATCCGATTCAACTGACAGGCAGAACCATGCTGTTCCTGTTTTTGGCTCTTTTTGCAAAGGATATATTAGATATTATTTTACAGATAGGCGGAACGCCCTTTGGTTGGTTGATGACAGAGGAGCTTCCGCCTATCAATTTTGCAGACTTCAACTCTGTATTGCTGACCATATTGGGAGTATCTCTGAATGGTTCTATTGCACTGATTGCACTGATATTGCTTGTGATGCTGGCATGGAATTATTTAAAGCTATTGTTTGAGGCAGCGGAGCGGTATGTGCTGTTAGGTGTTCTGGTTTATACAGCACCAATGGCGTTTTCCATGGGCGGCTCTATGAATACCATCAATATTTTCCGCAGCTGGTGCAGAATGTTAGGCGGGCAGATTTTTATGATATTGATGAATGTTTGGTGTCTGCGAATTTTTACCTCAATGTTTGCGAATTTCATCGCTAATCCGTTGCAGTTGGAGAACGGGAAATTTTTAATCTGGTTTTTATGTGCCGTAGGTTTTCTGAAAATCTCGCAGAAGATTGATACCTTCATGCAGATGCTGGGCATCAATGTCGGCAGGACAGGCAGTGCAATGCTGGGTGAGGCTGCGATTGCTATGAAGGGTATCAGTGCAGCCGGGAAAACAATCAGCGGCGGTGGCAGCGGAGCAGCAGATAGTGGGAGTTATATGGCTTCCGGCAGTGAAACTATTTTGCAAGGTGGTCTGGCAGGTGTCGTTGGCAGACAATTTCATCAAAACGCAATTCGCAATATTACAGGCAAAAGTGACAGTATAGCCTCAAATATTGCCCGTTCGGTATATAACTCCTCTGTCCGAAATAGCGGCGGTTTTTCTGCCAATATTATCGGTCAGGTGGCAAAAGGAGATATTGCGCGTACAGGCTCTATCAAAGGTGAGGATGCTGTGCAGGCGTTTCAATCCTATATGGGCATTGACAGAGCGAATCATACAAAAGAAACAGTGGGCGCGGAACGAAATCCTGCGTCTGCCGAAAATACTGCATTTGATAATCAGAGTACATATTCCGATAGCTCCTATACGGAGATGCAGACATCCATGGAACAGGTATTGGCTGAATATCAGCAGAATATCGGCATGGAGCCTTTCCGTATAGGAACAGAACTGCCTGATGGTTCTTTGTCTCCTTCTTTTGTGGATCATCAGGCATCTCCTTCTGAAAGCAATGGATGGGAAAAAGGAGAGTTGTTTCATCCATCTGCTGACGCTGCGGTGCAGTATTCTCAGATAGAGATTGGCGGTGGACGCATTATGGGGATGGAAACAGCAAAGGAAACGGGCAATAGTGTAGCCTTCGCTATGTATTCTACAGATAAATATATGCCTCCGACGCAGGGGGATTATAAAACTGTAACAGCGGTAGATGGGTCGAAATGGTATCACCAATACGCACAGCCAACGGTTGTAAAGGAGCCGTTTATGAAGGAAAACGGTGAAATTCAATACAAGGAACAGATTGAAAATAAATTACCGGATGCACCGAAAAGAAAGGACAGAATCTAAATGAACAATGAGATGCAAAGAGCGGCGAAAACAGCGGCAACGCTGCGCTATGGCACAACAGGTGTGATTACTGCTCTGGATATTGCATGGCAGCAAAGGCATAGCATTGCGAAAATCGGTCTAAGTCTCGGCTTTTTGTTTTTACTTCCGGTGCTGTTTTTATGTATGCTGCCGTCTTTTGTATTCGGCGGTTTTCAGATGACAGATGTATGGAACGATAACGCTGTTCTCTTACAGAATATACAGCGATATCAGACAGCTGTGTGGTCTGCGATAGATGAAGCTCACGATGCTTTGCTGCGGGAAATAGAAAACATGGCAGAAGATGATGAGGAAATCACAATTATTGATGAATTTCATTACAGTTCTGTCAATGCAACCTTGATTTTATGCCAGTATTCTGCGGCAAAAGGGACAGATGAAATCAATACAAAGGAAATCAGAGGATTGATTAAAGCTCATAGGGATGCTCTGTTTTCTTATCAAAAAACCTCCGGTCATACATATCGTATTTATTATATCGGGGATGCTTATTTCGCAGACTACGTTTTTAAACTGACAGAGCAACAGAAAAAATTAGCGGAGCTATATGCCGCTAATTTAGAATTGTTTTTATATGGCAGCCAGTTTGGCAGCGTATCGGCACAGGTCAGTGAGGATGTTTTAAAATACGGAACTCTCGTAAAAAAGTGTGCTGAAAAATATGGTATTTCAAATTTTACTGATGTAATCAATGCAGTAATGATGGCAGAAAGCGGCGGACGCGGCACTGATGTAATGCAGGCAAGCGAATGTCCCTATAACACGAAATATTCGAAGAAACCGAATGGCATTACAAATGCAGAATATTCCATAGAGGTGGGGGTGCATTATCTGGCGGACTGCCTGAAGGGGGCAGGCTGTACTGCACCCAATCAGACGGAGAAACTGAGTCTGGCCCTACAGGGATATAATTATGGCAACGGCTATATTTCATGGGCAATCCAAAAATATGGCGGATATACAGAAGCCAATGCACAGGAGTTTTCCAGAATAATGCAGAAAAAGTTGGGATGGAGTAGATATGGCAATCCGAAATATGTCAGTGCGGTATATAGATATCTTGTCTTTTCGAGTAACGGGAAATGGGGCTCTCCATTTGTAGGAAAGGATTGGAATAGTAGAGTTTCCTCTGATTTTGGCTGGAGAACAGATCCATTGAACGGAAAGAAAGCCTTCCATGAAGGACTGGATATTGCATATCCCACAGGAACAAAAATCCATGCGGTATCCGGTGGTGTGGTTACTTCGGTAGTCTATTCTAAAACGGGGTATGGTCATCATGTGAGAGTGGACTGTGGGAACGGTGTTACGGTGCTGTATGCGCATTGCAGCAAAATCCTTGTAACAAAAGGGCAAAGCATTTCAACAGGACAGGCTATTGCTGAGGTCGGTGCAACGGGGCGTGTGACAGGAGCACACCTTCATCTGGGGGTGCTGGTAAATGGAAAAGAGGTGAACCCGAGGGAGTATATCGGAGGATAACAGAGGAAATCATATACGAGTATCAGGAAAATTGTCCTATTTTGTGCAAACATCAAATAAACTCGCTAAGAAAATGTGAAAATCAAAGAAAAAGTCGGTGCTATTTTTTGGAAAAGGATTTTTATAGCTATTGTTTTCATTTGATAAATAAGGTCAATGCGTGCTAAGATAGAATAAATAATGGATTATTCGTCACGAATATGCTATAATTTATATGAGGTGATTCTTATGGAAATAAGAGAGCTAAAAATCAGTGCGAATGCATCCGGCGGTACTGCGGCGGCAGGAGCAAAAACATACCGAATAACATTACCGTCCAGCTGGGTGAAAAAAATGGATTTAGATCATGCGGATGCAAAGGCAGAGGTTGTGTTCGATGGTACAAGCATTACCATTCGTCCAAAGGTGTCAGAGGATATTCTTTTATTTCAATCGCAGGCACTCAAAGCGGGACATGAGGTTGTGCGCTATGAATATTTTGATCAAGAAACCCTTTGCAGTACCATTCTCTGTGATTTTACGGAGAAAATACTGCGGGTAAAAAATCATACGGATCAGATTTTAAAAACTGCTTTCGGGCGACAGGAAAGACCAACATGGGATGATTTCATTGAATTTCTGGAGGAAAGATGCGTTCCGAAAAGCAGGGAAAATATCAATATTCTTCTGAAAGAAATGGGCTTGACGGAATATGATCCGATCCAGATTGTAGAGAAAACACAGGGAAGAATGGCGGAGGATGCACAATGGCTGAAAATAACAAGACTGTAAAGCTGTATACGGGAGATGTTGTTGCTGCCACCTCCTCGAAGGGTAATCAGGAAAAATGGTATGATGCGGCGACAGACTGCTGGTATAAGCTGGATCGCACCGGCTTCGAGGCATTGGCAGAGGCAGTCACAAGCGAGCTTTTGCAGAAATTCAGCAATATCGAAACAGAGCTTGGCTATAAAATCGTGGCATATCACATTGATTCTGTAGAGGTTCACAGAAATACCAGAAGGGCAAGCGTCAGCTTTAACTTTTTGAGGGAAGGACAGAGCATCCAGACAGCGTATCATATTTTAAAACGTGCCCTTGGCTCTGACTATCAGAAAATCCTCGCGGCAGAAAAAACGATTCCGGGCAGATTGAAAAAAATCGTTGATACAATAGAGGACATCAGTGGTTTGGAGCATTTTGGGGCATACCTGACCTTGCTGTTTGAGGTAGATGCACTGATTGCAAATGAGGACAGGCATTTAAACAATATTGCAATTCTTGAGGAAAACGGTAAATATCACTATTGTCCGTTATTTGATAACGGGGAAGGGCTGATGCTGGACAATGTAAAATACCCATTTGATGTAGAAACAAGGGGATTGATGAAGCATTTACGGGCGAAACCGTTTCAGTGCAGATTTGGCACAGTACTTTCCACAGCAAGAGATTTATATGGCGCACAGCTTAAAATTGTGTGCAGTGCAGCAGAAGTTTCGAAGATAGCAGAGAAATATCTGGACTGGTATCAGCCAATGTTCAGACCATTCTTGAAAGATAGGATTGTAGATGTTGTGCTGTTGCAGATGAAGAAATATTTTTGATAAGGAGCGTGAGAATCATAGCCAAAAATAAAGAGGAACGGGACATCTTTCTCATTCCGCCAAACTTCCTCAATGAAGGCTCGTTGTTTGGTGGGATGCTAAAGCTAAGAAATACATTAGAGGCTGTTGTTTTGGTGGTCGGGGTTACAATTCCGATACTGAAAATAACAGTCTTTTCTTTTACCGCAAAAACAATCCTTCTGTGTCTGACAGCGCTACCGATTTGTATTTTTGCATTGATTGGGATTGGTGGCGAAAGCCTGACAGCCTTTCTTATGAACTTCTTCCGTTTCCTGCGGAACAGGAAAATGCAGTATCGTTCGGATGCCATGCCAGAACAGGAGAAAAGTAGGAGGTCTCTCTGGCAATCCGAGGGAGAATGGCCGGAGGAATACGGAGAGGAGGAAAAGCTGAAGAAAAGCAGAAAAACAGCAAAAGGAAAAGCGAATGAGCCGTTTCCTGTAGAAAAGATAGAAAACGGTATCTGCTATCTCAGAGATAAGCGTTATATCAAAATCATAGAGGTAGAACCCATCAACTTCCTGCTGCGTTCTGCGAGAGAACAGCGTAATATCATCTATTCTTACATGTCCTATTTAAAAATCAGTCCTGTACGGATGCAGATTAAGGTGATTTCCAAGAAAGCGGATATTTCAAATCATCTGGATAAGATACAGGAGGCAATCCGGCGGGAACAGGATGAGCGGTGTAAGGTGTTATTGATGGATTATTATAACCTGATTCGTCGTATCGGGCTAAAAGAAGCCGTGACACGACGGTTTTTTGTTGTTTTTGAATATGAACCAATGCCGGGCGGCAGTAGGAAAAATGAAGAAAAGGATGCAGTCAATCAACTGGAGGTGGCGGAGAGAACGGCAAGGACATACCTTATGCAATGCGGCAACCGAGTGGTAGAGCATGAAGATACAAACGCCTTTATGGCAGAGGTACTGTATATCCTTTTCAATCGCAAGAGCAGTGCAGAGGTGCCGTTTTCTGTACGAGCTGCGAAAGAGATTCACAAGCATATTACGGGAGGGGAGAATATTCCGATTTCTGCATTTATTATGCCGAAGGAGATGGATTTCAGAAGGGCGGGCTACAGCATTATTGATGGTCTGTATTATGCGAATTTTATGATTCCATCCGATGGATATAAACCGCAGGTGGCAGCAGGCTGGCTCTCATTATTGGTAAATGCAGGAGAAGGCATTGATGTTGATATTTTCCTAAATAAAGAACCAAAGGAGAAGGTGCAATTCCAATTAGGCAGACAAATCCGTATCAATCGCTCCAAGATGAAGGAAACATCGGACACAAATACGGATTTCGACGATATGGATTCCGCAGTACGTTCCGGATATTACCTAAAGGATGGGCTGGCGAATAATCAGGATTTTTATTATATCAATACCCTGATTACGATTACCGCAGATAGTCAGGAGGAGTTGGAGTGGCGGACCAATGAGATGAAAAAATTGATGCTGTCGCAGGATTTGATTTTAAAGCCATGCTATTTCAGACAGGACTTAGCCTTTGCATCGGTATTGCCGTTTAATAAGCTGCATAGGAGTCTGTATGAATTATCAAAACGCAATGCCTTAACAACAGGTGCAGCAAGCTGTTATCCCTATGTAAGCTTTGAAATGAGTGATGATAACGGCATTTTACTGGGTGTGAATAAGTATAATAACTCTCTGATTATTGTGGATATCTTTAATTCAAGGATATATAAGAATGCGAATATGGTACTGCTTGGTACCTCAGGAGCAGGGAAAACCTTTACTATGCAGCTTATGGCATTAAGACTTCGAGAGAAGAATATTCAGACCTTTATTCTGGCACCATTGAAGGGGCATGAATTTCGCAGAGCCTGCCATAACATTGGCGGGGAATTCATACAGATTTCGCCCGCATCCCGAAATTGTATCAATATTATGGAGATTAGAAAGACGGATAACACCGCAAGCATGCAGTTGGATGGGGAAACCATGGACCGTTCGGAGCTTGCGGCGAAGATACAACGGCTGCATATCTTTTTCTCCCTTTTGATACCGGATATGACGCATGAGGAACGTCAATTATTGGATGAAGCATTGATACAGACCTATGCAGAGAAGGGGATTACCCATCAAAATGAATCCTTGCAGGACGGAGCAGGCAGGTATAAGCCGATGCCGGTTCTGGAGGATTTATATAATGTGCTCAAGGAGAATGCCGAGACAAAGCGAATGGCGAATATTCTGAATCGATTGGTACACGGCTCTGCCAGTACATTTAACCAACAGACAAATGTACGGCTGGATAATAAATATATTGTACTGGATATTTCAGAGCTAACAGGGGATTTATTGACGGTTGGGATGTTTCTTGCTCTGGACTATGTCTGGGATAAGGCGAAGGAAGACAGAACGCAGGAAAAAGCCATTTTTATTGATGAGGTTTGGCAGTTAATAGGGGCTTCCAGTAACCGTCTTGCCGCAGAATTTGTACTGGAAATTTTTAAAATTATCCGAGGCTATGGCGGTGCTGCCATTTGTGCTACGCAGGATATCAATGATTTTTTGGCTTTAGATGATGGGAAATACGGCAAGGGCATCATCAATAACAGTAAGACAAAAATTGTGCTGAATCTGGAGGATGAAGAGGCACAGCGGGTACAGAATATCCTAAATTTAAGTGATACGGAGATAATGAATATCACGCACTTTGCACGTGGCAACGGCTTAATTTTAACGAATAACAATAATGTAACAGTTGAGTTTAAGGCGTCACAGTTGGAAACAGAAATGATTACAACAGATAGGGAGCAGCTTAGAGAAATCATACGCAATACGCATAGGACAATGCAGAAGGAGGATTTTTAAGATGATTTTTATGCAGGATAGCAATAGCACATTAGAAGAAAAGATATATGAATTGATTTGTGAATATGGTGCGCTGGAAACAGAGCAAATTAGAAGATACTTTGATATTGAACAAGCACGGTTGGAGAAATTAGTGCTGAAGCTGATGAAAAAAGGAAGGCTACAGCAGGAACGGGAGAAGGAAATTGTGAAAACCTCGATACAGGAAACACCGGATATGCGTATTCTGCATTGCTTCTGGCTTGTGCTTGATTTAATGGAAATCATTGTATCCCATGGAATAGGGAAATATCCGTTAGTCATTGCTTTATATGGGGACGGCGTCTCCTTTGCGGTTTATGATTGCAAAAAAGGGGAGGAATACGCCTTATGCCATGCGCTGCAATTCTTACAGGAGGTGGCAACGGATAAGGTATTGATTGTCATTGAAGACTTACAGCAGATGGAAAAGCTGAATTTGAATCGAGTCACATTTTGTACGATTAGCGAAGAAGGTGAAGTGAAGTATTATGAGTGATTTATTGTTTTATCAGCAGACGAACCGATTGAAAGAGGAGGTGATACGGCTACAAAATGCCATTTGTGCTTATCAGCTGACAGATGCGTCTAAGTACCCGGAGAACTTTGATAAGCTTGGACTGGATATGGCAATGCGTGCAGAGGCGATAGCTTGCAGCACACGAAACATCGCCGGTATGTTTCTAATAAATGGCAGGTCACATATGATTCGTAAGGTTTCAGATGCACAGGGGATACATGTGGAACGGCATAAATTAGGTTATGAAATTGTGATGCCGTATCTAATGGCAAAACGTAATGGAAAGCATAATGTGAGGTTTCTTTTGGAACCGTTATCTTATGCGTTAAGGCAGTATACCATGGAGCATACAATAGAGCGACTGCAGTATGCAGTCATTTGGTTTATCTATGAGTATGCAGAGGATACACCGAGGCGGTATATTCGGGATTATGACAATATGGAAGCAAAAGAAGTCTTAGATTTAATCAATACTTATTTTTTAGTGGATGACAGCGGCAGATTTTGTGAGCTGCACTATAGCAGTAGGCAGGGAGAAAGGAATCAAACAAGGGTAATTATCAGTCAAGAGATAGGTCTATTTTCGTGTCCCCAAAAGGAAAAAATTTAACATAGGTTTCAGGGATATGTCAAAATGAGCAGTAACCCACTGATAATAAAAGTGTTTCCGTGGGTTGCAAGCGTAATTTTTTTGCCATAGTCTAAGGGGCTATGGTAAAAGGAATATCTGCTAAGGAGGTGGTGCATTATTATTACAAAAGAATCGCAGGCGTATCGGGTACTGTCCCTGCTTGCTATGTCAGGTGAGTGCTCAGAGGGGATGCTTTCCTTGCTATTACCACAGGAAAGTTATCGGAAGAAGGTGCTGCGGCGGTTATTGGAGGATAAGCTGATAACCAGACGACAGAAGGATGGGGTAAAGGGATATCGCCTGATGTATCGTGGTAAAAAGAGCTTGTTACAGATGTCAGAAGCTGAGTTTTCGTTTTATCTGGCAGACGGTGCGGATTTTTCTATGCGTAGGTCGGCGGTAACACAGAGAGTGCGTCAGCATAGAATTTCAGAAACCCTTGCCATGATGATGCAGGCAGAGGTTCTGTTAGAGCGCAATAGGAAACCGTCTTTTTTCGAGGCGGATAAAATACAGGTCTGCGAAATCCCGCAGGCTGTTTTTTATCATCCAAGGGAGGTAAAGGTGCAAACAGACCTAACCAGGAAAATCATTAGCTCCAGAATGACAGGTGTTTGGCTAACAGATACAGAAGTCCGACTTTGTTATAACATCGGAGAGACACTGCCGACATGGTTTGAAAATGTAGAAAATCGAGCAGAGGCTTTGATTCGCTCTATGCTACGAGAAAAAGGCATGGAGCTGAATGAAATGGGTGTTTTATTATTCGGCACAGGGACGGCACAGGCAAAAGAATGCCTTGCAAATCCCAAAATGCGACGATATATCCTAAATGCATCCTTTTGCAATTTTTGTTATATCCCGTTAAACGAAAAAGGGGTTGTACTGCTGAAGCTGTTGGCAGAGCGAGAGACGTTCCAAGACCTTCGGTTGATTTTAACAGAAGACCTTATGCAGAATCCGGAACAGAGCCGATTTAGCTGCGATGGGTATAACCCCGATGGATTACCGACCTTGCTTTGCGTGGATGGAGACTTAAAACGCTTGATTCGTTTTATAACGCAGCTTCAGTATCAGGGACGGCAAGGGGAGGTCATTTGTTTCGATTTTCAAAAGGAGGCGATACGAGAATACTGTGGAGAGAAAACGAAAATTTCAACAGTTGATTTGGAAGCAGTCCGAAGGCAGTTCCTTGCATGAGGGGCGAAAACGGATAGCGGTGCTGCTATCTCTTGCAGTTGTTCCAATGATATATTTAAGCGGTTTACTGGCACAATTCACGCGGAATTATGATGCTTGGCAGGCAGGCGGCGGTACCGTTGGAGACGGTACATCGCCAGGGCTTCCGAATAGCAATCCTTTTATCTGCTTGATAGCCGCTTTTTCGGTAGACGGCTTTAAAGCCTTTTGCATCCTTTTTATTGCAGTCGGTTTTCTATTCCTGATGCTATGGCTTCGGGATAAGGAGGATGGGCAGAATTACGATCAGGAGCGTAACTTCAAATATGCGCAGAAAGGCACCTATGGCACAGCAGGCTTTTTAAGCAGGGAGGAAATGAAGGAATTTCTGGATATACTGCCTATCACGAAAACAACGGGAACAATATTAGGCTCTCTTGGGAAAGAAGTCGTGAGTATCCCGGAGGAGACCTTTATGAATAAGCATATAGCGGTATATGGTGCATCGGGCAGTATGAAATCGAGATCATTTGTAAGAAATATGGTATTCCAATCGGTTGCAAGAGGGGAATCCATTATTTTAACCGATCCAAAATCTGAGTTATATGAGGATATGTCTATTTATCTGGAGGAAAACGGGTATGCGGTAAGGGTGTTTAATTTGGTGCATCCGGAGTGCAGTGACCGTTGGAACTGTTTAGGTGAAATCAATCAGGATGAGATTATGGCGCAGATTTGTGTAGAGATTATATTCTCTAATACCGGCGATGAAGTGGGTAAGGGCTTTTGGGATAGAACAGAAACGAATCTTTTAAAGGCACTGATTTTATATGTGGATATTGAACGTAGTCCGGAGGATCGTAACATGGGTGCTGTTTATGAAATTCTGATAGACCGTACAGCGCAGGACTTGGAAAATATATTCAGTGTATTACCGAGAACGCATCCGGCTAAGAAGGCTTATAGCATTTATCAAAAATCAGACAGTAAGGTGCGTGCTGATACCATGGCGGGACTTGGCACCAGATTGCAGGTGTTCCAGAGCCAAAAGATTTGTGATATTACAGCAGCAGATGACTTTGTTTTCTCACAAATGGGTTGGGAAAAATGTGCATACTTTGTTATTATCAGCGATCAGGATAGCACCTTCCGTTTCTTATCCTCGCTGTTCTTTTCGTTCCTATTTGTAAATCTGGTGCGGGCGGCGGATGATAAAACGGAGGAACGTGCGTTACCGATAGGAGTGAATTTTATCCTTGATGAGTTCCCGAATATCGGAATGATCCCTGATTTTAAGATGAAAATCTCAACAGTCAGGAGCAGGAATATCCGTATATCTGTGATATTCCAAAATATCGCACAACTGGAAAACAGATACCCTAAGAATGAATGGCTGGAAATCATCGGCAACTGTGATACACAGATTGCTTTAGGCTGTAACGATCCAATGACGGCTGCTTTTATTTCTGAGCGAACCGGTCTTACAACGATTGAGGCGGTCAGTGAATCAAAACATTTGCATACATGGCGGTTTACCGATTATACCCCGGACTATAAGGAAACAAGCTCTGTTGGGAAAAGACAACTGATGAACCCGGATGAGATTCTGCGTATGCCGATGGATGAGGCATTGATTATCCTTCGTGCGAGGAATGTGTTTAAGGTAAAGAAATTCGATTTTACAAAGCACCCGGAGAGTAAAAAATTAAAGAAAAGAAAAGCGATTGCCTATATCCCTAAATGGAGAAAGGAACAAACGAAGGCGGTTGAAAAAGAGCGTGTGCAGGTGATACAGACAGTACAAAAGCATGTAGAGGAACAGGAGAAAAAGAAGAAACCAACAGAGATATCAAAATTCGATTTAATGAGTAAGGAGGAAACATATGACGAATGAATACGATAAAAATTGGGAGCAAATGCAACCGATATTAACCATTGACGCAAACGATAGCATTAACCCTTCCGATAATGAGGCGGATATTGTTTGGCATGAATTACAAAATGTGTATCGTACAAAGCGTGTCCTCTCTGCAATATTAAGCGGGTATGAGGATACAGAAGGCGGCGGAATCGGGATTGTTTATTATAAGGGGCACCGCATTGTAATCCCTGTCAGTGAGATGGCTTTGAATTTGGAGGAGCAGGCGGGCTACGGCAATATGCGGAACCGCCAAATTCGAATTATTAACAATATGATTGGCTGCGAACTGGATTTTGTAATCATTGCTCTGGATCAGGAAGCGCATAGTGTTGTAGCAAGCCGTAGAATAGCGATGCGAGCAAAGCGCAGACGCTTTTATTTCCCAAATGAAGAGGGCCAAACACGTATCCGAGAAGGGAGCAAAATTCAAGTGCGTGTGATTGCAGTCGGTGAGAAGGCAATTCGTATAGATGCCTTTGGTGCGGAGTGTTCTATTGTAGCAAGGGACTTGGCTTGGGATTGGCTGGGTGATGCAAGGGAACGCTATTATGTGGGAGAGCGGATTCTTGCAGTTGTAAGAAATATAGAGCTGGATGAAAAAACAATGGAGGTCAAGCTGTCGGCAGAGGTAAAAAGCCTGCTGAAGAATGATTTATTAGAAAAATTAAAGGGCTGTAAGGTGCAAGGAACCTATGTAGGCAGAATTACCGATATACATAAAGGTGTCTGTTATGTGCGCCTTGGAATCGAGGTCAATGGCATTGCACATACAAATAAAGCGAACCGTCCATTAGGCAAGGGCGATATGGTTAACTTTACAGTGACGCATTTGGACGAGAAGAAAGTAGTCGCCCATGGCCTGATTACCCGTATCATCCAGCAGAATATCCGTGGGTGATGCGGATGAAAACGAGGCTATATACCGCAGTAAGCTGTTTTATACTTTCAATCCTGCTGCTGTGCATTTTGGTGCCTGTGCTAAACCATCGGTTATATCCGAAAGCTTGGGTGGTTAAGGTCATACATCCTGTGGAAAAAGGCGAGCAAATAACAGCGGCGGATATTCAGCCGATGCAGATGGGTATTCTTGCACTGCCGGAGGACGTTGAGTTGACAGAGGAGGATGTTATCGGTAGGTATGCGGCAGTTGATTTGGTTATGGAGGATGTTTTATTCCTTTCTAAGCTGTCGCAGATCCCATTAGACGGGGACTTGCCAAAGGATATTTTACCGGAGGGGAATCAGGCACAGTTGCTTGTTATACGGATGATAACAGATAGTGAGTATCCGATTCCGCAGACGGGGGATGTAGTAAAACTAAATGGTTTTCGGGAGAAACCGACGGATATCCCGGAGCTACGGTTTGTGCGGATTCTGTCTGTTGTTTCGCCGAAGGGGAAAATGGATAAGGTTTCTGTCACAGTTTCATTGAATGCAGAACAGCAGAAATATATCCGTCGGCATAAGGCAGATGGATTTTATGCCTCGGTTATTGTTCGGAATAATGAGGAGCTGGCGGAAAAGCTGTTGGCGGAGCAAAGACTGTATTTTGAGGAGTGAGATGGATGGCGAAGCATATCGTTGTATTTGGCAGCCCGGGCAGTGGGAAAAGTGTATTTTGTGCAGCGTTGGCAAAAACGGCTTTAAACCATAAAAAAAGAACTGTTATTTTAAGCGATGATCCGGTAATTCCGATGCTTCCTTTCTATTGCGGAGCATCTGATACGCTTGGATTGGGTGCATTATGCGCAGGTAAGCTGTCACCGGAAACTGTTGCACAAGCGGTAAAAATCATTAAGGATTATCCGGATATTGGCGTGATTGGAACAAGACCGGAGGATAGATCAACGGATATAACAAAAGAAAGGTTACTGCGAATTGCGGATTTATTAGACAACCTTGTGGACCTTGTAATCTGGGATAGTAGTATGTCAATGGAGATTATGGATCGAGGAGATCTGCGGGTTTGTATCTTAACAGCGGATATAAAAGGATTGTTATATTTCGAGCAGTTCCGGCAAAGAATTCGGCAGAAGTCATGTGTTATTTTAGAAGGCTTGGCAAAACCATATACCGCTTATGAGGAGATGTCAATGCGTATCGGTGGATTAGACGGCAGGCTAAACTACGGCAGGGAGGCTGAACGCATATATCTGGAGGGGGATATATTTTCGGTGGATGATGTATGCCACGCAGAATATGCAGACCTCGCAGAGCAACTGATGAGACAAGTATTGTACGGAGAGGGTGAATAAAAATTGCTACGATGGAAAGGCCATCGGACACTGCAAGAAGAACTGGAAGGAATGAAAAAGAAAGAACCGAGAAGAAGAGGGAAGCGATGGATAAAAATACTTTTCCCTCTTCTTTTTTTGGCTTTTGGTCATCTTTTGGGGTATGTGTTGTATGTGGCCTATGGTTTTCTTGCGATAGAGCTCATGCGATGTTTATTCGCAAGGCGTGGGTTTAGAAAAAATAGGGAGCAGACAAAAGTCGGAAAACAAACAGAGTGGTTTATCAGAGATGCAGCAGAAAGTATCCTTGTGATGTATCTGCTTTTCGTCTGTTTAGTGGTCTTTATATATATCGGTATTTTTTATGTATTGCATATCTCAATCATAGAATTTCCAATGTGTATATGGCTGCGGTATAGCTTTCTTCTGTTCTTGCTTTCTGAGGTGCTACTGCTTCGTTTCCATAGAAAAAATGAAAGAGAGGTTGGATGAATGTGAGGAAAAGAATAATCATAACTGCACTATGCCTGTTAGCATCCACTGTCCATGCCTTTGGCGCTCCAAAGGTCGATATGAAAAGCTATGAAAAGGACGGCATGAGGTACATCGAAAAAACGTATGTGATAGATACCGATGCAGATTTATCCGATGTAGCAGATGGCACTTTTGAACTGGATGGGTATAGCTATTCGCAGATTGATATTAAGAGTCAGCCTGTGATTCATAAAGAGAAAAAAGAGGTATGCCAAACAAAGAATGTATTAGTACCCTCTCAGGGAGCAGCGGGTATTTTTGAGAAAATCGGTAAAACCTTGGAGTACACCGATGAAACAGGGTTCAGTGGAAAGCTTGAGCCGGACCTGAATCATGTGAGGTATCAGGTAACCGGATATACCCATAAGACAATGACGAAAAACGGTAGTCAGATGTTTTATAACCTGCCATCCATGGATACCGCTCAAATTCCGAAATCCATCTGGCGTGATGGAATCCGTTTAAGCCTGATAGATGTGCAGTGGATTGGAGATAACCGATTTGCCAGTGCAGATACAGCTGTTGGGAATAACTATGCGGCGAAGGGTATTTATCAGGGTACCTATCAAGTAAATATCCCTTCCGGCTATAAAGCAGAGGTGCTGTATAAAGGGGTAGCAGAAAAAGAGATTTCCGAGCAGACCGCCTATACGGTAACTTATGTAGGGGAGATGCTTGAAACAAGCTTTTGGAATAAGGTTTCTGTCCCGTTTTTAATAGGCTTTTGCCTGCTTGATGCACTTGTATTACTGTTGGGAGTGGTTTTATATTTCAAACGCAGAAGGAAAAGACAGGCGGCCATGGAGAAGGAATGGCCGGAGAACGAGAAAGAAGTAATGAAGGAACAGAATCAGGGAGAGGTGGATGAAAATGCGGATTAAGCGTTTATTACTTTCGGCAATGGCATTATTGGTGACCCTACCTGTAACGTCATATGCAGCCGCTTATACAGATATTGCCGGGCATAAGGATGAAGGCTATATTACTGAGTATAGTGCTTACGGCTTGGTTAGCGGGTATACGGATGGCACATTTTTACCGGATGCCAAGCTGACAAGAGCGGAGGTTACGGCACTAATCAACCAATTGCAACTTCCTGCAATCCGCCAAAAAGCCGAGACATTTTCAGATGTATCAGCTTCTGAGTGGTATTATACAAGTGTCCAAAACGCAGTGAAAAGCGGTCTGATGAGCGGATATGCGGATAAAACATTTCAGCCACAGAAGAATATCTCTCGTTATGAAGCAATCTCTATTGTCTCTCGAATGATAAAAAGCAATGCAGCTCTTCCTGTGCCTTATACAGATAAAGAAAGGATTCCGTCTTGGGCTGCTGATGCTGTGAAAAAGCTGTATACAGCAGGGATTATTGCGGATTATGACGGTAACACATTGAACGGGAATACACCGATTACAAGGGCGGAAATGATACGGATGCTGGATAAAATGATGAGAGGCTATGACTTTGATACAACAAAGATTCGGGTGATAAACCAGACTGCATCAGCTGGGAGAGAGGAATCGGCAAACGTTGCAAACAGTAAATTTCCGCATGATGTACTGGGTTATCTAACGATAGAAAGCATCGGTATAAAGAAATATCCGGTAAAGGATGGTGCTGATTTGGCAACAATCAAAACAGCACTCGGCCATTTTGCAGAATCTCCGTTTTGGAACGGAAATGTCGCTTTTTGTGCACATAATCGTGATTATAAATATGACTTCCGCAACCTAAAGAAGATTTCAAAGGGCGATGAAGTGATATACGAAACACGCTTTGGAAAAAGAAAATATACCGTTTCCGTCATTAAGCCTATCAATGAAACAGATTGGTCGGATATTATAACGAAGGATGAAACAAATAAAGTGACGATGGTAACCTGCATAGAAAGCCAGCCGACAAAACGCCTTCTGGTGCAGGCAAACGAAAAAATATAATGGAACAATGATTATATGGTTTCTATTCGATATATCGAGAACAATATATTAAGAATATTTTTCCGAAATATATTGTGTCCTTTAATGAAATTGATATGAGTAGAAACGGCATTAAGCACAGAAATATACGAGATTTTCTTCTTCGGGATGAATGGAATTAAAAATATGAAAAGAAATCATATTTTTTGTTGTTTTTCCGATTTTTTGTACGTATAAAGAAAGTAGAAAGGCAAAAAAAGGAGGGAGAAAAATGAAAAGAAAAGTTTTTATTGGAATGCTAATCGCCTCGGTAATCAGTATGAGCGCTACGGTATTTGCGGCACCGACGGCTGCTTTTGGCGACAGCTCAAAGGGAAACCATCCGCTTGCACCCTATGCAAAAAGCGATATTATTGTCCCCAGACCGAAAACATCGCAGTATAGTGCATTACAGAGGTATCCGCTTACTGAAACGAAGCTTAAAGGGCATTGGGCGGAGAAATATATCGTATATCTCACGCAGAGAGGTTGTATGGATGCAGAAGCAATACAGCCCAATGCACCGATTACCTATGCAGACTTTGCAAATGTAGTGGCAAGATTAGGATTGGAGCCTGTTGAGTATAATGGTGGCTATATTTCGTATAAGGTGTTTAATGATTATGCACTTTGGAATACCGAGCATCCGACTGCAAAAGCAGCTTTAATTTGCGGCGAAGCGGGTGTATGGGGAAATCCGTCAGAAGCGAATGATACCATGATTTGTTATCCGAACTGTCGGTTGGGGGATCAGGCACAAAGGCAGTACATAGCAGTGTTTCTTGTGAACATGCTAAATCCGGTAGCAGTATCCTCCGGGTATCAGAAAAACTTCAAGGACAGTAACCGTTTTTCTTCCCCTTTCGGAAAAGCGGCAATGGATAGACTGGTGCAGGAAGGCATTATTTCCGGGTATGCTGATGGCACCATTCGGCCTGATGCCGCAGTGACAAAAGCAGAACTTGCGGTAATGCTGTATAAGGTGCTGGAAAAATCACAGTTTGATATGACGAAAATCAATGATAACCTGTACGCCAATTATCAGAGCTATTACTGGGAGGAAGAAGAAAAACTGCTGAAGCTGGTAAACGAGGATAGGCGGAAAAATGGCATCAGAGAACTGAAATATGATGCCGATTTGAACGCATTGTGCGAGATTAAAATGCTGGAAAAGTCTGTCTATGGCATGGATACATTTACACAACCGATACAGGTAGACGGGAAAACAGTAGCGTTAGGTCATGTTTCTCAGTTTTATGGCAGGTGTACCGATATGGCAAAGTATTTTGGACTGAGTAACTATCGTGTGGGAGAGAATGCAGTAACGAATGCAGCATATGCGGCAAAGGCGCATAATCGACTGACTCATTCGCAGGCGCATAGGAAGAATTTTTTAAGCCCTGATTATGAAGTAGCAGGTTTTGCGGTGGGACATAAAGCAACGTATCAGATGTTTGCGTATGTAAAATAAGAACCTACAACTCAATAATAATGTTTGATAAAATTGACAATAATATAAATATAGTATATAATATTAAACATTAAGAGGTGGTTTTTATGGCAAAAAAAAGTGCAGTTCTTTTACCGAAAACGCAGAAAATATTAGAACAAATGGGAGAACAGATAAAGTATGCCAGATTGAGACGTAAACTATCGATGGAATTAGTTGCGGAAAGAGCAGGGATAAGCCGTGCTACATTATGGGCAGTCGAGAGAGGAAATCCATCTGTATCTATTGGTATGTACGCTGCGGTCCTACATGCGCTAAATAATATGGATGAAGATTTGCTGTTAGTAGCAAAGGATGATGTGCTGGGAAGAAAGCTTCAGGACTTGGGGCTGAAAACAAAACAACGTGCGCCGAAGGAAAGAGGGAATGCATAAGTGGACGAAAAAAAGATTTTTGTTTATGAGAACTGGAGCGAAGAACCGGTATTTATAGGCACGCTTTATGTATCTTATGTTAGAGGCAAAGAACAATTTTCCTTTGAGTATGATAAACAGTGGCTATCCAAGGTGTCTACAAGCAACCAACTAGATCCGGATTTATATTTATATCAAGGACGGCAGTTTGCTCCATTAGATAAATCTCAGTTTGGTATTTTTTCTGATTCTTCTCCGGATCGGTGGGGAAGGATGCTTATGAAAAGGCGTGAAGCAATACAGGCGAGGAAAGAAGATAGAAAGCCAAGGACACTTCAGGAATCTGATTTTATATTAGGTGTATATGATGAAGCACGTATGGGGGCTCTTCGTTTTAAGACGGATAGAGAGGGTGATTTTTTATCAGATGATAAAGAATTGGCAACACCCCCATGGACAACACTACGGATGCTGGAGGCAGCATCTTTGGGCTTTGAAAATGATGAGAGTGGTTTAAATGAAATATGGTTAAAACAATTATTAGCACCCGGCTCATCTTTAGGCGGTGCCAGGCCCAAAGCAACCGTTCAAGATGAGAACGGAAATCTATGGATTGCAAAATTCCCTTCTAAGCACGATGAATGGAATAGTGGTGCATGGGAGAAGGTCGTACATGATTTAGCAAAAATGTGTGAGTTAAATGTTCCCGAATCAAAGATAAAAACATTTTCTGAAACGGGTAGTACCTTTTTGGTAAAACGCTTTGACAGAAGGGGAAAACAAAGAATCCACTTTGCATCAGCGATGACTTTGCTAGGCAAAGTGGATGGTGCATCCGGTGGTGATGGTTCTAGTTACTTAGATTTAGTAACTTTTATTAAATCTAATGGTGCATCACCGAAAAAAGATTTGTTCGAATTATGGAAACGCATTGTTTTTAACATGCTTGTTTCTAATACAGATGACCATCTGAGAAACCATGGTTTTATTTATCACAATCATGGTTGGGCATTATCTCCGCTTTATGATGTAAACCCGATACCGTATGGCAATTTCTTGTCACTAAACGTAGATATGGATGATGGTTTGATTTCGCTGGAATTAGCATTGAGCGTTGCTGAATATTTTGATTTGGGGAAAAAGGAAGCCACGGATGCTGCTAACAAAATGAAAAAGATTGTGTCTGAAAATTGGAGAATTCTTGCGGTAAAATATGGATTATCAAGAGAGGCATGTGAGCGTATGGAACCTGCATTTGCGCTTTGTAATGAGTAAGATTTTATAAAATTAATAATACAATTCAAAGGAGTTCTATGAAAAGAATTGACTACTGAATGTAGCTTTTTTTCAACGGAGCTTCTTTTTTATATAAAAATTTTAAAAAGGAGTGGTCTTATGAAACACACAAAAAGGTGGGTATCCCTGCTTTTAGCGGTTATGGTGACTGTCGCTGCACTGTTATCCGCTTTTGCGGCATGGGAAGATGGATTTGTTATTCCTGGGCAGAACGGTAGCAGTAACAGCTACGATGACCTGTTTTGGGATACCACGAACAAGAGCGATAGCACAACCATCAGCAGCAGTACAACAGAGGATAAAAAGAAGGAGGATGCAACAGAAAAAGAGGATACCGGCATTAAAAAATCCGATGAGAAAACAGCAGATGCAGTGCTACCGGATACAAAGACGTTTTCAGTAGAATCCGGATATTCTGCTGTCCCTTTACTGGTAGATAACTACACAGAAATTTATGGTACGGATTCTATGCCAAAAGCACGTTCTGCGACAGGAACGGGACCGTATGATTATTTGCAGGCAAATGGCGGTTATGTAACCATTACAGCGGATAGACCGCTGAGGAATATCCTGCACTATGATGGGAAAATCGTGGATAACATTCATATTGCGAAATGGATTTCGGATAATCCATCCGAGTTGGAGTATCCTGCCTATTGCAAGAATCCCGGCTGGAAGGGTACGGCACAGCACGCCGCAGGGGAATATAAGATTGCGCCCTTAGCCTCTATCGGTGCAAAGGAGAAGAAGATTTTAGGCGTGGCAAGAGCGGGCTATCCGTATAAAACACCGTCACAATTGGGCTGTAATAATGTAGACGAGGCATACTATGCTACCCATGGAGCGATTCATACAGCGATAGTTGGCGGTTCCTTAGATAAATGGTCGATTCAAAGTGGGGATACCGCAAGAAATACCAGAGTTTTAAACGCACTTAAAAAGATTTATACCGAAGGTATTTCCAATCCGTATACACCGCCGGAGGTGACAGTCAAGCTGTCTCCTGTCAGTGGTTCTGAGGAAGCCTCTGTGGAAGGGGAGTGGGTTACAAATACCTATCATTTTGATGCCGGCATTGATAGAGATACATGGAAATTCCGTATCTTAGGCGATGATATTATGTCTATGGTGGAAAATGGCACCATTGAGGTATATGCAGGCAGTAAAAAACTAACGCCCCAAACGAATGTGAGCGGTGCATGGGATACGGCAAAGGCGTTTCGTGTGGATATGGGACAGGATGTAACGGTAAAGGTGCCTAAAACCCTTGCAGAAGCTACAGGCATCAATTATACATTATACGGTACAACCGTTGGCGGTGATTTAAAAACAGCAGCGACCTATTTGGGTAATCCAATAGGGTTATCTGGCAACTGGCAGGGGTATCTCTATAACTTCCGTCCGCAAGGAACAGATTCCGCAGCAATGACCTATAACAGTTCTGCGGAAATCCCTGATACACCTGATCCCGATAGCCCTGTATCCTCTAATAAGGGCAGCTTAGTCGTTGAAAAGCTGGATTATCAGACCAAGAAAAAGGTGGCAGATGCAGTATTCCATATCCATGGTGTATCTGAGAGCAATCATCATATCAATATCTCGGTAAAGGCCTCTAACGGTGCAACTGCTCCGGTTATTGGCAGAGGCGCAAATATCCGGCTTTCAGACGGCGTGATTAAGCTGACAGGAATTCCTGCAGGTGTTTATGAAGTGACTGAAGTATCTGCACCCCCGCATTACTCTGTTGCGGTAGGACAAAATTCCCGGAGTGTCAGAGTGGAGAATGATGCGGAACTGCATCCGAAAGTAACCTTTGAGAATAAGCCCTTTGGCTCTTTGACAATCCGAAAGGTCGATGCACAGACACAGGAGACGTTGGCGGGCTTTTACTTTAAAGTGGTTAACCATACCACAGGCTTTGAACAGACAGTAGAAACAGGTAAGAATGGCGAAGTGACCATTGAAGACCTACCCGAAGGCAGCTATGAGGTAACAGAAATTGCAGCCAGATTTGACTATATCCTGGATGCCACACCACAGATTGGAGAAGTTGACTGGGGTAGTGAAACAGTAGTTGTTATGAAAAATGAGAAAAAGCCGTCTATTACGATTAAAAAGATAGACGCTGAAACCTCTGAGGCTATTGAAGGGGTGCATTTTGAAATCAAGCATAAAAATACCCGCCAGACCTATATGGGTGTAACAAATGCAGAGGGTATGATTGAGCTGATTGATGTAGAAGAAGGCTGGTATGAAGTTACAGAGGTTACCCCTGCAGATGGATATATTTCTTCTGATAAGGTGTATGAGGTATATGCAAAAAGCGGAAAGCCCGGCACTGTAACGATTAAAAACGCACAGAAATCCGGTATTATGATTGAAAAAGTGGATATTGACGGGAAGGGGATTGCAGGGGCTTCCTTCAATATCTTCCGTTTTGGAGAGGATACACCATTGCCGAATACGCCTGTAACAACAGGAGCCGACGGTACGGTCACAATCCGAAGAGTTACCCCGGGACACTATCAGATTCAGGAGCTTCGGCCTGCGAATGGGTATTTGCCTAATGACAGAGTCTATGATGTTACCGTAGAGGAGGGGGCACAGAAGCTGACGAAGGTACAGGTTGTAAATCATAGAGCACCTGACCTGACAATTGTAAAACGAGATAGCCGGACCGGAAAAGCCTTGGCAGGAGCAATGTTTACAGTTGAAAAATTAGAAAATCCGGACAAGGGCTTTGTGACAGGCAGTCCTTTTACAACAGATGATAAGGGCGAGATTTTATTAAAGGATTTAAAGCCCGGGGCATATAAGGTATGCGAAGTGAAAGCGCCGAATAGCTATGAAAGCGGACAGGAGACACGTATTGTAAATCTTGTTGCGGATGAGGATTTTAAAGCGGTATTTGAAAATACGAAAAAAGCAACATTAACAGTCCATAAAGTAGACTCCATTACCAAAGAACCCTTGAAGAATGCAAGGTTTGAGGTACTGAAGGCGGTAAATGGTTCTCTTAGCGGTGAAGTGGCAAAGGTTGGTGAATATACCTCTGACAGCAATGGACAGTTCCAACTGCAGCAGGCAGATAGCGGATGGTATCGTATTATAGAAAAACAGGCTCCTGCTGGCTATGAGAGAAAAACAGAATCCATGGAGGTATTCCTGAAAGCAGGCGAGGATAAAGAGATTACCTTTGAAAACAGTCCACAGTCTGCCATTATCATTAAAAAGATAGATGCAGAAACAGGAGCAGCTTTATCCGGTATTCGTTTTGAGGTAAGATATTTAAGCGGTGCTACAGGAACAGAAGGTACTGTAATCGGGACTTATACAACATCGAAAAACGGTACGATTACTGTTGCAGGCTTAAAACCCGGTGTGTATTCCGTGGCAGAGGTATCTACTGACAGCGACCATAGCTTAGATGATACATTGAAAACGGTAACACTGAAGGATGATAATGCAGTTGTTACCGTTGAATTTACAAATGCGCCGTTAGGCGGTCTGTTGATTAAAAAGATGGATGCTGTGACAAAAGAACCGCTGAGTGATGTTATCTTTAAGGTAACAGACATCAAAGGTGCGGTAGTCGGTGAGTCTAATGGTGAATATCGCACCGATGAAACAGGCAGTATTTATATTCCAAAGCTGATTGGCGGCTATATCGTACAGGAGGTAAAGGCAAAGGAGGGGTATCTTCTTGATAATACTGCAAATACGATTTATATTGAAAAAGGCAGAGTTTACTCTCTGGAATTTTTCAATCAGCCGCATAACAGCCTTATCATTCAGAAGGTAGACCGAAAAACACAGAAACCGCTGGAGGGTGCAAAGTTCGAGGTAAGAAAAATTGACGGCACCTATATTGGTGAATATATCACCGCCGCAGACGGCAGAATAACCATTCCGGGTCTGAAACCCGATTGGTATGTGGTAAAGGAAACAGCGGCACCCGAAGGCTATTGCTTTGATACCGCAGTCAGCAAGAACGTACAGGTAAAGAGCAATGCACCCTCTATGGTGAAATTTGAAAACGATAAGAATGCGACACTTCGTATCTCCAAAACTAATAGTGTCACAGGAGAGCCGATGGAAAATGTGGAATTTACCATTGTGCGTGAGGACGGCAAGACCTATGGAAAGCATTACACCAATAGACAGGGTGAAATCAATCTGGAATATAAACTCCCCGCAGGCACCTATCTCATCAGAGAAACCAATACACTGAAAGGCTATGCACTGGATACCAATGTAAGAAAAGTTGCATTGGATTGGGGCGATGACCAGCTCATTGAATGGGAGAACTACCCTCTGGCATCGATCCGGATTGAAAAAACGGATGCGGAATCGGGAAAACCCATTTCCGGCGTGAAGTTTGAGTTCTTCGATAAGAATAAGGAATCCATCGGCACATATATCACCGACAGTAAGGGCGTTATTTCTTTGGAAAAAATGTTCCTTGGAGATAGCACCTATTATATCGAGGAACGGGAGAACAAAGGCTATGTAGTGACAAAAGGCTTACAGACAGTGAAAACCAAGTGGGGCAAAACAACGGTGGTAGAACTGGAAAATAAGCCGATTTTGGGCAAGGTAATCATCCGAAAAACTGCTGCGGATAATAACTCTATTACAGGGAATCTGAAGGGCGATGGTCTGAAGGATGCGAAATTTACCATTTATGACGCAGACGGCAAAAGGGTTGATGTACTGAAAACCGATAGCAAAGGCTTTGCAGAGTCCGATTGGCTGCGATATGGGAAGTATACTATGAAGGAAACAACCAGTCCGTTGTATTTCCTGTTAAGCGATGAAATAATCCGTTTTGAAATCGAGAAGGATGGACAGGTTGTAGAACTGGAAAGAGAGAATAAGAGCACCATCTTAAATACACATGTGGAAAAAAGCGGATATCAGGAAACAATGGGCGGCTCTGTCATTAGATATGACCTTTTTAACATCCGAAATAATTCTAAGGTGGCATTAGAGGATTTTTATCTGCATGAAAGCCTGCCTGTTGATGCAGCCTATATCACAAGACTGTTTACAGGTACGTTTAACCAGAACCGGAAATATGCTATTTATTATAAGACCAATAAAACGAATGGTTTCCGTATTCTAAAGGATAACTTGTTTACCAATAAGGTCTATGAAATCGACTGCACAAAGTGTCTGATGGCAGGGGAATATATCACTGATATTAAGTATATGTTTGGTTCCGTTGAACCCGGCTTTAAGGAGATCGAAAGACCGTTTATCTATTGCAAGACCTATACAAACCTGCCGAATGGCTATCGGTTTACCAATAGAGTTGAGGTGGGCGGTATGTATGAAATGCAGAAGGTTAAGGCAGAGGATACTTTTACAACAAAAATTTATGCACCAACGGTAAATAGAGGTAAGCTGCCAAAAACAGGATATTGATAGGCTACCGACTACATGAGAACGTATCGGCTGTAGGGTAAATGATGAGGCACTTGGAAGTGAATTCTGAGTGCCTCTTTTTTTTATTCACTGGCATTGGAGGGATATGGTATGGGCAAGGAATAATTCTAATGCATGATGGTTATAAGATGGAAAAAACTTGTCCCCTGATAGATTCGGTGTTACAATATTGTAGGACATCATTTTTTTGAGAAATATCGGAATTAGCAGAAAGGAAAAATTACTATGGATAGCCATAAGTTTCATATGCTAAGGAGCAATGACGGAAAGAATCAAGAGATCTGGATTAAGCAGGAAGAATGGATGCATCCGAAAACTATAATTTCCGAAGGTAGTGAAATGCCTTTTTCGGTGCTTAGACTTTTGAGAAAATGGAGTAGTGAAGTCAATCAAATTAGAACGGAATTTCAAAGCAGAGCGAGAGTCGGGTATGCCTACATCGATTTTGTTTACGATAACGTAATGTATAAGTTGGAACCTGCGGCGATTGCAGCAACCAAGGATATGTTTCATCATCTTGCAGAAATGATACAGAGGGATCTGAAGCATATTGGGTGTCCTTATACCCATTATCAGTGTGAAATGGAATGATATAGTTTTGATAATATGAAGCGGTACTTAGAATGGTCTGAGTACCGCTTTTTTAATAAAAGGATTCATTCAAGAGTTCTGTTGAGGACATGATTTGAAACACCGCTTTAATGCACTTGTTGGTAAGGATAAGGAAATGATTGAACTATACACAATTCCAAATATAACAAGTCAGTAACTAAGGGGGAACTTGACTGATATATTTTTACAAGTAAAACAATAAAAACAGCTAAAAACGAAAAGGTGTCGATTTTATCGGCACTCTTTTTCTATGGGAGGGATACCATGATTTTATTGATTTATATGGGAATATTATTCTTTTGCTATGGCATTTAAAACCTGGTTTGCATCCCACTTTTCTTAGGTCAAGAGTTAAACAGTTTGCGAGGAGGAATAGAATGATTTTTTTGGTTTATATCGGTATTCTGTTATTATGCTATGGGCTTTATAACATAGCTGCTTATTACTTCATGCTTCCAACAGCAGCAGCAGGCAGCTTAATAAAGCGTTTTGGCAGAGGGAAGGGGATAATATATGTAAATCCGGTTATTATGGAGCTATCAAGGGTGGTGGTAAAGAAATTGGATTTGGATGGGAATGGTTGGGATACCTTTTCTGAAATTTTGCGTTATAATCGGATATATTATTCAGCGGCCGTGTATTGCGTTAGTGTCATTTTGACTATGCTTTGTGGCTTTTTTTTCTGCTTCCCGTTATTGTTCTGGGATAAGATATGGTTTCTTATAGCGGCAGCAGGTGTGTTATTGTATATTGTCACATTTAATCTTATCCTGGTATCCAGATACCGCAAAAGCGTGGAGGTTTTGGAGAAGGCTGTGAAAAAGAATAGCGTACATTGGCTTCACACAGCAATTAGACTCACTCCGATGGTCTTTTTTTTATGCCAAATGATACTAACTCTTACGTTGTTAACATAAGTTGCCCCAGAATTTAGCCCACTAATTTTTTGAAAGTGTAGATTTTAGAAAATTGTATTTTTACAATAGAGGTAGAGATATGTTTGGAAGAAAGGTCGGTGAAGGATATGAAAAAGAGCGGAAGAAAGAGAAAAAGCATCATCTGTCCTTACTGCGGAGGAACAGCAGTATTAAGGGATGGCAGTTTTGTGTACGGCGAAGATTCGTTAGTTGAAAAACTGTATGTTTGTAACCATTATCCTGAATGTAATGCTTATGTGGGGGTATTTCGGAATAGCGATATCCCCAAAGGGACATTGGCAAATGGCGATTTACGGAATAAGAGGATTCAAGCACATCATGCATTCGATGCGATTTGGAAGCAAGGCATTATGTCCAGAGGACAGGCATATCAGTGGATGCAGCATAAATTTTCATTAACAAGAGCGCAGGCGCATATAGGATATTTCTCCGAGTATATGTGTGATGAGCTGATTCGTGCCTGTCAGGAAGTGCTACAAAACCATAGGGCAAAGGGGGCATAGGCCGTGGGAGGAAGATTAGACGAGAGACAGAGAAAAATGGTAGAGGAACATATGGATGTTGTTAACCGTGTCATCCGAAAATACATCCACATCAATCAAAATATTTATGGTATGGAGTATGACGATATCTATCAGGTGGGTGCAATAGGCTTATGTAAGGCAGCGTTCAGCTATCAAAATACACAGAAAGCTTCCTTTTCAACGTATGCTTTTCGTGTGGTGCTAAATACGCTGTATGATTATCTGAGAAGCCTGCAAAAGAAACAGGAATTGATGACTTGGTTACAATCCGAGCCGGAGGCGTATGCACAGTATCGGATAGAAGAGGACTTTCACAGGAATTTATCAGAGAACGCAATTTTGCGTGCATTGCACGAATCGAAGGAACACTGTAGCAATACGGCTAAAAAAGGAATCGAAATGATAGAGCTTAAGGCACGGGGGTACAGTGGAAGGGACATTGCGGATAAATATTCCGTGAGTCCCAATTATATCACTGCTTGCATTTCAAGAGCGAGGAAGTATTTGCTGAATCAGACAGCGTTTTTAGAGAGAATTGTATAGAGGGAAGGCGATAAAATGATTAGATTATACACAGCAGTTGGGAGATTTGAATTGCAGAAGGACGGGAACGGCAGAAAACAGCCTATTGTGATAGTGAACCAAAAGGAATCGGCATTAAGCAGAGAGGAAATGGTACTCTGGTCTTGCTTGATGTGGAATATTATGACGAAAGAGGAAGTCGGAGAAAGCTATGAAAAAAAGGCTCTTCAGGTAGGCCTGGAGCCTTCTCGGTTTGAGGCAGTTTTGCAGCGGATGGAAACCAGACATCTGATTATCAGTGCAGAAGCGGAAAAAGGGGATAGTGCTTTATATCGGCTATTGGCGAATTTATACGTAGTACCTATTCGCAGCAGTTTTTTTGTGAAGGTACAGGCGTTTCTGCGGTTGCTATTTTTGGAGGGGGTGCCGTTTTCTACAGCAAAAATCCTTTTCCGCTCGGAGCAGCATACAGATATGGAGAGAAAGGTATTGCATTTAGCAAGCCAGACATACCTTTCTTGTGCGGAGATTTTGAAATGTATTGCAGAAGGTGTGACAGACGTATCAAGCAGTGAAAAGGTTTTAAAGGCGTTATATGATGATGATTATAGCACCTGTGATAACCTTGGCTGGTTTATGCAATTCTATGACAATCATCGTCAGATTTTAGAGGCAATATCAATGCTATATCTGAATAGAAATGTGATTTTCGACCGCTGGTATTAAATTACGAATAATTCAACTTAATGCAGATTTTTTATAGAAATGCATAGTAACGATGTTGCATAACAATGGGAGGCATTTTACCGTAAGTGGAATAGATTTTGCTACTATTTCTAAATAAAGTCCCTTGCAGTTCTCCTATGGTTAGACTATGCATCTAACCCATTGACACACATAGATTTTCTTCTGTTCAGTAAGATGCACAAGATGCCTATTATGGCTATTGAGATAGATGGTACTCGGTATCATGCAGAAGGTAATCGTCAGGCAGAACGAGACTTGCTGAAAAATAGTATCATGGAGAAATATGGACTACCTTTGCTACGGATTAGAACAAATGAGAGTTGTGTGGAAAATCGGATTATAACAAAATTAAGAGAATTACTATAATGATAAGATAGAGTGAATGCTCGCAGATTCAAACAAAGGTATCCTCACAGTTCTCGCAACTTCATAGACAGGAATGACCGCAACGGAATTGACAAGTGAAAGTAAATATGCTACTCTTAGCTTGATGAAATGTTAGGTATCGAGGCACTTGTCCGAGATAAATGGTTTAAGGATAAAATAAAGCGTTTTTGTATTTTTACGTCTAAAAGGCGTGATACAAAAGCGCTTTTTTTATTGATACAAAATAATTTTATGTAACGCCGAAAGAGGCAGAAAGGAGTTGGTAGTATGATGATTCAAATGACTACAGTAGGAGGTGTAACGGCGGATCTGGAATTGAAACACAGCACAAACGGTGCAGCGTATCTTTCCTTCGATCTGGCAGTAACCAAAGGCTATGGACAGAACAAGCACACGGTATACTTACAGGTGTGGGCGTTCCGTGATTTAGCAGAACGAATGCTGTCTGCAAAGGTCAGGAAAGGGAGTCAGCTTATGATTTCCGGCGATCTGGATGTAGTCGAGTTCGAGAGAACAGATGGCACAAAGGGACTAGCGAATAAAGTGATTTTGCAGGACTGGAACTTTGTAAACAGTGGGAAAAGCAATGAACAGGTTGTAAAGGCGGAGAAGGCGCAGCCGAAGGTGGAATATCAGGAGCATTACTGTAGTGATGATGAGCTTCCATTATAAGCCGTTGCAACGATAAAGAGGGATGAATGAATAGTGATTTGAGCTATATTTCATCCCTCTTTTTTTATTAAAAAAAAGAAAGGATGAGAACAATGCGTAAGAATGGGAAAACAAAGGAACAGCTGCGGAAGATAGTAGGTGTATGGCTTGCTTGGGTAATTGGATGCTATATCTTTATTCCGGAGGGCTACAGGGGCTATCTTTTGGTTGCAGTCAGTCTTTTATGTATCACTGCATTTGCATGGGAAATGCAAATGGAGCAGGGGCGGCAAAAAAGGCGTTTACCCGAGCAAAAGGTACAGATGATTGATTTGGAGCCCAATTATAAAAAGCTTTTTGCCCAACAGATTCAACTGTGTGTGCAGGAAAAGCTTCGGAAGAAATTCCCTGATGCAACTGTAGAGCTTGGCGAGAAGGAGCTGGAGCGTTTGGCAACATTCGGGAAAGTCGGTTATGTGCCGATTAAAAAGGCGGACCGCTATTGTCATATGAGCATTGAGCTGATGTGTAGCGGTGAGATTCAAATGAACCTGTTTGCACTGGTTAGTCTTGAAAATGCACAAGTGCAGACGCAATCTATGCCGGAAGAAAATAAGGTTGATGTAGAGCAGTGGTATACGCAAAAGGGCCAGCAGCTTTTAACAGAGCTGATTACCAATATGAATACCCGTGGGTATACAGAATTATCAATCAGTGAAAACGGCGATGTAACAGTAGTGGAAAACGGCAGGAATGTGATAAAGGATCGTTTTCAGGAGATTCCTCCGAAGAAGGATTGGAGAAAGCTGAAAAAGCTGATGTTAGAGGAGGATATTGAAGTGCAGGTATCCAGGAAACAATTAAGCTTTGCATGGTAATAAAAAAACAGGAGGAAGAAGATATGGCTAATCATAAGATTTTTGCTTCATGGACATGGAACCGTAGACTGCCAGAGCCATTTGATGATGTTTCGGTGAACATCAAGAGCGGTACATTTTTATCGAAGCATAATACAGAGGCGAAAAAGACTGCTTCGTTACATGCAGCGACATTATCCGCAATCCTACAACGAATGGATTTGCATTTGCAGCCATCTGATGAAAATACAGGTGCAGTAGGAACGCAAGGCGATTTTTTGTCGATTGTGGAATATCCCAGCAAAACAGGGGAGTTGCAAACAGTTGTATTCAATCGTAAAAACGGCAGGTTTATAGCAGGGCGTTATGATGATCCCTCGCAGCCGCCGAAGCCGTATATCTTAAAGGAAAATGAACAGAGTGGTTCAGCGTTGTTCTTTGCATTGATAGATATTGCACTGGAGGACGATGAGTTTATGTGGAATTATAACATGCTTTTAGACCAGAAGCGTGATGGGTTCCCGAACCTAAACCTTGCAGTGCAGTATGCGTATATCCTTTGTGATAATATCTACCGCAGGGTAACAAAGGCAGATACATTAGGGATGGCCGGTATCCATCTGGCAATCCCATCAACAGGGAATATTGCGAGCTTTACAGCAATCAATCTGAATAAAGGGGTGTATAACCCGGATACAGCATTATTCGGGCGGTTTAAGGTCTTAACAGTTCAGAGCAAAGGAAAGAGTAAAAGAGCGGTAATCGAGCATAAGGACTTTATATCAAGCTATTGCTTACAGGAAAGACAGCTAACAGCGGCAGAAACAGTATTAGTCCCTAAGTTGCCGGATTGGTATGTCATCCCTGAAGAAGTGGTTAGTATTTGCAAGCACGCGAGGGAGACTACGAAAGGAAACCGTCCGATGCGTAACTTCCTGCTCCGAGGTAATGCCGGAACGGGTAAGACAGAGGGCGCAAAGGCGATAGCGGCAGGGCTTGGCTTGCCCTATATGCACTTAACATGTTCTGCCAATACGGAGATTTTTGATATCTTAGGGCAAATGATGCCGGTAACAGATACCCACAGTCATCCGGCGGAGTATCCAACCTTTGAAGATATCCGTATGGATGCGGCTACGGCATACTTTAAGCTGACAGGAGAGTATCAAGAGGATATTACAGAGGATGCGGTCTATACAAAGCTTCTGGAGGTTATTGCATTGGATGCGAGCAGGCATACAGAGGAAAAACAGGCATTTGCCTTCGTGGAATCCCCGTTAATTGAAGCAATGCGGAAGGGGTATCTATTAGAGCTTCAGGAGCCGACTGTGATTTCCAACCCCGGTGTATTAGTCGGGTTAAATGCCTTACTGGATACCTGTGGGACGATTACTCTGCCAACGGGCGAAAGAATAGAGCGTCATCCGGATACAGTTGTTGTGATTACAACGAATATCGGGTATGAAGGCTGTCGTTCCTTAAACCAATCTATACTATCCAGAATGGATTTGATTATAGATATGGAGGAGCCGGATACAGATACACTGATTCAGCGTGTTTCGGGTATAACGGGCTGTAAGGAAAAAGGGAAGATAAAGACAATGGCAGGGATTGTAGAAAGCATACAGCAAAGGTGTAGGATGAATATGATTGATGATGGCTGCTGTGGTGTCAGAGAGCTAATTAGCTGGGTGCAGAGCTATATGATTTGCGGCGATTTATTAGAGGCAGCACGATATACGATTTTATCATCTGTATCGGCAGACGCTGAAAATCGTGCGGAGATTATGAGTACGTGTATTAATCCGGTGCTTAACGCATAGGAGGGATGCCTATGTATGAAAATATCGGGGATAACCTCCATTATTTGCGGTATACCAGAACACCGTTTTACTCGCAAAGAGAGGTTGCACAGAAGCTGCACGTCAGTAAAAGCACTTATGCCAGATACGAAAAAGGCGATTTAATCCCGCCGCTATGGTTTTTACATGAGGTGGCGGCCTTTTATGGTATAGAGGTCAGTCTATTGTTGTCTGATTCATTAAGAAAGGAGCTTGGAAACGGGAAATGAGAACATCACATAAAGAAATACAACGGAAAATCAATGCAGAGCTGTCTAAAATTACGGATGAGGAGCTGTTTTGCTCCTCTGCTTATGCTGCATACTTGACAGATATTGCAGAAGCGATTACCAAGCGGTATCACCGTGGTATACAAGTCAAAACGATACATGATACCTCCGAGGATGCTGTCATTGCAAAGACCGATAACCGTAAAATTTTGGTGAATACCGGTAATTACATTACACAAAGTATGCCATTGAGAAGACTGAAGGCAGAAAGCATTATGGGACTTTTGGGGCATGAAATCGGGCATATGCTGTATACCAATTTTAGAGTGTCCGAGGTATATTTCAATGAATTAAATGCCGGCAGGCTATATCCGAGATTTACAGAGGAATTACCACAGGCTGAGGAAGAAGCGGCCTTGGAGCTGTTGACCTTCCTTAGAGAAGGCACAAAGGCACAGGTTTTATCTGTATTGCAAGCGGCTAAGTATCTCTTGAATATTTTGGAGGACGCATATATCGAAGCAAGGGTATGTGACCGTTATAAAGGGAATTTTGCGACGGGCATTATACTGAATAACCTGCGGTTTTCAGAGATGATACCACCAATCAGTGAGCAGGTGGAGAAAGGATACTGTGATTTTGCGATATTCTGCAATATTCTGAACCAATACTGTAGAACAGGCGATGTGAATAATCGTGATAACGATACCGGCGAGGTCTTAGAACGGTTTTATGAATTGATTCCGTTGGTAGATGGCGTGATTTATGACGATGATATGCAGCAGCGCTGCCAAGCGGTAAACCGAATTATGCTTTTTGTCTGGGACTATATCCAAGAGATTGCTGAAGCGGCAGCGGACGAACAGCAGAAAAATCCTATGGATGAGGCGGCTGCACTCGATACCGTTGCAAAACAGCTGGAGAGCCAAATTCCGATTATGACAAGCACGCCAAACATCAAAGAGACACCGATAGCAGAAACCGGAAAGCTGGATAAGGATGGCTTTATTGCGAATCGGGAGGATTGTATACAAGAGCTACAGAAGGTGCTTGAAGAGGAAAATACACGGCTGCAATGGATGAAAACAGAGAGCTTTGCGGAAGGCACCCAAGGTGGTGTTATATATAACCATGACTATCAGGGTGCTGCTTACGGCAGGAGCGGGGATGACATTGGACGTGTCATGGTATCGATTGCGGAAGAAAAGGTGCAGGAGAAGCTGTTTCGGGAATTAACCGAGGAAATGAAGGAAGAAGCAGAGCGGATAGAGCTTGGGGATCAGCATAAGGGTATAAAAATAGTAATCAATCGTATAAACACGGTGGATGAAAGCTATATTGCACAGTATAACCAAGCAGCTGCGCCATTATTGTCAATCTCAAAACAGCTGCAAAAACGGTTACAACGCATTTTACGCAACCGAAATCGTGGCGAAAAGCAGACAGCACTTTTGATGGGACGGCGGTTTGAACCACGATATTTAATGGATCGTGAGGGCAGGTTTTTCTCGAAGAAAGCAATGCCCGGCAATCAAAAATCACTTGCTGTAGCAGTGTTGGTGGATGAAAGCGGCTCTATGTCCGGGCAGGATCGTGTGACCTATGCAAGAGCGGCAGGCATTATTATCTATGATTTTTGTAAGGCAATGGATGTTCCTGTGCTTATTATGGGGCATACCGATGATGGAGATGTGCAGTTATTTGCTTATACGGATTTCGATTCCATAGATAATAGGGATAGATATCGTTTGATGGATATGTCTGCACGATGCGGAAACCGTGATGGTGCAGCATTACGCTATGTGGCAGAACGATTACAGAAGCAGCCGGAGGATAATAAGCTGTTATTGATTATTTCAGACGGCCAGCCAGCAGGCAGTGGTGGATATATAGGCTCTGCGGCGGAAGCAGACCTGCGTGGTATTAGGAAGGAATTTGTGAATAAAGGCATGATGTTCGTTGCAGCGGCGATTGGTGCGGATAAAGAGAATATTGAGCGTATTTATGGAGATGCGTTTCTCGATATTACAGATTTAACGAAACTACCGATTTTATTGCTGAAACGAATTGAGCGAGAATTGAGAGGATGAGAAACGATGAATGAGTATATTTCCAGACAGATTACAGTATATAAAACGGATAAAAAATTGGTCGAGTTTATAGATAAGCTGAAGCCTGCACCGACGGGGTACTATGCACATATCCATTCCTTTGGGGATAAGGATGAGGACGGCGTGAAGCAGACCTCATGTATCGGTATTACGTTGCAGGATTACAGTAAAGGCACCGGTAAGCAGACGATTCGAGTCACTGCCAATATCTCGCCTGATGAGGCGGAGTATATCTTGTTACATCTGAAAAATAAGGCATTGGACTTTGAGCTGAAGCAGGAGAAAATTTTCGGTGAACCGGATAAGGATGGCAGAGCCAGAGTAACCAAATTACGTATCCTTCGGGTAGAAACAGGAAAAGATGGGAAAAAAAGAACGTATCCGTGGTATGTTGAAATCGGGAACGGTACCGGTGTAAAGGCAAAAACGGAGAACGGCGGGTTTTATATCAAAGGCGATTCCTATAAAGAGGAAGGAAAGGTATTTATCAATATCAATGATCTGGATTTTTTTAAGCTGATGAATCGTGTGAACCGATATATTGAAGCATGGGAGAAAACGATAGCACCCCATGTTATTATGTCGGGGAAACAGGCGATTGCAGAAGCACAGGAAAATGCAGAGAATGCATAATCCGAAAAAAGCGTGTCATGGAATGGAAATGTAAGGGAAGAAGTTGTTTGAGTTCTTAATCGTCTATGGTTGAATATGGCGGTTATTACGTGGATACCGTTGATTCGGTGGGTTGGTTTCTGTTTTGCTGTAGGCAGATGGATAAAGCCAACGGGAGATGGAGCCATAAATAGAATGGATTGATACAGGGATGATTTTTTTCTGCCGATTATGGCCGGAAACATCCCTGTGTTTTTTTAGGAAAGAGGTGCATTAACCTTGAGCAAGAAAAGCAAAAGATGTTTTCGTGGATATAACGAGTATGAAGAAGAACTGTTTAAACAGTTGACAGTATTGGAAGGGTATCACTCCTTGGAGACTGTGTTTCGGGATTTTTTGCAGTATAGCGCTGTTACAATCAGCAATATTTGTGATGGTGTGCATTATGCGGAAAGACAGAAGGCACGGGAGGTATTGCTGCGTAAGTACCAAGGAAACATTACTTTACACGATTGTTTCCGAACATTTATAAAAGCAATCCCAAAAAATCAGGAGGCAGGGATGCTTAGAGATATTTTAGGTGCGATTTTTGAAAGTATTGGGCTGTCTAATGGACATACAGGACAGTTTTTCACACCGGAAAATATCAGTCAGTTCATGGCAAAATTGACATTTGATAAAGAGCTGCAGGAGTTACAGGAGAAGCCATATAGTACAGTTACCGATCCCTGTATTGGTTCCGGGCGTATGCTGCTTGCATATGCAAAGACGTTACTGGATGCGGGGTATAACTACTGTGAAAAAATGGTCGGTATGGCAGTAGATATTGATATTACCTGTGTGTATATGTCATATATTCAGCTTAGTATGTATGGGATTCCGGCAGTTGTAATCCATGGAGATAGCATAACGGTCGAAGAATGGTCAAGATGGTACACCCCTGCATATGTGTGGGGCGGCTGGGTTTTTAAGCAGCCAATGGGAATTACGACAGAGATGTCTGAGGATGATTTTAAACTTCAGCGTTTTATCCTCAGCCTGTTGGAAGAGGATAAGGAAAAGAAGCCGGAGGAGTTTTTGGCAACTGTATAAGCTAATGGGAAGAATTACGGAGAGGGAATGAAGTGTATTGTTTCCTCTCCGATTTTTTTGTTTAATTAAGGAGGCATTAGAATGGATTATTATAAAAAAATGACACAGCCTAAAATGGATTTTAGCGTATTCAAACCAAAACGGAGCAAAAGGGCGGAGGAACCGGAAAGCTCGATGGAGAATACAGCGAAGTCGATTCCGAATCCGAAAGCTGTAAAGGAGCAAGAGGCACCTGTGCAGGAACCAAAAGCAAAGCAATCACAGGAAGATATTCCGGTGTCATCTGAAGCTAAAAACGAACGGAAATCAGAATTGACTGCGTTGGAGCTTAAGGTGGATCAGTCTATATCCGAGCGAAAAGAGAATGAAGAAAGCGGAAGGGTTATTCAGTTTCGGGTACCAGAAAATCGAAACGAGGAGGCAGCACTGAAGCTGGAGGCGGAGTTGGAAACGGCAAAAAGCAATCTTCTGCCGGTGTTCCCTATTGTAAGATACCTGAAAAAGAAATGTCTGAATGATGAAGCCTTTGCAGAATTAGTCATGGACGAGAGAAAAACATTGGATAAATGCTTTTCTTATGTGACGGATGAAGTGAAAAAAGCGTTAAACAGCAATACCGGTTGGTTAGATGATAATGAGGTTTATGCGTATGCGGAGACCTATTTTCTGACGGATGAAGGAGTATTTGAACGGATAGCGGCAGAAAAAGCGGCGGCGGAGAAGAAACGTCAGGAAGATGTAGCGAAAAAACGAAAGGAGCAGGAGGAAAAGCGGAAGAATGCCGTAAAGGAGAGAAGAAAGACCACACAAAAGAAACCCGTTCCACAGGAACCGAAAACGGAAAATGCGGAAGAATCCAAGATGCAGGAACAGCTCTGCTTGAATGTATAACGAGGGGGGAGAAATTATGGCACAGAAAAAGCTAAGAAAACTGGCATTAAAAAAATCCCCATTGGTTCAGGCATCAAGCCAAATCGTGAGTATTGCAAAGCGTAATGAGGACATCCGATTTTACATCCATGCAGCCATAAAGAATATTGACCATCAGCGTATACTGGTGCTGCATGTATACCATAGGGAACTGCTTATAAAAGAGGATACCTCTCCCAAGTTCCGTGTTTTTCTCACAAAAACAGATTATATCTCGCAGTACTACATAGATGGAAAACCGAAATGGCTGAAAGGCAGAATGGAAACAATGATGGATTATTATAGCACACGGACCATGACCTGTAATGATGCATCGGAAGACGCTATTCGCTCTTTTCTTGGGGATGATGATTGCTCTGCATGGAGGCTGATTCAAAGGCATCAAGAGCAAATCATGTATCAGAGGTTATTGGCGAGGTATAAAAAGTTGGAAAAGCAGATTGACAGAAAAATGCAGCAAATCAAACCGTTGCCAAAGGATTTTACGCAGTGGGTGGATAAAGTCGCTTTGACAGAGAGCAGATATATTTATTATCAGTATAAAAAACGGAAACAAATGGATGGGTATTGTACACAATGTGAGCAGCCGGTTAAGGTCAGTGGTGTAAAGCATCGTTCTATGGGCTATTGCCCGCATTGTGGAACGAGGGTGCTGTTTCTGGCAGAAAGTAGAGCAAGGCATATCACGGATCATGCGGAGGTGGCTTATTTCCAGAAAACGCCAAATGGATTTGTGGTGCGTTATTATAGCGTAACCAAGAGCTATGGCGAGGACTATCGAAATCCGAAGTTAAGGCTGTTTGAGATAAAACGGGATTTCTATGAAGGCGAAGCTGTTGATTTCTACGAATGGCGTTATTTCAAAAACAGCGGTAAAATCAGGTGGTCGGATGGCTGTATTTGTTATAAGAGGGAGTATGATATGGTCTATACCAAAAATCTTAAAAAGGTTTTGGCACATACACCATATCAGTATAGTGCCCTGTCGGAGTATCTTACAAATGCGGGGGACCAGCACATCATACCGCATTATTATCTGCGGCAGTATTTGAGAAATCCTTTCTTAGAGAATCTGGTTAAAATGCGTATGTATCAATTGGCTTATGAATTGGTACATACCAGTGATTATTTTCATTCCATCAATAAGAATGGTAGTAGCATGAAGGAAATATTACAGGTGGCAAAGCAGGATATCTCACTGGTGCAAAAGCTGGATATGTCAATGAAACAGCTCCGTGTTTATCGGCAGATTCTTGCGACAGGAATGCGTATGGATGAAGCAAGCTTTTTGCGGTTTTATGATACCTATTGGAATATAGATGCGATTTATAATGTTTTGCGGTATACCACACTGCATAAAACGGAACGTTATTGCATGCAATTTGTAGAGAAAAACGTGAGCTATCGGAATGTTCTGTTGCAATGGAAGGACTACATCAGCTTTTGCGAGGAGTTGGGGTATGACCTGAAAAACACTTTTGTGCTGTTTCCGAAAAATCTATGGGAAGCACATGATGAGGCATCGGCAGAGGTACTCCGTAAAAGAGAGGAGGAACGAAAGGAGCAGATTCAGCGGGAGGAACAGATGGCAAAAGCCCTTTTGCAAGAGTATCAAGAGGTATATCCGTGGTCGGATGATGAATATGCCGTTATTGTACCGAAGGATTTATTCTCTATCAAAGAAGAAGGGCATGCCCTACGCCATTGTGTCGGGACCTATACGTCAAGGGTTGCAAATGGAAAGAGCATTATCCTTTTCATCCGGGATGTAAGAAAAATGGATAAGGCGTATTTTACCATGGAGGTGCAGAACGGGGAAATAATACAATGCCGTGGGTATCAAAACCAAAATATGACTGAAAAGGTTGCGGCATTCGTAAATAAATATCAAAATCAAGTATTAAAACGGCTGTTGTTGAAACAGGCTGTATAAAGAGGAAGTGACGGAACAATGAAGGAATATCAAAAGCAAAGAGGTGAGCCGTATGGATTCTCTTGCACGCATGAAGGAGCTGAGTGCGTATTATAAAGGACGATATGAAAAAGCGGTATCCATGGGCATTACCGAGGGCTCAAAGTATTATGCGGCTTTTCGGGAGATTTACTTACGATACCGCTCAACAGAAACAGCAGCGGAGTGTATGGAGTTTTTAGGTAAGTCTTTGCAGGAAAAAGACTTCCGAAGGAATGTATATGGCACAGTGAAGCTGATTGCGAGTTTTTTATCGCTGAGAGATGCGATTCTGAATGAGGAGGGAAATGTGGAATATATCCCGAAACGGATTAAGCTGTCAAAGGAGAACCAAGATGCAGTGGAGGCGTATACGAAAGCGAAAGCGGCGATTGCACATTTGCAGAAATGGGATGATATGTCTGCGGAAAGAAGGGATATTTGTGAAAGCGT
>OHAT01000440.1_pt1 | contig 42830 bp, 50 predicted proteins | sample 1577141 | NCBI WGS metagenome assembly OHAT01 (sample SAMEA3541578, study PRJEB24748) | human gut metagenome | biome: human gut; feature: human-associated habitat; material: faeces | place: China | collected 2012 | reverse complement strand
CCTGCACGGCTTTTTCCCGCTTGTAGCGTGCGGTGTCTTTCAACTTGGGCTCTTTTATCGGCGGACGCAGGTGTGCCATCTCCAATACTGCGGCCCAACCGCCGAAGCGCTTCTCGATAAACGTGCCGCCGTCTATCTCGCAGGGACTGGGCGTGTGCCGCAGCAGTTCAGCACGATTGCCGACGTATTGCGCCAAATGCGCCAGCGGCGTATCCGCGTGCTTTTCGGCAAACTCCGCGTCCCGCGCTTCCAGCGCCGCCACGGTACGCTTGGCCACATTACGCTCAAACCAACTCTTGTAGTCAAATCTCTCGCGAGGATTCCTGTGTGACATGGCATAGTCCTCCCTTACAAAAAAACGCCGGTTTTCCAAAGAAAACCAGCGGTGATCCGGCAGAAATGAAAATGCGCTGACGAATCTCGCCAGCGCGCACTCCCGCCTATGCCGTCAGGGAGAGATCGCCCGCTGTCCAACACTGATCCTCCATCGTGCAATTCTTCTGCCCTAACGTCACGAAGGGCTTTTGCCCTTCTCGTACCTGAACCTACCTTCTCAGAGCGTTCGCTCCAATGGCTGCTATTCGCCACACGACATTTCTGTCGCTTGAGTCCATTCCTTACGTCAACAGCGCCGTCCGCAGGGGGCATCACCCCATTCCTTCAAAACTGCCGCCTGACGGTAATGATATACCGTCTTTACAGTGACAGCCACACGACTTCGCAAGACCTTTTATTCAGTTTTCAGCCTCGATTTCTTTCGCAAAGTAACATACTTTGCGAAAAAGCGCGGAACGCCTTGCGCTGCAAGGCATTCCAGATTTACGCCAGAAAAAGTCGAAAATTTGAACTCGTTGTTGACACGGAAAAACGGCTGGTATATACTGTTATTCGGTTGAAATTGGAAAGTTTTCGCAAAGTATGTTACTTTGCGAAAATTTTTGCGTTGACAATATGTTTTTTATCACATATAATATGCATAAGAAAAGAGGCGGTGGTTATATGGATTTCATGGTGGAATACTATGAAAAAGCGGATGGTTCACGGCCTGCCGAGGAGTTCATTCTGTCACAGGATAACAAAATGCAGGCAAAGATATTCGCCGCCCTTGAATTGTTGGAATTGAAAGGCCCAGCACTGCGAGAACCATATTCCAAGCCGCTGGGTGACGGCATTTTCGAAGTCAGGGCAAAGCAGGGGTCTGATATCAGCAGGGTGCTGTATTTCTTTGTAGTGGGAAAACGGGTCATCCTGACCAACGGATTTGTAAAGAAAACCGCCAAAACCCCGTCCCGCGAGATCGAACGGGCGAAGCGGTATCGGGCTGATTACGAAAGCAAGGAGGTATGACGCTATGGGAAAGAATTTTCGTGATACGCTGAACGAGCGAATGAAAGATCCCGCATTTCTGGCAGAGTGGAACGCGCAAGAGCCGGAGCGTCAGATTATGCGTGCGATTGCCGAAGGCCGCGAGGAAAAGGACATGACTCAAAAGCAGCTGGCAGAGATCACCGGCATCACGCAAGCTGACATCAGCCGTCTGGAAAGCGGCACAGCCAACCCCTCGCTGCGGACGCTCAAGCGTCTGGCCGCCGGTATGGGCATGGCTCTCAAGGTAGAGTTCGTCCCCATTCAACCATAAGCAAAAGAGACAGGCATTTGCCTGTCTCTTTCATGTTATTCCCTTGAGAAAGCCTATCCCCTCCACGGCCCTGCGCTTGTAGTCCATAGACGAGTGGACGTATAGCCGAAGCGTGGTGCGGACATCGGCGTGACCCAGCAGTTCGCTGACGCTTTTCACGTCCACCCCTCGCTCCACACACCGCGTGGCGTAGCTGTGCCGCAGGCAATGGAAATTCCGATACCGCACACCGCAGCGCTCCAACAACACCTTATAGCGGTATTGCATCGCCCGCGGGTCAGGGACGATCTCCCCGCCGGTCAGCAGGTAGCTGTCCGGCTGCTTTGTCTCTGGCTTCAGCATCCGCAGCATCTCTTTCGGAATGGGTATCCAGCGTTCGGAATTTTCCGTTTTCGGTGGCTGCACCGTCAGGCACGTCCCGCCGCCTATCTGCGCGATGCGCTCCACCGTCCGCTGGATGTGCAGCAGTCCCGCGCCGACGTCCACGTCCTGCCATTGCAGGCCGCACAGCTCTCCCAGCCGCAATCCGGTGTAGGCTGTCAGCAGCACGCCCAGCCCCGTCCTGTCTGGGCGGCGCAGGATGACCTGTCCCATCTGCTTCAGTTCCGGCTCGGTGAACACCTCCACGGCCTTCTGCCGTACCTTCGGCAGCGTCACATCCTCGCCGTAGCCCACACCGGCTATGCCCACGATCCGCAGCAGCAGACCACCTACCTCCCGCACCAGCTTGGGTGAATAGTCCTCCTGCAACTGCTGGATGTAGTCGTTGATCTCCGCCGCCGTCAGTTCCGCTGCCACGCACTCGCCCAGCGCCGGCAGGATGTGGCATTGGATGTTGCGGCGGTAGCACGCCAGCGTGGAGGGCTTTACGCTCCCAACCATATCCTCTAAAAAGATAGCGGATAGCCGTTCCACCGTGGCGTCCCTGCGGACGTATTTCCTGCGTTCTCCCATTTTTCAAGCACCTTTCCGTCCCCCATAGGTGCCCTGACTTCATGCAAAAAGCGCCGGCAAATGCCGACGCTCCTCTCGTGTAAACGGGCGCGAAGCCCCCGTTCATGCAGCTCGGTTTCAGGCGTGTGCATTGTGACGCTTACCGGCGCGACCTGACTTATCTCCTGCCTCAGAGGAGCCTCACAGTGACCTGTTCGCGGGGACTTTGACCCACATTCCAACTTTCACCGAAGCGCCGCAGCGTTTCAGACCGGTAAGCCTATTCACTTTTCGGGGGCTACGGGTGCTATTATGATGAACACCCCGTCGTTTTGCAAGAGGGTATTTGTTTCGCGGAAGGATACATTTTTGCAGCGTCGTTTGTTCGTTCCCGCAAAGCCGTATGGGAACTGCATTCTTGTCTGTATTACATGACGTGTTCTCATGCTTTTTTAGCGAAAGTTGAACGTTTATGTATTCCCGTTTTCCGCTACCCACGTCCGCACATAGTCCACGAACAGACGGGTGGAGTTGGAAAGTGCCTTCTTGTCCTTGACACCGATGCCGATGGTGCGGTAGAAGTGCAGGGGCGCATGGCAGACCTTGATGGGCGTGGGACTGTGCCGCACCATCAGCTCCGGCAGCAGGCTGATGCCCAACCCCTCCGACACCATGGCGAGAATCGTTCTGTCCTCCCGTGCGATGTACTTCACGTTGGGGCGGATGCCCATCTCGTCAAAGGCCGCCATGATCTCGTAGTCGTCGCCCTCCTCCAGCTGGATGAACGGCTCCTCCGCCAGCGCGGACACGGGGAACGGGTCGCGGTCGGCGTAGGGGTGGTCGCAGGGGACGATGACCTGCAATTCATCACGGTGCAGAGCGTAGGTCTGCAAGCGCTTCACCGACGGCAGACGCAGAAAGCCGCAGTCCACTGTTCCGTTGACGATCCAACCTTCGATCTGATCGTAGAAGTCGCCGGTGACGACTTCAAATTCGATGTTTGGGTACACCTTACCGAAACTCTTGAGGATGCGGGGCAGCCACTGGGCGGACACGCTGGAGAACGTAGCGATCTTCACCAACCCGCTGTCCATGTCCTTCAGCCCCTCCACCGTCTGCATCAGGGAGTGGTGGGCGGCGCACAGCTTTTCGATCTTGGGCAGCACTGCCCGTCCGTCCGCCGTCAGCACCACGCCGCCGCGGTTGCGGCTTAACAGCTTCACGCCCAGCTCGTTTTCCAGCGAGTTGATGGCGTGGCTGATGCCGGACTGGGTGAAGTTCATAGCCTCCGCCGCCTTGGAGAAGCTGCCGCAGGAGACCGTTTTCAGAAATACCTGATATTTGGAAATACTCATGGCGCACCTCATTTCGAGGAGCATTATACTATACAAGTCCTCATGTTTTCAAGAACAAAGATGCGCTTCACGAACACTATTCGACCTGCTATGATAAGGACATGGTTCAGCCAACCATACTTTTACTTTTCTTTTCCATGAGGAACACCACCTCAAAGCAGCACCGGCAGCGTGTGGGTAACGCCGCCGGTGTTGTTTTTATTCGTTCAGCTTCTGTTCCTCGTCGTGGACGAACATAATGAGAAAACTGACGGTCAGCAGCCCGCAGGACAGCCAAATTGTCCCCGCGCCCCAATGGAGGGTGGCTATGCTGCCGATACCCGCGCCCAGCGCGAACAGCAGCACCACGCCGAAATACGTCAGCGCCTTGTGGAGTATTTCCTTATCCCTCGTATGGAAGTAGGCGCACAGCGCCTCCGTTCCGCTGCGCATATTGCCAATGCACATGGTGCTGGCGTAGGCGTGGCCCCGCACCTTGCGGAAGGTCTGCACCTGCATGGCGCACACGAAGGACACCACGGCGTTGGCGGTGGTGTTCAGCGTTTCCGGCAGGAAGCCCACCGCCGCCAGCAGCACGATCTCCGCCAGAATGATAAGCTGCCGCCAGTGTACCTTCTCCATCCGCTTGAAGTGCCGGTGGACGCACTCCGCGATGTAGATACCCAGCAGGAACGCCAGCACGGGGACTAAGTATCGCAGCGCCTGTCCCCAGTCTCCCTCGAATAGATGCGTACTCAGCAGCACGATATTGCCGGTCTGGGCGTTGGCAAACACCTTGCCCCGGCAGCAGTAGGTATAGGCGTCCTGCAGGCCGCCGGATAGGATGATGAAAAAGGCTGTCAGCATGGAATCGGACATCTGCCCGTGATGCTTTTGCAGGAAAGTCATGTGCGATGCCGCCTCACTTTGCCACCGGTGCGTCCGGCCAGTAGATGACGTAGCACTCCTGCATCTCACCCATATAGAAGAAGATGTTTTCGCCCATCTCGATGTGCTCGCCGAAGGTCAGATCAGGCACGAACAGCCGTCCGCTGGTGCGCTTGGGCCCCTTGATGGTAAAGCCCTCCGCTGTGGGGTGCTGCCGCAGCTCGTTGGCCGCTTCCTCCAGTCCGGGGAAGTGCAGCGTCCGTTCCAGCTCTGCCAGCTGTGTCGCGCCGTTGATATAGACCAGGTGATTTTCGTCCTTGAACCAGTTGATACGCATGATACGTCCTCCTTGGTGGTGATGGAGGTAGTATAGCATATCGTATGAAATTTGTCACGCGATTGAAAAGCGGCAGGTGCGCGGATTGCGCACCTGCTGCTTTTTGGGTATTCTATTACGCAGACGGCACAGCTTTTTTCGTAAATCAGCATCATTCAGGAAACCTGCGCCGCCGCGCCATGTCGTGCGGCGGCTTTTGCTGCGCCTGACGGGATTTCTGACGGCGCAAAGTCCCCGCCGCAAATGGGAAGAAAACAGATGCTCTGCACCGCCTGCTGCTTGTGGCGCAGAGAAACATGGACATAGGTTTGCAGCGTGATCCGCACGTCGCTGTGGCCCAGCATCTCGCTGACGCTTTTGACATCCACATTCTGCTCGATGCAGCGTGTGGCGTAGGTGTGCCGCAGGGCATGGAAATTTCGATACGGGACGCCCGCTCGTTTCAACAGCGACCTATATCGGTTCTGCATAGTACGCGGTTCCAGCGGATCGCCGGAGCTTGTCAGCAGGCAGAAACTGCCCGCGTTCTCGGGTCTGTGCGCTGCCAGCAGGGACAGGATATCAGTTGGCAGCGGTATTCTCCGCAGCGACGATTCGCTCTTGGGCGGCTGCACAATGAGTCTTGTGCAGCCTTTCTCATAGATCCGCTGTACCTCCCGCTCCACCCGCAGAAAGCCCGCATGGAGGTCGATATCCGACCATCGCAGCACACACAACTCTCCCAGACGAAGACCGCTGTTCAGCGTCAGTAGAACGCCAAGACCGGTCAGGTCAGGCTCGTTTACGATATGATGCGCCAGCCGCAGGATCTCCAGCTCGGTGAATATCTCCACCTGCCGCTTCCTGTACGCCGGCAGTTCGGCGTTCAGGCCCGTGCAGAAGCACCCCCGCTTGGCCGCCATCCGCAGAATGGCTCGCAGCAGTACGCCAACATCCCGTGTACTTTTGGCCGACAGGCCCTGCTCCTGGAGCTTCCGGTAAAAATCCGCTACCCGCTGCTCCGTCAGCGCATGCAGCGGCGCAGCGCCCAGCTGCGGCTGGATATACTGCCGTACCACATACCGATACCGGCTGACGGTGGACTCCTTCAGCTTTCGCTCTCGCTCCGCGAAAAACAGATCCACGGCTTCCGGCAGTGTCATGTTATTGCTGGGCGTGATCTCACGGGGCAGCTCCCGCAGACGCTGTCGCCGTTTTTCCCGACAGGCGCTGTAGGTGGCGGCGTAGACGTAGCCGTACTGCGCCCGTCCCTCCGGCGTCCGACCTCGGATATAGCGGCCCTCCCAGCGGCCATCTCCGCGCTTATAGATGTTCTCCCCTCTGCGTGCCATTTCGTACTCCTCCTGACGCGATTTTTGACGGCGAACACCCTTTTTATCATCCATCATCGCGGAAAGGCTCGGCGGATATACCTCCCGTTTCGGTCTCCAGCGACTGTTTTCGCCCTGACACCGATGCCATACTTGACTTCCCGCCCCGCAAATGCTATCGTTTTACCATAGCCGGTGGCGAAAAATGCTTTCCTGAATGATGCTGATTTACGAAGGGTGTCGCTCCATCTGGCTGAGTTTATTATGCCCAGGAGGGACATAAAAATGCCACAGGTCAACGGAGATAACCTGCTGCACCAGCAGCTTGTCAAGCGCACCATCGAGGCCCTGCAAGCGCAGGACGAGGCTTTTGCGATAGAATATGAAACCGCCAGCGACGCCGACCTCATCGCCTATGTGCGGCAATGTGTCGATGCATCCTATACGCCAGCGCCCTGTGAGATCGTGGGTGGTGCGTACATTGCCCAACGCTTCGGCAACTGGTCTGCGGCGCTGAAGGCCGCAGAGCTGCCTTCACAGTACAAGCCGCCGCGGGAGCATCACTATCCCCGCTACGAGCAGGAGTACCAGCGGCAGGAGGTGCAGCTCTTGCAGGAACGAAAAGCGAAACGGCAGGCCAAGGCCGATCTCGTCGCCCGGCGCAAGAACCGCGACAAGGCCCGTGCCGCTGCCAATGCCGCGAAGAAGAATGAGAAAAAATGACGGGTGTATCGACTGATACACCCGTCATTTTTCGTTGTCACTTGGTGAGCAGACCACCCACCAGTGCAAAGTAGTCCGGCGCTTTGCCATCCCTGCCCCACAGCATGGGCAGGTGGAAGTAGTGCTGCAAACAGCCCTCCACATCGCCGCCCAGCGCCTCGATGGAGTAGCGCAGCAGCTCCGGTCTGCCGCAGGGATGTCCCTGTACCTTTTCGCACGTCTCGCACTGGTCGCAGGTGCCTGCCAGCAGCATCTGGCTCCCCGGCGTTTCCCTCTCCCACCGCTGAAGCTCTTGCCGGTACAGACGCTTTTCCTGCTTCAGTGCCGCCACCGCCTCGTCCAGCGGCTGCTCCGGCACATCCGCCTGTAAGATGCGGGCATACAGCCGTAGTCCCGTGTAGCTCCGCCAGATGGTCATGGGATCAAAGTCAAAGGGCGGACACGTCCAGCGGGTATCGTAGCTGCCGCACTGCTGGCAGAAAGGCAAGAACCTTTCCACGCGGACAAAGCGTGTCACGAATTCTTCTGCGCTTGTCTCCGCCGTCATTTCGCGGACATGGTATTGGAACGCCATCTCAGACACCTCCTCGGCTCAATGCCACAGCACATGGCAGTGCTTCGTCGCGTCAAGGGTCTATTTCATTGCGCTCTCCGCGCCAGTGTCTGCGTATGTAAGAGGGCATCCATCAGCATCCGCCCGTCCTCGCGGTCATTCCACCAATATGGGCGGAGGAATAACAGGGCGTTCTCCAGCCAAACGTAGTCGTCCCTGGTCAGCACACGGCTTTGGAGTCCCTCGCTGATCCTGGTATATGATTCTCTGACCTTTTCACTGGCGTGTTCCCGCACCAAATAGGCGTTGAGCAGGCCAGTAATTACAGATACTTCTTCGTCGGTATAGAACATGACTTTCCTCCCTGTAGACAAACACACAGGTCAGAGTATAGCACACTTGCTCTGCTTCTACAAGAAGTCTTGTCCTATTCTTTCTTCTGCCTTAGTTCCTCCGATAGAGTGAGTTCTTCTGGGTACGCCATGGTGACGCTACCCTCGTGACAACTTGAGAGCGCACCTCCCCCTTGGTGGGAGGTGCGCTCTTTTCCTGCTCACTTGACGCGGTACAGGTTGCTGGTCAGACTGCCGTTGGGACGGCGGCGATGGGTGCGCTCCAGGAAACCGTGACGTTCCAAATCTGTCAACGCCCGCTGCACCGTGCGGCGGGACAGCTTCAAGTCCTCCGCTATTCTGCGGACGCTGGGCCAGCAGGTATTCCCCGCGTCAGACCGATCCTTGAGGTACATATAGACTGTCCTTGCTCGGTGAGACAAGTCCTGGTCTGCATAGATGCTTCCAAAGTAGCTCATGGCCTTGTGTCCTCGCTGTAGAGTCCCATGGCCGAGCGAGGCGCTTTTCTCTGTGTGGCCGATGCCTGCTGCGCCTGTGCGGGCTGGTCGCTGCTGCTATATCTTTTGCTGATACTGAGGAACAATTCCTGACGGCTGGCGTAGGCCACAGGCCGCGCCGCGTGTTCCGGGGTTGCATACGGCTCGCCAAAGGTAATGCCCCAGTCGAGAAACAGTCGCAGCTTCGTCTGCATAGGATGCGTCCCCGTTTTCATCACCACAAAGCTGCCCTTGGGAATGGATTTCAGCTCGTCCGGCGTCATCAGTGGACGCTCTATCATCTGCAAGCTCTGGCTGGGATCGTTCTTCCCCTTACTGACAGAGCCGCTGAGTACCGTGCGGCTGCCCAGCGATTTGGAGAGCTGCTCCGCCGTCTGACTGTTGGGCGCAAAGCCGCCGAAGATGGTATCCTGACAGTTGTCAGTCAATATTTCTGCGCCTTCTCTGCTGTAATTCTTCTCCAACTGCGCCAGCGATTGGATGATGGGTACCAGTGTGATACCTCGGGAACGTCCCGCACTGAACAATGCCTCCACATCAAAGGCAGGCATTGTGCCAAACTCATCACAGAAGAAAACAACGCGGTTGGGCAAGCGCCCCTTTCCTTTTTCGGCCAACTCAAACAGTTCTTTGGATAAATTTTGTATCATAAGACCTGCCATAAAATTCTTAGTCCTATCTTCCTCTGGCAAAACCAGGAATATGGCCGTCTTTTCTTTTGCGAATTTTTCCGCATCTATATTGCTGTCAAAACAGATCACCTGCTCCAGTGCGATATCCATAAATGTATTCATTTGTGCCAACGCGGTGGACATAGCGGAAGCCGTTGCCTGATCAGATGATTCCAAGGCGGACGATGCCAGATTTCGCGCTCTGTGGTGGGGCGGCAGCATATCCATCAGTTGTTTAAAATAGGTTTTTCCTCGCACGCCAGAGGGTGCCAAAAGCTGTTGAATCAGAATGAACACCGATACGAGGTGACGTCGCTCCGTTGGGTGCTTACTATCTGGCGACAGAAATTCCGCCAGCAGCAGAATCACTGAGGCCACTACACCTTCCGCCGCTTTGTAGAAATAATCGTTCTGACCACGGTCCTCATCGCCTTTGGGCGCGATAATACTGTGAGCCAGAATACTTGCCAAATTCTCCGCTTTGCCATACGCTTCAATGCTATGTTCATAAAATGAGGTATCCATGTAGCGGTTGATAAGCGTCATGAGATTGTAGCCATCCGAGCGCGTGGGATTGCGCAGATCCACTACAGAAACATGATAGCCGTAATATTTCTCCGCCACTGCGCCGTAGTTGCGGGCGAGGTCACCCTTTGTGTCCGTAGCAAAAAAACTCATACCGCAGGCGCAGGCATACTCCAGATTGGGATACAGGAAATACGCCGTCTTACCCACGCCGGATGCACCGATCATAAGACAATGCACATCGTCCTTGTCTACCAGTGCGGTGATGCCATGCTTGCCGCTGGTGCTGCCCAGCACCAGTCCCTGCGTCTCAGGCAGATTTTTGCCTGCCCGCCAGTCCGGCACTCGGAAGGGGACGAGGGCGTAGGTCTTGCGGATCTCCGTATCGGTAGCCCACCGTGCCGTGCCATGCTGCCCGTCACCCACGGTCTTGGACTTGATGTTATTCAGTGTGTAGCGGTCACCCAGCAGCGACAGCGTAACGATGACCGCCACCATGACACCCGCCGCCGCAAAGAGTATCCAGAGGTTATCCATGGCCACCTCGCTTCGCCCGCAGGTCATCGTTCCAGTCCTTTCCTTGGGGACGCAGACGCTCTACATCCACATCCATGTTCTCCAGCACCTCCATCATACTCTCACAGGCGTCCTCGCCCGCCTCATCGTTATCGAGGCAGAGGTACACCATATTCAGCTTCGGGTTCTGCCGCAGGCGCTCCAACACCGGTTGGACGGACGTGCCGCAGCAGGCCACATAGCTGTGCTCCAGCCATCCTGCCGGATAGAGCGTGATGTGGGACAGCAGGTCAATGGGCGCTTCAAAAACATAGAGGGCACAGTCTGTACCATCTTTATGGAAGCTGTGCTTTGCCTCGCTGCCCTCCACATTGATGCGGAACACCTTGCCCTGACTGTTGGTACTGCGGAGATGAGCGTGCTTGGCCTCGCCGTGTTCATCCAGCCCCACGAACACACAGTTGTGGTGCAGAGCGTCCTCGTAGAGCAGATTCCCCCGCACAAATTCCGTAACCACGTCGCGGTCAATGCGCCGGTGGGTGGTCAGGTAGGCGTAGAGCCGCCGCATATTGAGATAGGCCTCCGGCAGCGCGAAGGGCTTAGGCTCTCTCAACTCCGGCTCCTTCTTGACGATAGGGATGATGCCCTGGCCGTCCCGTCCCAGCAGCATGGTCACCGCTTCGGGGTAGGTCTTATCGTAGAATTGCTGCACGAAGCTGATGGCGCGTCCGCCTTTCCGTGCGGCATGGTCATACCACATCGGTCCGCGCACGGTGATGCTGTGGTCGCTGGCCAACCGGTAATCCCGTCCGGCCATAATGAGCTTCTCGCCTCGATTCAGCAGAAAAGACGGCAGGTCAACCTCGTTGGCCTGCCGTTTCTCTGCGGACGTAAAATATACAAATTTGCCCACGCTTCATACCTCCTATTGCATGGTGTTGTCGTTGACATGGTAGAGCTGCTCGTCCTCATGGTCGTCCCGCTTATGCCCCATGGCCATGCGTTTCTCCTGTAGCCGTCTGCGGCGCTTGGAGTCGATACGCAGCACAGGCGGGATGACCGGCATATTGCTGCGGAACATACGGCTCATGTGGTGGAACAGCTGCATGACCGCATTGGCTGTTAGAGCAGTTCTCGGCATTTCTGGCCGCGGCTGCTGCACTGTGGCCGGTGCTTCATCCAAAGGATTCTGCTGCTCATTCTTTTCTGCATCTGTACTCGTCTGTACCGGCGTAGGCTCACAGATCGTTTCCGCCTCACGGATGATGAAATTCTTGATGGCCCGGAACTCTTTCTGCTGTACCAGCGGCTGATGGGGTGGTATATTCCTCCCATAGTAACCGGCGATCTCGTCCTTCAGCCTCCACCACTGGTCATAGCAGGCCGCCACCTCCGGGAGCTGCGCCAGCCGTTCCATGATCTCGTCCACCTGCGTCTTGACCTCTTTTGGCAGATAGGCATAGACGTGCTTGCCGTCGACCTGTTCCAATGCGTGGGACAGTTCCCACAGCTTTTGTTCTATGACAGGATCGGCTGACTCGCTGCCTTCCAGCATCCTGATATATAGCAGCAGTGACTCTTTTGCGGTCTGGATGCTCTCCTTGTAGGCAGCATCCTTTTTGATGTAGAGTTCCGTCATCTCCTCATGGAATATGGCGTTTGTCATCCTGGAGCGCATGGTAGCGATACCTTCCCGCGTGAGATATCCCTTCTTCGGTTCAGTCGACCACACCATCATATGGACATGAGGATGATGCCCCTCGTCGTGGTACGCTGCGTACCAGCGGAGACCATCTGTCTGAATACGCATGGCCTCCGCAATAGTAGCGCTCTCCTGCTTCAGCAGATTCTGCCACGCGGCGGCTTTGTTGTAACCCAGGCGCTCCGCGTCCTCACGCCGCAGGGAGAAAATGAACGTCCACACTTTCCCATTGTGAGCTTCCAGATCGGCCTTCGCCGCCTTGAGGTCGGTGGTGTCCGCCTCGCTGAACAGACCATGACCGCCGTGCTTTTCGGCGCGGGGCCGCTGGGCGATGTAGGACATATAGCCGCTTTCGGACTCCACTTCGTGCAGATGCGTGTCCAGTGCGGTGGCAATAAAAGCAGACGCCGTACCTCGATTGGGTGTCTGCAGATAGTCGCTGTACTCGAATAATTCTTTCGCGTCCGGGAAGTCCTTCAGCAGTCTTTTGATGAACTGTTCCTGCTTTTTAGTCACGGGCTCCGTGCTTTGGATGATCTCCACACCGTCCCGCGTAGCAACGTATTCCATGTAGCCGGTCACTTTGCCCGCTTTGATGTAGCCGCTTTTTTGTATCAACCGCGCCATGCGTTACTCCTCCTGATGGAACAGCAGCACGTCCTTGAAGGAGATATTACCGTGGGTCGCCGCCACCTCGCGGACACTGCTGCCGCGCATCTTGCTGTACTCGTCGCGTGTCATGTCTACATCACCGCCCAGCAGGTGGTTGGTCATATTATGCTCTACCACCAGCTTGAACAGCAGCCTGCCCAGCCGGTCACCGAACACCCCCAGCGTGCCCTCCAGCACTTCCCGCGTTGCATGAGGCAGGTATGCGCCTGTCTTATTTGCGTGAACATAGCCATCATAGAACCGTATCGCCTTTTCAACAAACTCACTTTGGCTGCCGCAGTTGTCCATATGGGCATCTATTTCTACCATCTTTTTTGCTTCGTCTGTGAGCCAAAATGCGTGCTTCCGCTTGTCTGTTGCCACTCTTATTCACCTCCCCGTAATAAGCTGTACGACCCCGCCGTTTTCCGCTGTCGTTCCTTGGATTTTAGTTCTTACGACCCCGCAAGCCTTCTTTTTTCGCTTTTTTGACCCCACAGAAAAGGCTTCGGAACTGCCCGCACTGCGGGCAGAAGTGAGGCTGGTGGGGCGTTTACGACCCCACCAGTTTCTCCTGCTACCGCTTTCGGCGCACCGAAAAGCGGGCCGAAAACGCTCCAAATCCCCGGGGCCGCTATCCTTACCCTCCCGCGTTCCTGCGAGGCCACAAACCGGCCCACAGGGGCAAACACGGGGCTACATCTGCATCTGCGGAGACGGCCCCGGCTCCTCTTGAAGCTGCCGGGCAAAATCGTGCAGGCTCATGCCGTTTTGCTGCTGGCAGAACGCCTCCATCTTCCGAGCCAGCACCTCCTGCTCGGCAGCATTCAGGTGATAGCTCCAGTTCTCCTCTGTGCCATCTCCCTTGCAGAGATTCAGCTCCAGCGTATCGCAAGGTCTGTCCTGCGCGATGTCGTAGTTGGCGTAGATATTCAGCCAGTCATTGTTCTCGTCCGTACACACGAATGTGCCGAAGGCGGCGTCCACGTCGAAGTCAGCCTGCACATAGAAATTCAGCTTACCGTTCTCTATCATGATCTCATCGCTGAACGAAAAATTCTGCGCGGTGAGATGCCCCGCCGATGTGAGCTCCTTCCCGTTCAGGTGATCCAGCAGCTTCCGCCACATCCCGTCCTCGGACGCATATTGCTTCTGCACTGCGCGGTAGGCAGCTGTAGATACGTCACGCATCGCCCACGTTGTCCAACCGTCCATGATGTGGACTGCGGAGAACTCCCGCTTGTCAAAATCCAAATCGAACACGCCGGTAACTTTTCCGGTGTTCTCCATGCGGAGACGCATCAGGTTCTGATACTCCTCCGGCGTGATAGGCTGCGCTTGCAAATACAGAGAGATAAATTTGCCGGTGCTGTGGCCTGTATCCTTGAGGTATTTGCGGAGCGTCCTTGCGGCATCCAGCAGCTCCTCGCCGGGCGTCATGCGGAAGTAATGTTCCTCGCCGCCCTCTACAACGCGGTATGCGGAATAGGTACGTGCCGCCTCCGCTTTCTCCCGTGCCATACGATCTTCCTCCCAGATCTCTCGGCTGATACGTGCATATTCACGCTCTGGAAGTTGGTTGCACAGTTCATCCAGCACATTCTCCAGATGCTCCTGTAAGGTCTCATCCTTCAGATGATGTTCAATGGCTTCCTTCCACCTGCGGTCGAGCCATACGATGATTTCTTCATGCTGTGCCATGGTTATTCCTCCTGCTGCATAGCCGCTGCCTGCTCATTTGCTGCCTTTGCTGCCCGTGCCGGTCGCTTGGGCCTTGCGACAGGTGTCGCCTTGCTGTCCACATACTCCCGCACCGCTTCCGGGACTTCCGACTCGTAGAGCTGCTGGAGCATTTCCACCATGCGCCGCTGCACGGATGACCGCTGCTTGCGGAGGACAAACTCCAGTGCGTCCAGCTTGGCCGCGTCAAAATTGATGGTGATATTGGTTTCTCCCATGCTGTGCCTCCTTACATTTTCATGTCCATATCGTGCTGCTGTTCTGCATACAGGCCGGTGAGCAGACTCTGGAATGTCTCACCTACATCTACGTTCCGATGCGCCATCCATGCCCTGCTCATCTGCTTCAGCGGCTTGTCCTGCTCCAGCAGGAAGACCAACTCCTCGCGTGGGAGACATTCTCCCAGCAGTCGCAGCTCACAGTCGCAGGTCATCACGGCGTCGATCTCGTCTGCCGTTTGTATCAGCTCGTCGCGGGTACGCAGATCCAGACGGCGCATATAATCGGCCATCTCGTCTTCGATGCGCTGGGAGAGGGCTTTCCACAACTCTGTGCTGGTCTGCACCGGCTCACCCTGTGTGACCCCTTCCGCAAGAAACCGCGGCACGTCGATGGCCTCCGCGTTGTGAAATGCGAGGTCGCCGCGGTAACCTATCTTCAGCACGGAGAATTCATGCGCCGCCCTGACCAGCGCCGCAGGGCTTCCCGCAGGTATCTCTTGCTCCCAGCGATACCAGTTGTCCTCCTGTCGGCAGGGTATGAGCTTGAGGAGGACATAGTCCTCTGGCACAAATTTGGGGTAGCGGCAGAGCTGACCTGTCACGTCGTAGTAGGGCTTGCCCTCGCACATGACTGTCTGCTCCATGTACGCTTTCATTTTTTGCAGGTCGACACAGAACCAGCATTCCATATCACTGAAGCGGCGTATCATGCCGTCCTCCAGAATGCTGTTCAGGTTTTCTTTCTTCGTCAGGTGATAGACCTCTGACGGTGCGTGTTCTTTTACATACGCCATGTCGTTTCCTCCTTGCAAGGCACAGAAAAAGCGCAGGCCTTCGCCTGCGCTTTTCGTTGTCCTCATTTACTCTGATAGTATGCTCTTAACTTGTTCTACAAAGGGGTTCATGTCATCAAAGATGACGTCTGCGATCAGTGACCAGTTGATACCGTCATAATCATGCACCAACCGATGCCGCAGCCCGGAGACAACGCTCCACGGAATGTCTGGATGTTCCTTTTTGAACTCTGGCGAAAGCTGATAGACCTGTTCACCGATGTTATAGACCGGCGTGGTTACTGCCCATTGAGAAAACTGCTCAGTCAACAACATCTCTCGTGTGATGCCCCGCCGTTCGATCTCGCTGCTCAGTGCATCCCACAGGGAAACAATCTTCTTCAACCGTTCAGTATCTGTCTTCTTCATGCGATACGGATACCCTCCTTCATTACGGACTCATAAAAAGGCGTTCCCGTATTGACTTCCCGCATCTCAAACACATCGGCATTCCGCCCAGTCATTTCACGCAAGTCCTCGGCCAGTGCGAAAATGTTACGGGGCACAAAGTCTTTTCCGCCCACGATAATGATGTCGATATCAGAATCGGGTGTGGCGTCACCACGGGCATACGATCCGAACAACAGCGCATATTCCGCGTGGTAGCGTTTCAGCAATTCCTTCACGACGGCTTTGACCTCACTGAGCGACAGCGTACTCATAGCGGTGGCACCTCCTTTAACCTGTTCTGCCATTATTATAGCCGATACACCTGAGAATAGCAATCAGCTTTTACAAATTTCCCTCATTCATACTCGATCCCCGGCACCTCCAGCCAGTGCGTCCAGCCGCGACCTTCCAGCTGCGTCTTGACCACGCCGTATTTGGTACCCATGGCCTCAACGACTTCACCATTGCCGATATATACGCCGATGTGTCCGGTCTTCCACACCGCCAGTCCCGGCGTGTCCGGCATAGTTTCAATGCCGCCGCGCCGTGTGGCGTTGTAGAACATCTCGTTGGCTCCGATGTCCGGCATCCCATGTGTACCGTAGTCGATGGTCATGGTGGCGGTGGACAGCCAGCCGTAGCCCTTGATGAGCCCCACGCAGTCGGCAGTGTGTCTGCCCAGCCAGTTGGCACGGATGAAGGCCGCATACTTCCCGACGCCGTCCGGATACTGCGTCAGCTTGTATTGCAGCAGCTCCGGCGTCAGAACTTGCCCATACGTCCCCCACACATAGCCCCAGCCGGAGTTCCACGCATTGGTGACGTAGGTCACCAGGTCGGCGGCGTTCTTCGTAGTCGGGTCGGTGAGCATGGATACATCCAGCTCGATCGGTGCGCTGCCGCCCGGCTCATACGCGCCGTTGAAGGTATCGCCGCCCATGCTGCCCATGACTATGGCGTAGATGTCCACGGCATTGGAACGCTCCTCGTCAGTCACCACGCTGCCGCGCCATGTAGAGAGCTTTTCGTAGACTTCTGCCATCGGAAGAGGTACGGTCACCTCGTATGTTTCCTCCACCAGTTCCTCCGTGCCGTCCTCCTGCGTTACTGTTACCATCCGTGTCCGTGTTTCCGTTTTGTAGAAGCAATCCACGAAGCGGTCTGCGGCAGCACGGGTCGGCGCGTTGTCGCCGAAGCAGAGGGCAAAGAAAACAGCCTTGACCTGCACCGGGTCAAGGCTACCGCCCTCCGCCTTTTGATTGACATAGACTGTCGCCGAATCTAAAAGCGAGAATGCCTCCTGCATCTCTGTGATATGCGCTCGGTATTCCGCAGGAATCTGGCTCGACAATTCCGCGCCATAGAACGCCGCGGATACCACGGCGTTGTTGTGCTGGGACGCGCCGTCACCAAAGCAGCAGAGGAACACCACCAGCAGGATCAACGGCGACAAGAGCAACGCCAACACCCAACCGATGGTCTTTCGGCCACCCTCATTTGTCAACAAGGCAGCCGCTACTCGTGCCAATACGGGCGCGGCCATCACTTTCCACCTGCCGTTCCGAACAATACCGCCTTATGATCCGGTGCTATGACTTTCAGATGATACCTCTCCGCACCGCACTTAAACAGGCATTCGCCTCGCCGGGCGCGCCGGATGAGCTCAAACTCTGCCTCGTCCAGCTGCAGCATATCCATGTAGAACCGCCTGCCAATGGAACCAGGATTGAACAGGAACTGGTGGGGCGGGATAGCGAACAGCGGTTTTGTCATTTCCCGCACACCCTCCTGGTCAAAATCCTCCAAGTTTTGGGACGCCATCATCAGCGCAGAATCCCGTTTCCGCACGCGCTTCAGGCAGTTGCGGATGTACTCGATGGCGATGGGGTTGGACAACCACAGGTACAGCTCGTCCAGTGCCGCCACCGTGTTGCCCGCCGTCAGAAGTCTGTCCGACATATATGCCAGCACGTTGAACAGCAGAGCATTCCGCAGGCTCTTGGCCGCTGTCAGCACACCGCCTACGCCGAACACCAAAAACCTGTCATCCGAGATATTGGTGTGTCCGTTGAAGAACGGCGCGTCCGCACCCACGCACAGGGAGTGCAGGCCCAGCAGCACCTCCTGCAACAACTCCCGCGTGTACAGGCTGCCGTTCCTGTAATTCACCAGTTCATTATTGATGAGCGCATACAGGTCGGATAGGACGGGGTAGTCCCCCGGCTTGAGCTGGCGGAAGTCTGTTTCCTCAGAAATGCCCCATTTTTTATACAGTGCAGACAGCATGATCTCAATGGTATCCAGCTGCGGGTCGGAAAAGTCCTTGTAGGCGCGGAAGAAGTCCTTCAGGAAAGAGATGTGCCGCGCCAGCAGCGTGGATTTGCGGAAAGCCCCCGGCGCGGACTCGTCCGCCTCTGTGTCCTCGTTCCAATACCGCACCTCCAGCACATTGATACGCTTCTCGCCGCCCATCAGGTCGATAAAGCAGCCACCCAGCTTACCACAAAGCTCCTCCAGCTCATGCTCCGCGTCCAGTGAGACCACAGACTTACCCGCTTCCAGCAGGTTGCAGATCAGCAGCTTCATAAGGTAGCTCTTGCCCTGTCCACTGTTGCCGAGGATGAGGATATTGGCAGAGGTCTTATCGCTGTCGCGGCGGTCGAAATCCACCACGATGTTGCTTCCATATTTGTCCTTGCCGATATAAAAGCCGTTGGGATCTGTCTTGCCGGAGTAGTTGAATGGGTACAGGTTGGCCACGCTGCCAGCAGGCAGTACACGTTCGAACTCCCGGCCAAGGGCGTTATAGCCTACGGGACTGGCGCAGTAAAAGCCCTGCTTCTGCCGCAGAAGCAGCTTGTCCACATTCAGCTTACAGCGCACCAACTCCGTCAGCACATCGGTCTGAAGCTGCCGCAGGTACTCCATGCTGTCCGCCGTCATCTCCAGATACACGGCGCAGTGGAGCAGCGGCTCATGCTCTCGGTGCATCTTATGCACCAGCTCCGCCACATCCCGCAGGTTGCTCTCGGCCTCCACTGCCTGCCGCAGCTTGTTAGGATCCGAGCCGTCCAGCTTGTTCTTCTTGTTGGCGTTGTCGATGATCCTGTCCTCCTCGCCAGGGGACACCTGCCGGCAGTATATCCGCAGCGTCACGCCGCTTTTTTCGCCCAAGTGCCGCAGGATGGCCTGAGATTCGGTGCTGGCGGGGTATTCCCGCAGCGCCCAGACGCAGCGGTAGGTATTGCCGAAGATGTAGTGATCCACCTCGAACTTCACCACGCCCGGCGCGATGCAATCCAAATAGGTGCGGATGAACGCCTCCCGCGGGGTGAGAGTTTTCTTACGAAACGGATTCCTCATGGGCATACCTCCATTTCCGCGGTCAGCCACCGCGCTCCGTCCACAAGGTCAAATACCTCATGAGTAGCGTCCTGCTCGAAGTAGATGGCCAGCAGCTCCAGCAGAGCCTGCCCCTCGGCGCGCTGGACGGTAAAGCCGCTGTCACGAAGCTGCTGCTCCACTGTGGTGAAGTTGATAGCGCCATCCGTTTTTCTGCGCCGCAGCACGAAGCAGAACTGGCGCGAGGAGGCCATCATGGTCTGCACATCGTCCAGATGCCGCCGGTCCTGCGCCAGCAGAGCGCGGATAGCGGGAGTGCCTTCCTCCTCTGCCCTGCGCCGATAATAGAGACGGTTATCCTGATAGGACTCCTTAGAGTCTAACGCCAGCAGTTCCATATCTGCCGAGGTCTTCAGCACATTCAGCAGTGCTGTCACCCTCGTGCGGACACCCGACTCCGGCAGCACGTTCAGGTTAGTAGGCTGCACAAGGTAAAAGGTCAACTCACCGCCTGCCGTCAGCACGCTGCTGTCCGTCACGCTCTCAATGCCCACCAGCTGCTGCGTGGACTTCTTCTTTCTCATACTCGTTCCCTCCATTCGTAGTATTGCTGCCCGAAAAAGAAGAACGCTGCGGCGTAGCGCAGAAAGTCCAGCATGCTGACGCCGCCGTGCCGAATGCAGAGGAAGGCCAGCACCGCCGTGGCTACCAGCGGGACGATACTGCCGGTCTGCGTCAGTGCCAATACCGACAGCAGCAGGCCGATGCCGATGAATGCCACGTCCCGCAGCGTCCACAGCCACAGCATTGGGCGAGCCGTCAGATTTTCAGGGTATAGGTACATAGTTTTCCTCCAAAAGTGAAGCCGCAGGCACACGCCTGCGGCTCTGCATGTTGTTATTCCGCATCCACTGCGTCGTTCAGCTCCCGCTCGATGAGGCCGAGAATGAAGTCCTTCTGCTTCAAGCCGTGTTTGGCGAGGTAATCCTTCAGCCGGTCAAAGAGCTCCTCCGGTACCTGAAAGGCGATGGTGCGATTGGTATTGCCCATGTTTTTTGCTCCTCCTTCAAAGTGTTCGTTGAGTATATCCGTGATGTAGTCTGCCAGCGTCTGTCCACGCTGCTCCTGCTCCGCTCGCAGCCGCTGGTGCAGCGACAGCGGGATGGGCGCGCAGAGGTTTTTCTTTTCCCCCATGGTGTGCTCCTTTCCGCCTCCCTCCGAGGCAAGCAAAGCATAGCCGAAGCGCGGTGGGAAAGCTATTGACAAGTACAACGAAGAAGCGGGCGCAAAGCAAGCGGAATGGACAAGTTTATCCATATCTCTCGCTCTCCTGTATAGCGTCAACCATGCACTTCATCACGAAGTCCACACAGGGGATGGCCACGCTGTTGCCCAGCGCCTTATACCGTGCGCTGTCGGATGCGCCGGGGATGTCCGTCCAGCCGTCGGGGAAGCCCTGCAATCTCTCACACTCCAAGGGCGTCAGACGGCGGATGAGCAGAATGGGCAGATCCTTGTCGCCCATCAGTTCACAGGTATGAAGTATCAGGTCGGTGGCGTCCTTGCTTTGCCGTGCGCTCTGGGTACCGGCGATCTCGTCAGTGGTAAATGCATCCACACGCTGGCGGCGGAACACCGCGTGTCGGTCAAAGCCGGTCAGCGTATAGGATACGTTCTCCTGATACCCAATACCATTTCCGCCGTTCTCCGGTTCGCGGTCTATCGTATTCCCCGCAAGGCAGTAGACCTGCTCCCCCACAAGCGGCACATTGTTACCGCCCGTTTTTCTTATCTTTTCTGTTGACACGATTACATTCTCCTTTCTGTTGTGTCCTTGCTTGTGGGACAAATTTTTTATATAATAAATAGCACGATGAAAACATTCCGGTTCACATCGTGCTATCATTACATTTGTTTAGAAAAGTTCCTCGCCCTGCGCTGCAGCCTTGTGCGTGAGGATATGTACTTTTCCACGCAGAAGTTCGACCTCGTAACGCAACTGCTCGTTTTCATGGAGAAGCCGTTGGATATAACCGTTCTTTTCCGCAATCAACCTATCCATCCTGCGTGTGCTTTCGGCACCTGCGGTTTTCTCAGGAGTTTGTGTTTGAATGATTCCGTATTCTACCAGCACTTCGCGAATATGAGGTTTGGCAAAAACGGAACGGGACAGACCGGTTACGCTTATCAGATCCTTGATTTTGATATTGTAGCCTTGGGACTCCAAGACAAGAATTGCTTGTGTTACCATTTCTACGGTGTCCTTGCGAGTTTTCTCCTGCCGCTGGACGAGGGATTTAGGTATTGTTCGCTTCATTTCTCTGCACATCCGTTTCAATTGATTTTAGTATGGATTCAAACAGGCCCGCATTTCTTTTCGCATTTTCACAAATGATTGGAAATGCCGAAAAACGTACTTGTTTTTCACGCCAAAGAGCTATCTGTTCGCGATAGTATTCTGTTTGTTCTGTATCGGCCACAAATGCCTTACATTCAAGGCAATTCCACATATCACTTTTGCAAGTTGTAATATCGCTGCATATACCCCCACGGACGCGATGGGCTCTGAGGTTTTTCATCAGCCGCTGTTCCACTTGCTCATCCATATTAAGGATTCGTCCGCCAAATAGCACATACCGTTTATCCGATTCTTGCCGTTCAGCTAATACATAATTCTGCTTTTCACGGATCGTTTCTGGCATAAGATTCAAATGCGCATAGGCGTTAAAGATCATGGCATCTCCGTGATGGCCTGTCATCTCAGCTATCTGGGCAGCGGTGAAACCGGCTGCCAAACGATCTGTGATGCCGTTATGGCGAAACTGGTGCGTTGTCACCACATAGACATTTCCCGTTTCATCCGAAATGTTGTAACGACGGCATATCTTTCGAAAATGGTCGTTGACAGTAAATATTGATGCCACAAAGCAGAGCTTGGTAGAATATGTGGGTTTTCCTTTACGGCAATAACTCTGTCGGTATGAAAACAGCATTCCTTTTTTATCTTCTGGCAGAAACTCCTGGATCTGACGCGCCGTTTCCTGCTGCTCTTTTATTAGTCCTATAAGGTATCCAGCAATTCCTTTGTCCTCCAGGTGAATACTTCGTATGGCTGGTTGCTGCCAACCCCCATTCTGCTTCCATGTGGGAATAAACAAAACATACTGTCCGTTAAACCTTTTTAGACAATCTATCTTCATGCCAAGGATTTCTCCGATACGCGAAGGTATTAGCCTTAGCAACCAATAGACGCAGCGAAGATAGAGCGCGATCTCATCGTTCTTAAATGCAGTATCTAATTGAATCGCAATTGATTCTGGAATATACTTTGCATCGTACCTGCGTTGGTGGCGATAAGGGGATACAGAAAATGGATTCTTACTCCTTGCACCATCAATATCATTCATCGTTTCAAAAAATATGCTCAATGATGACCAGATCCCAATGCGGGTCGCTTCTGCAAACTCCGTTTTCTCAAGGTAATGATAGAAGTCGGCCACGGCAAATTCATCGCAACCGCTCAACGGCAAGGTGCCTTTATCAAGTGACCAGAAATCAAAAAATCGGATGAGATCCATCACATACGACTTGACGGTAGATATCTTTTTCCCTCGTATAAGGCTGATGGCGGCAAAGCTCTTTACTGTTTCTCTGTGTAGTGCCGGAATCCTGTCAAAGTACAATGTGAACATACAACTTCTTTCTGCTGGACTGCGGCGCAAATTACTGCACACCCACTTGTTTTCGTGAAAGTGTATATTGGAGCCAAGTTGTTCGACAAAGCAGATATATTCTTTTAACTTTGCTGCACTATAGTTTTCAGCAATGACAGCACTGCTCATATACAACCTTCTTTCTCAATCATATTTACGACGCTTTGGTAGGACTCCAACAGGCGGTGTTCTTGTTTGTACTCCAGGTATTCTGAATAATCCGTAATGCTCTCCGACTTATATACCTCTGCCAGCCGGTCTAAAAGTTTCTCCTGTTCCTGTAGAAGACCTTTCCAATATGGAAGATACTGTTTTCCAGTGCATAAGTTGCGGCAATTCACACAATTATAAAGGCTGCATCGGTCCGCGCACGGCCCATCTGCCACCTTCCGAACACAAAATCCAAGTTCCACACGTCGTTGACCAAGGCAAAAATCCGTGTACAGGAGCCTACGTTCTTCTTGCGTATAATTTTCAAGCTGTTCGCCGGTCATGATTAACTCAAACTTGCTTCTGAAAAATTCAGTATTTAGCTCCGCCAGTTTTTTCTTACGAACTTCAGCATAATATTTCGCCGCCGTGTCGCTGCATAAGTGCCCCAGCCAATAAGCTAATTCAACAGTAGTCGCTCCGTTTTCAATTAACCTAACAGCCAGGGTTTTACGGAATTGTTTAATGGTGAAGTGCCAGAGTTCTCCATTTTCGTCGCATATATCATACTTTCTGATAATCCCACGGATGCATTTGACAAATGGTTGAGAGTCAATAACTGCTCTCTCATACCCATACCTTCTGCTTCGGAAAATATACGATGTCCCCGCTATTTTTCTTTCCTCAGCATCCTCAATGATATGTTGGGAAAGCCTTCCAGCTATATCTTTGGGTATCATGATCCTGTGGTAGTCCCCAGCTCCGCGTCGATGTCTTGCACTTAGTGTTTTATGCGGAATATATTTCAGTTGGCAGACATTAGGGTATCGAGATTCTTCAATGCAGTCTTCTTCAAGAAGGTACACTTCTTTCAATCTCAGTCCTGTATTCATGAATAAATCGTATAGCAGCCTGTATTGACAGGGCATTTCTTCTCGATGCAAGTCCAATTGCTCCACCACTTCTTCCGGAATGATTTCGGTAGGTGTGTTAAACTGGCGAAGATTGTGAAATGTAACAATATCAAACGGATTGGTGCGCGGCCTTGGCGCTCTAATTTGTGTGTCCCGTTCAGTGCTCATGAGGTAACACATGATCCGTTTTAGACCGTTTACGGATTTTGCAATGTAATATTGAGACAATGGTTCCCCATCATTTTTCCGCATTGCTTCAAGGGCTAAAATCAGTGTCCTGATGTGACCTTCCGTTATATCCGCAAAATATATGACCTCCGGCGCAATATCTGCAAGTGTGTTGATTGCCAGCTTACACGCATCAAAAAGAGGCACATAAACTTTCCCTCTTTGTTCAAATAGATAACAGAAATAATATTTCACCTCAGACCGCAGAGAAGGCCGTTTGATGGCTGTGAAATCAAGCCGTTTGAGCCGTAATACATTCCCATACGGCTCATATAACTTCCAAACATCACGGTAAGGTGTCACTTCTGTAGAATTACCTGCAACGAAAAGTTTCCGTTGGATAATACGTTCCTGCTCCACAGCCTTAAGAAGCATTTCCTTGAATGCTGGATCATATAGCGACAGAGAAGACATTTCGTAATGGAACATTGAAAGCAACAATGCACTATGGGATATCTGTTCTCGCTTCTGAGTAATGGCAGAGGCCATCCTCTGCAAATATGTTTCCAGTAAGCGTATGTCTTTAAGCATATACTCTATCGTAGCAACAACCCCTGCACATCTGGATATTTTTGACAAACTGTGTCCCGTAAGCATGGCCTCTCTTGCGGCTTCGCATTGTTCAGCAGTGAGCGGCTTTGCTTTACTCATTTTCCTCACCACCCCTATGCAGCTTTTCCATGACTGACTTTGCTATGATGGGATTATTATGATTCCTGTAATGATCGATAGATGAAAAGCTCCTCCAGCCGAGGCTTTCCATGATAATGCCATCGGTAATATTGTCTTCTGGATGGAGGGACTGATGTTCAAGAAATTCCATAACTTTTGTGCTGCGCCCATTGTGGGTTCGTATTTTCGCCGCATCGAGCCCGGCACGAGTGGCACACCGCTTTAATATCTTTAGGTAATTATGATAAGACATAGGCAGGCCTTGTCTTTTTCCGGAGTTCAGATTTATAAATAAATACTGACTGAGTTTGCCGCTCTCACTCTCGGCATCCGCCCTTTCAGTCTGGATGTACTTGTCTATAACCTCGCAGGTTTTCTTGGGGAGGGCAACAAGCCTGAGTTTATTTTCTCCATTTCTGGCATTAGCTCGTCCCTTTGACCTTGTTGGCTGTACAAGCTGTTCTATGGCATCATAACTGTCAAGCGTAACGCTAAGAACCTCATCGATTCGAAATCCCTCGAAGGTGAGGCGCAACACCGCTTCATCCCGCAGAGTATTGAAGTTTCTACATAGCAATTCTTTTGTTGCTTTGTCGTACCATTTGGTGTAATCACGACTGGACTTAAGCCTGGCAGCATATCCGTCAATCAAATATCTATACTCCCGTGAATAGATTTGTCCATACAGAAAAGAGCAATTCGCCTGTACGGATTTTTTCTTCCAAAGCATCTCTGTCTGTCGCATATCATCCAGCCAGCCATAAAAACCCGTGATGACTGTGACATACTTTGTTAATGTTGAATATCCCACCGATGACTGTAGTGATAGTACTTTTTCGTCCGCCAAGTTACCAAATACGAGTTCATGTAAGAACTCTCGCACATGGTGATTTGTCGCATTTTCGTATGTGACCTTTCTTGAATCCAACCAGTTCAAAAACGCTACAAGCTTCTTTGCATATTCCTTTCCAGTGCTCGTCTTTCGTATGCTTTTCAGTTCGAGCCATTGGTTGCCAGGGAAAAACGGCATATAATTTTTCGTAATCATATACCGTGTATAATTGGTACTGGCATCCGTCTCGAAACGAAAAACAACTACACGAAATGTTTTTTCTTCCCGCATTATTTTCCTCCTGTTACAATTCACTTGGACTAATCGCCCAAATGCATTATAAAGGTTTCTCTCACAAAACACGATACGGGAGGGACACTCTTACCAGTGTCCCTCCTCTGCATTGTCAATCGTGTGAATCTGTATCGTGTGCACGAGGTTCAGAAAAGCCCGTGCCGCAGCGTGCCGACATGGCCGGAGCCACACTGTCCATCTGTCGATAGCGAGCATCCATACCGTGGCTCTCAAATATCAGCGGCTGGTGATTGCCCATCTGCGCCCGAAGCGTGGCGGTTTTATCTACCGTCACGTCCATACGCTCTCCGCCCTGGTCGTTGATGCACAGCACGGAGGGCATACTGTTGCCGCTGCTGCCGGCCTTCAGTGTCGGAGCGACACCCTCACGGTATCCGATGCCGCCTGCGCTGGCTCCCGCACCGGCGGAGAAGCTCGCCACGAATGTCTGCATCTGCAAGTTGGAGGTGGCCATCAATGCGCCTGCGGTACTGCCCAGGTCGATGCCCTCGTTCCGCTGGTTGATATGGTAAGCCTTGATGAGCCCCAGCTGCGCCAGTGTCATCAGGTCTATCATCCGCAGTCCGCTTTGCATCTCCAGCGCCAGATGCAGCGGCGCAGGCAGCACCTTTCCGCGCTTCCGCGCTCTACGGAGAATGCCCAGGCAGGCTTTCCTGCTCAAAAAGTATTTTCGATGAGGATGGGGCTCCAAGATCTGCCACAAGAAAGATCCTCTTGCGACTCTGGGGGACACCCCAGTATTGAGCGTCGAGGACTCGCCAACATAGGGAGACAATATCTCCCAATATGGCTGCCCCAGAATATCGCCATCCCCAAGGGTGATTTTCAGGAACATGAATTCCTGGTACACCAATTCCGAGCGTTTCTTCCAGGACGATCCGGAAGTCCTCGCCTTTCCGCTTTCCGCTGGAGAAGGCTCCCGGAACGTTTTCCCAGCACAACATTCTGGGTCGAACATGGATGCCTGTTCGCCCTCGTAGTATATCTGCATTTCTCATCTCCCTCACGATCCTGATCTGCTCCATGAAAAGGCCGCTTCGCGCACCGGCAAGACCGGCTCTTGCACCGGCTACGGATAAGTCCTGACAGGGGCTGCCGCCGCAGATGATGTCCACCGGCGGCAGCTCATCGCCCCGCAGCTTCGTGATGTCTCCGAAATGCAGCATCCCCGGCAGGCGCTCCTGTGTGACGCGGATGGGGAACGGTTCGATCTCGCTGGCCCACAGCGGCACAACGCCATTGTGGATAGCCGCCAGCGGGAAGCCTCCTATGCCGTCGAACAAGCTCCCCATGGTGATAACTCTCATTTTGCCGCGGCCACCACCGTCCGTGCCATACTGACCGCACTTTGTGCTGTGTAGACAGCCGAGGAGATATTGGCCCGCGTGGTGGTATCCAGCCCGAACGCACCGGCGATACGGGGGATCTCTCCGGCAGAGAGCATCAAGCCCAGGCCCAGCAGCGCGTGATCCTTAAACACCATCAAGCCAGCTACAAGGATGGTGGCCTGCAAAAAAGCCGTGAGACACAGCCCCACGACCTGCTTGCACCACTGTATGAATCCGTCGCCATAGCCGCGCGGTACAGAGAACATATACAGACTGCCCACCGCGATCTGAATGATCAAAATGCCGCCGCGCTTAAGGTTGGCGAAGAAGACCTTAATGACTGCGTAGGCCATCAGCGCAAGGCAGAAGATGACCATAAGTCCGCTGGTCACCGGGCCAAAGCCCCGCAAAATGATTTGTCCGGAAGATGTCAGGCTCTCCACGGCGTTGAAATCCTCCAGCGCCGCTTTCGCTGCATCCCCGATGCTGGCAGTGCCAAAGCCGGTGATGCCCGCCGTCAGGTCTGCCTGCAGCGACACCGCCAACACATACAGGCGCACAGGCACCTGCGTAAAAAGAGAAACGGCCAGAAAGCCCTTGATGGCATTCAAAGCCGTTTCTTTGACATTCCCGCGTCCACCGGAATACTCCACGCCGCACTCGAAGCAGGCTACCACCAGTCCCGTGGCAAACAGAGCCCAGCCCAGATAGGAGAAAAACAGCACCACGCTCTGCACCCAGCTCATCTCAAAGAGCTCGGCGCCCATACCGCCCATCTCCGAGAAGAAATTGCCGAGAAAGCCCACGATCTGACCGTAGAACCAGTCCACGATCTGACCCAGCACCGTATCGGCTACAAAGTCCCAAATAAAAATAAGTTCTCACCTCCGTAAACGCAGGAAGCACCCCGCCGTCAGCAGAGTGCTTCCTGTTACTGTATTGTTTTGCAGGTCACAGTTCCATTCTGAATCCGTAGTCCTGCGCTCGGTCCTGTTCTACATCCTGTGCCACGTCATCCTCCTGACGCTGCACCTGTGCCAAAACCATCAGCTGCCCAAGCCGGGAGGAGAATGCGGAGATGATAGCGGTCTTACGGCTCTCGTCCACATACTCACCGGCCTGATCCAAGATGTCCCGGATATCCTGCTCAACGCCCCTCAGCCTATCAAAGTCGATCCAGCCGAAGGAGGTCACCAGCTTGAGCTGTTCATGGTGCGTCTTTTTGAATGGTTTACACTCAATGGCACGGGCGGAGAGGATCTGGGGTGTCAGCTTATCGTACCCCAAGGAGGAGCCGCTATCGAAGATAGGTGCGGCACCCAACCATTCCAGTGTATCTGCACTGCGGAGTAGTCCGAAGTTGTTCTGATGCCTGTCCTCGTTGGCGATAAGGTAGTCCAGCACGATCATCTGATCCACCGCGTGTTCCATACCCTCCACACCCAACGCCTCGCAGCAGTTCAGATAGTGGCGGTAGACCGATGTGTTGTTGTCTTTCCTCATGGACTGCATCACGCGCCACGCGCTGACAAGCTCCGTGTCCGGCGTAACGAAATCCTCACAGACACTGTAGGGCGTGTCATCATCCCACAGCAGCGTATAGGGCACGTGGGAGATACCCAGTTTCTCCGCCACCAGTGATGCGATTACCTCGTTGAACGGCTGTTGCATGAAGGGATTGCTTCCCGCCTTCAGCAGGCACCGCTTCCCATTGATGATCTTCCACCGCTTTTTCAGATAACCGTCCGACGTGTTATCTGGGGAACTGAAATCGAAATTCGCCGCGTCCGTGGCCTTGCCCAGCAGGACATCACCGATGTCCTCCGAGAAGGGATTTTCGAAGAAGTTGATGCGCTCCCACCGGAGGTCACTGCCGTGGGGGCTGACCCAATACTGATCTGAAAGGCTCAAACCGAAGCAGCGCGTCAGCAGCACCTGCGTATTTGGCAGCTCCAGCGTTTCCAGTGCCTTTCGCACACCGGAGCGGCTGGCGGGGATGCAGCGGTCGATCCACCATGCATTCAGCGCGGCACGATCCACGCCGTCCCTTTTTGATGCCGTAGCCACCGGAAGATGCTCCGGACGGTACACCGCATCGATACGCTGGATAGAGCTTGTCGCCTCATCCAGCTCCATATCGGCGACCGCGATATTCTTGTGCATCAGCGTATACTGCATCGTGCCACCTCTTTTCTCTGTCATTTCCATGTTATTTTACCACGCTTTCCGCAAAAAGCCAACCGAAAATTGAACATAGGCACGCTCACACACCCACGATGTCCCAGATGTACAGCGGTGCGGTCAGGGTAAAAACCAGACACGCGAACAGGATGGCCGGCGCTGTCCACTCAAACTGGCCCGTCTTTCGATAGTCAAAATATTCAGTCCCCAGCTTCACAAAGAAGAAAATGGCGAGGATCATATCGATGGCCGGGAACACCACATTGTTGACGACGGTCTTGATCTGCCCTGATGCCGCCGCCCATGTGCTCTCCACTGCACCGGCCACATCGCCGCTGCCTGTGGCGTAGGCCGCCACGGAAAACAGCCAGCAGAGCAGCGCCGCTGCGCCGCAGACCATTACCGCACGTTTCACATATTTCATAGCGTTCTCCTTCACATTGTCATTTCGCCCATGGCGGGTGCGTTCTGGCTCTGCCGCAGCTCGGCCAGCTTCTCCGCCGCCCAGTCGGGGATGCACTCGTCGCGGATGATGCCCACGAACTCGGAGCGATTCCATCTCGTTGTCTCGCCGTCGCCCAGACAGGTGCAGAGCACCGAGCGGCCACGGGCATGGGGACGACAGCCGAAACCGCTGAAGGCCAGCCACAGCTGGTTCTCCGGCTGCCAGCAGGATTCCCGCAGCGTGTCCGGTGACAGCACCAGCACGCGACCGGTGAAATCCTGTTCGCCGGAATTGGGTTCGCAATGCTCCGCGCCGAACAGATGCAGCCTTGCCAGCTCCGCACGGTAGTCACTGACGAAGCCATCCAGCACAGCGGGATGACTGCCAATGAGGAAGGTATGCCGGTGTCCGCCGTCCTCGGGCACGAAGATGGTTCTGCTCCATCTCTTATTGGTCTCATGATAGCGTCCGTCATAGGCGTGCAGCTGCAAGGTGTTGGCCAGCACATACCCTACACGCCTATAGCCGTACTGTTCAATGACGCTTTTGGCGCAGCCGTCCTTGAGATGCATTCCGTCAAAGTCCCGATGGATCGCCAGTTCTATCGCCCCGGCGCAGGCACAGTTGGTGCGAAAATTGGCACGCCACACCTCCAGCTCGCCCCTGTCCCTTGCCTCCTTCGCCGTGTAGGGGTACATTGCCTCATTCGGCAGCATAGACCACATCTCCTTCTTCCAGATAGCATTCCAGCAGGGCCGGGCAGCAGCCGCTATCCAGCAGCAGCTTCCGGATCGGCGCAGGCACGGCATCGAGGTCGAATTCCCTCACGTCCGAATCGCAGTCCTTACAGCAGGGCATACGACAGGCATCCAGCAGGGCAGACACAAGCTGCGATGCCGCGTCAAACAGTCCGGCCAGTGCGTCTGCCGTCTGTACCGCTGTCATCTCACGAGGCATAAGCAGCAGAAGGCTGTGCGTCATCTGGGCAGACAGATCTACGCCCGCCATGCCGCATTCTGCCAACTCACTGCCGGGGATGGTCAGGCCGGTCTTGTCCAGTGTCATTTCGTTCTTCATGATAGTTCCTCCTCAAGTTCTCAAAGGTCGTTCCGGGATATGCACCAGCCGGCATATCTTCCCATCGCTGCTGTAATCGCCGAATATCGTCATCTGCGACGCAAAAACACGGGGGTCATAGTTGGTCATGATATATTCCCGGTATATGTCATTTTTCTTCTTGGATTGGCTGTTGGGACGCTCCACCTCATAGATGAAAAAGTCCTCGTAGAGCCTGCGAATATAGTCGCAGTTGTTATAGGACACCATGGCGAAGCCCGTGTGCTGCGCCAGCACATCATGGAGCCGTTGATGGTCACTGCGGGGAAACTCCACCGCGTAACGCTCCGCCTCATAATAGGGCGGGTCACAGTAGACCGTGGTCTGCGGGTCATTATGGGTGGTGATGATGCTCTCGAAATCCTTATTCTCCAGCGCTACATCCTTCAGGCGGTGAGAACACTCCCAAATATCCCGAAAAAATCGCTGTATATCGCAGGAGCTCACACCATAGCTGTCGCCGTTGCCGTTATAGCTGTATCGCTGCAGCTTGTAGATAGCGGCGGCGCGGCGCACATCCGACAGCTCCGCACGGCTTTGCAGCAGCCGCTTGACCTCCTCCGCCTCCGGCGGTGGGAACATCTGCTCCGCCAGCTGCAGCTCCTCATCCAGATACAGCTGTGTGAAGTCCTCACCCTGCAGCTGTCTGCGCAGCACATCAAATTCATCACGGGCATTGATCGGAAGAAAGCTCAGTTCTTTCGTCAGGGCCATAGGGCGGTGCTTGACGCAGAAAAGCAGGTTATACAGGTCGTGGTTCAGGTCGTTATATATTTGCAGGCACCCCTTCGGCACGGCGGTATTCAGCGTGATGATACCGCTGCCGCCAAACACATCCACCAGTGTTTTATAGTGGATGGGCAAGAGCATCTGTATGGCCCACATAAGCTGTCCCTTACCACCCATCCAAGGCATGAGCTTTATCATGCGGCTACTCACCGAACTTCTCCAAGGCACGCTCCAGTCCGGCAATAGCCGCGTCCAGCCCGCCGCGCATCTTCTGCAAGCCGCGGATGGTATCATAGACCTCCGCCGCCGTTTCCGCGAAGTAGTAGCCCCGCTGGTCTGCCGCGATGGGTACGGTGTCCTGCCGCAGACGGTTGACGCGCCGCCGCAGCTCGTTCCCGCTGATGCCCAGCACACGCTCCAATTCCCGGCTGCTGATCACATTTCTGCGCCCCTTAAATCCATTTTCCAGATACAGGGCGACGGTTTCCTTCGTCATTCTTGCACTCCCTTCCGGTGACCGTTCACCGAAAAGGGCGTAAAAAGAGGGATCGCCATCCCTTTTCGGAAAGCGGTCCCATTGTTGTTAAATTTTACTGCATAGTCATGTCCACGCCCTGTCGCGGTACTTGCAGCGGCTGTCCGTCTGGGCGGCAGATATAGCCATAGTCACTGAAAAGCCCCTGATCACGCCACAACAGGTCTGCCCCGTAGGCCTCCATGTTCAGATGCCGCGTCAGCAGGTCACGATCCGGATCGTTCACGATGACGGAGAGCTCCTCCCTCGCCAATTCCTCCAGAGAATGGAGCCCCGGCTCAAGGGCATATTCGCTCAGATGCTCTGCCAGTGCAAGCGCATCGTCCAGGCTTCTGATGTCCAGCTGACCGGCCACAGCCTTGAACTTTATCAGTTCGTTATTTCTGTCCAGTTCCTCCAGGCACTGTGCAAATCGGTTGATCTGCTCCATGCCGTCATAGGCCATATCCGTGAAGCGCCACATCTCCGGCATGGCGGCGTCGCACTCCTCCAGCCGTACCTCCCGCCAGCTGTCCACCTCCAGGCAGTCCAGTACGGCGTCCAGCTCCGCCTGCTTTGCGGGTAGGTACAACTTTACAGCACGGACGTCGCTGACGCAGAGGAAATAGATCATATACGGCGGCTTTCGTGGCGGCCTGCCCAAGTTGGACGGGGCCTGCCGCAGCTCGGACTCCTGCATCACATAGCCGTGGGGCGTAAGTACGCCGCCCTCACCCTCACGCATCGATCTGCCGATCTTCTCGTAGTCCAGCATTTCCAATACGCTGTCCGGCACGGTTGCCAAATCCGGGAGGAAATCGTTCTCCACGTAGAACTGTCCCAGCGCTGCATCGTCCGTGATCCCCGGCACCACATGGCAGCAATCCACGCTGTATGCCAGATCCAGTACCCGCCGGAGCGTCAGCTCACCGCCGTTGTTCTGATACAGCTTGTTAAGCTCCATCTGCACCAGACCCTCGAAAGCCACAGCATCCACATCACCGAATGTACGGAGCTTCTCTGCCAGCGCGTTGAATTGGTACAGGTCATACCCGTCAAGGTGTGGGGCGAGAAATTCATATCGACCCATGTCCTCCACCTGCCAATAGGGTTCCTGTCCCTCTGACAGACGCAGTCTGTCCATGGCATCCACCAGTTCCCATGGCGTGGCGGGCAGCTCCAGCTCCGCGTGATTGCTGTTGTCGGGATTGCCCATGTATATGGAGATAATCTTTTTATCCAAGCTCCATCCCCCCACGGCGCTGTACGATGTCCTCACAGTTGTCCGGGTCTGCACCGGGTACATCCCAGCCGCACATGCTGCCGATCTTCATAGCCTCTTCCTGTGCAGGCGTCACGCCCCTCTTTCTGTTCTGCTCATCCGCGATACGGCGGTTCTCGTGGGCGTCACCGGTAGACCAATCGCTGGGGTAGTACCCGCTTTCGCCGCGTTTGATGCAGATAAGCTGTCCTGTGCCAGGCAGCAGCGAGAAGCACATCTCCGGCAGCTTATCAAAGTGGGGGCAGAAGCGTTCCAGCTCCGTTTGGATGCTCCAACCGTGATTCTGCCACAGATGTACATACAGCTCGCTGCCGTGTCCAATGGCAATCTCATGTTGCTCGAAGCCCTCGCCCCAGCCGTCCGACGCCTGTCCTTCAATATATTCCTTCAGCGTGGTCAGCTCTGCCGCCGACAACTCGCCGCTGATCTGACATTCCGCGATACCCCACAGCTTGCCGTTTCGCCGCTCCACGTCGAAGGTGACGGAACGCACCTTGTCGTTCACACTGTCCGCCGCGTCGTACCAGTGCATGATGCCGCGGTTGACCTCCTCCGGCATCCGATACTTCACCAATGCGCTGCGGATATGGTCCTCATACGCGGTCAGGTCGTGTCCGGTCAGCAGCTCCGGTTCTTCCTGCATATTGCCATACACATCCGGCTCATAAAGCTCGGCGGTAAGCGGCATATATAGCTTCGTCATGCTGAGCTCGGGCGGTAAAACGGTAAAGCTGTCCACACCGGGGATGAGCGCCAGCGTCTGCCCGTTGTCCCACTTCATATGGAACTGCCCCGCGTCGTCGATATAGTCCAGTTTCCCCGTCGTGCCAGCCTCCACCGGTGCATACGGATCCTGCATGGAGTCCAGCCGGATGCGTGTACCCACAGGGTGCTGCTTCCGCAGGAACGCCAGCATCTCCCGATTTACGTTCATACTAAATTCCTCCCATCGTCTGTGTGTAGTCTTCCAGCTCACAGGGGTTTTCCTCACCAAGAAAGTCAAACAGGATGTCATCTGCTGCCTTGCGGATAGCGGGATCGTCTGTCAGGACTTCATAGCGAAACCCTGTGGTATCACGGTAGGGCAATTCCTCCCGGATGCAGTCCAGGAAGGCGTCTGCATCGTCGTAGAAGATATCGTCGTCCCCTACGAAGGTCACCTTGCCGAAAATGCTTATAGTTATCTCACCTCCGTTCTCTCGCAGCACACCACATATCGCTGTCGCCCACCGCTGGCATAGGGGTGGCAGGTGATGAGCGTCAGCAGGTCGCGGTTTGGTTGAATTTTGATTTTCTCCACCTCGTGGGGCTGGATGATCTGAATGTCGGCCACGGTATAGGTCAGCGTTTCCCACAGGTTTGTCAGCGTAACGGTATCGCCCACAGCCAAGCGGTCGATATGCCGAAAGTAATCCGCGCCTTTCCAGCCTCGGTGTCCGGCGATGACACAGTTTGTGTTGTCGTCGCCGATGGGTGCGGAGGTATTACCCAGCACTGCCGCGCCTGCGGCAAGGTGAGCGTCGGATGCACCCAGATAGACAGGCATAGTCAGCTCCATAGCGGGTATCTCTAAGACGCCTATGATCTCATCTTCGATGCCATAGGCAGTCAAGTCGGCGGCGGGTTCTTCACAGGCTTCGAGGTCGGTGAGATTACACTGCTTTTCCTTATAAAGCTGTCGGTTGTACTCCTGTAGAGCCGCCAACAGCTCAGGGTACTGCTGCTCCGGCGTTCGTTCTTCAAGGAAGCTCTGCACGGCCTCATCCGTGTTGGCTTGCAGCCTGTACCCTGTAACCACCGGCCACAGCATGACGCAGATGCCCGCCACGGTCAGCAGTGCCGCCAGTACAAAAGGTGTCTTACGCATGGCGTTTCCTCCTCATCAGGAAGTATCCGCCGCCTGCAACAGCTACCGCACCAAGGCCGATACCCAAGCCGGTGAGGTAGTGCTGCATCCACGAGGATGCCGCAGGTTTTTCTGCGGCAGTAGTTTCCTGTTCGGGAGTATAGAGAACACGGTGGCCACGCACCAGCAGTCGGTGGGTATTGACCCCGAACGGCGTGCAGGTCACCAACGTTACATAGTCCTTGCTATCCTCAATTTGCAGCAGGCTTGTGTCTGTGGGCAGTACCGTGTGGATGGCGTCCACTTTGTAGGCCAAAGTGTCACCCAGCACATGGATGTAGAACACATCGCCCGCCGCAAGCTGGTCAATGTCCGAAAACAGCTTGGAGCTCGCCATGCCGCTGTGAGCCGACAGCACCGCATGGGTACTGCTGCCGCCTACCGGCAGGGATGTCCCTACCACATGACCCACGGCACGCTCCAGCGTGTCTGCGTCCGTGCCATGCTGCACCGGCAAGTATACGTTGATTTTGGGGATGTCCACATAGGCCATGACGCCGCCCACCGTGAGCTGCTGGACATAGGCCAAGGGAGGGGCGGATGCCCCTCCCTCGGTAATGGTCGCCGTGCCGGACAGCATGGCGTTGTACTGCTCTGCCGCTTCCCGCTGGGCGGTCAACTCGACGTCATCGGTGTCCTCGATGGCGGCAGTGTAAGCGGTCTCAATGTCCGAGTGGTATTTCTCACTTAGAATTTCTCCCACCAGCGGGTAAAGCATCAAGCCCAACGCCACAACACCGAAAGTCGCCGCCAGCAGCCAGCGCTTCACTGGTTACGCTTGCGGGACTTCACCACGATGAAAGCCGCCGCGCCCAACAGAGCCACGCCGCCGACAGTGAACATCCACGTGCCGTAGCCACCAGTCTTTGGCAGGTCGAAGCCGGGGTTGTTGACCACAGTCAGGGGCACAATGGCGTTGCCGTCGGTCATGGTAACGTCCTTGTCGTTGACGGTAGCAGAGGCGGTCAGCAGTTTTGCGCCGCACTTCTCACACTGGCCGTTCTCGCTGGTCTTGATAACGATCTTGACAGCGTCCTTCAGCAGCACATAGCCCTTGTCGGTAGCAATTTCGGTCAGGCTGTAAGCATCGTCCTCCAGCCCTTTGACCACGATGTGGCCGCTGCTGTTGGGGATAAAGGTCGTGGCATCAGACTTTTTGCTGGTGATACCCTTGGCGTAGTAGATGCCATCCTTCAGGTCTGCGATGATATAGCAGTCGTCTGTATCGTTATGCAGCCGGAACTTGACATTCTTCATATTTCCGCCGTTATCAGAAAACCGCTTGAGTACGTCAATGCCGTAGGTGTACACATGGCAGCAGTCCCTGAGGGTATCAAAGTAGGTGTTGTTCGTTCTGCGCCACGTCAGCACGACCTCATTGGGGTTGTCGGTATCTCCCATCTTGGCATCGGCGGTCAGGGTGGCAGCGTAGGTGATACGCATGGTGCAGTCGCTATACCCGCGCTTGACGCTGTCGGTATACACGGTGGCCGCCTCATTGATCTCACTCAGGCCGGTATCGGTCATGCGGATGGTCATGGTGTTGGCGGTATCATCGTAAGTCACCGCAAATTTGCCGGAATCCTCGGCCCAGGTGGTGATCTTGTCGGTGCAGGCGGAATCGCGGAAAAACTCGATAACCACGTCCTGCTTGTTATACTTGATGCCCTTGGACATGGTATCGCCGTAAGTGTACTCGCTCAGGCTGGATGCCTTGGAGGTGATGGTGGGCAGGGTGCTGACGATCTGGTAGTCCACGGTGTCGCCTACGGAGGCGGTAGCAGTGTGAGCGTAACCGTCCTTGATGTTGGTCAGGCTGCCAGTGTTCTTGCCGGTGGAGTTCTTTGCTTCACGCACGGTCTTATCCAGCGTAGGATTGCCGGTCTGATTCTTGGGGTAGACGGTCACATCGTAGTTCCATGCCGCACCGTCAATGGTGGTCATGGGCAAGGACACGAAGAAAGGATTGCAGGTGCTGGTGACATTTTCAGGGACTCTGGTCTCTACCACCAGATATAATCCCTGCTCCATATCAGAAGCGGAGGTGTGTCCGGTGGCATCCGTTTCGGGCATGGCCACGCCGCTGTTCTTCATGGCGGTCTCCAGCGCATTTTTCACGTTCGTGGCATTGGCAGCCAGCGCAGCGGCCAGCTTGTTGTTCAGCATATCGCTGGTGAAGTAGTTGACGTCATCCTCAGTCTTGTGAGCGTCTGCGCCGGTCAGGCCGATGGCAGACAGCACGGCGTCGCTGCGGTCGGAGCTGTCGACGCCATACAGTACGCCCACCTGACGTTGACCGTCCACCACTTCATTGTTCATGGTGACATCAGCAACGCGGATATAAGTGAATTCCACGCCCTGAATGGCGTACTTTGCCAGCTTGCCGATAACCGCATCGTCATGCAGGCCGGCGGAAACGTAGGACTCCACATCCCATGTGCCGTCTTTGCTGGCCTTGGTGATGTCGTATTTATAGATGCTCAGGGATACCTTCTTGCTGGGATCGATGGTAGCCGCAGGATCTGTTGCGGCAAATGCCGTGGTCAGCAGGCCGAAGGCCATGAGCGCCGCCATCAGCAGCGCCCATACGCGATGGATCTTTTTCATGTTCAGTTGTTCTCCTTGTTCATAATTTTTGAGTTGAGTTTTTCACTTTTTACGGGTATACTGGTGGTATCAATCCGAAGGAGGTGCTTGCAGATGGTCTATACCGCGGAGCAAATCGCGCAGCGTATTTTGCCTGTTGCACAGAAGTACGGGCTGAAGGCGGTTTATCTGTTCGGTTCCTATGCCCGTGGCACGGCGACCGAATCCAGTGACATAGACCTTTTGATCGACACCTCGGGGACAAACATCAAGAGTCTCCTCTCACTTTCCGCTGTGTACTGTGACTTGGAAGATGCGCTCCAGAAAAGCATTGACCTGATTACGGTAAGCTCGCTGGAGCAGCGGCCTCAAATGGAAAACGATGTACGCTTCCGTGATACGGTGCTGAAAGAAAGGGTGAATCTCTATGTTGCCGCCTGATGCCCAGCGATTGGCGCATATCCGCGATTACTGCCTTGAAATTCAAAAGACGATAGACCGCTACGGGATGTCCTTTGAGACATTTGACAACGACCCCGATTATCAACGTTCGGTATCTTTCTGTATTTTGCAGATTGGAGAACTGAGTGGAAAACTCTCCGCCGAATATCGACTTGAGACCGCAAAACACATCCAATGGGGTCCCATCAAGGCCATGCGAAATCTTGTGGCGCATAACTACGGTAGCATGAGCCGCGAGATCATCTGGGAAACCGCTGTAGCGGACATCCCCGTTTTGTGCGAGTTCTGTGAACAGCAGCTACAAGCCTTTCAGAATTGAACCATCAGCCTGCCGTTTTGCGGCGGGCTAATTTTTTGCAAAAATAAACACCCATGCAAAGCATGAGTGCTGCAAGCAGAATATAGGTTGTAAATCCCGTACCGCCTGTGAACGGTAGGGCAAATCCCGCATTGTTGCAGGCAGTGATGGTAATGTCTCGGTTATTGCTGTCCAACACTCCTGTGAACAGCGGCTCGGTCAGCAGCGTATACCCTGCGGGAGCTTTGGTTTCCGTCACGCGGTACTGCGCACCGACCTTTAGGTCGCTCCACTTGGCGACGCCTGTACTGTCGGTGGTGATTCTGCCCACCTCCGTCCACGTCTTCCCATCCGCGGAAGTCTCCAGCATCAGCTCCGCACCGGCAAGAGGGCTGCCCGTTACATCCACCTTGCGGACTGTGATGCTGCCCTTCTCCTCCGCGGCTTTGATTTTAATGTACGCCTTCACGGGGTCGCGCCCCACGCCGGTGTAACCGGCCATCGCCTGATACCGTCCCGTCCGGTCGTACCAGCAGATCACCGCTCGATCCGGATCGATCTCATAGGCACTGCCGGTGGCCGAGTAGGTTTTCTCGGTGTCGAGATTCTTGGCCGCCGCTGCCGTGGCCGTGATAGTCAGGGTGTTGCCCTTCCGTGTGAAGGTGATGCCGCTCCCGCTGTTGGCGGCGAAATTGTAGTCACCCAGCACCGCATTGTCATCCGTAACCGTAGCTGTATAGCTGCCCGCCGCGTTCCTCTTCAGCTCGATGGTGTCGCACCAGCGCGGTGCGTACTCTGCAAAGCTGGGGATCATCGTGGCGTTCTGCATCGCCGCCGCGATCTCGTCATACCACAGCTCGAAGGTCGGGTAGCGGCTCGTGTCCACGCAGCCATAGAACGGACTGTATCCCCAATCGTCGTAGGTGTAGGCGCTGCGATACTCGCAGATCAGCTCCCAGATGATGGCCTGCGTGGCCGCCCACTTTTCCGCGTTGATGATGGCACTGCTGTTCCGGTCGCCGGACGCTGCGCCGTAGTCGGCACTGGGATAGCCCAGGGACATTGCCAGCGCGATACCGCTCTGCACAGAGGCTGGAAGATTGTACCAGCTGGCACTGGAGCCCTCCTTGTAGGTGCCGCTGTCATCGGAATGAACACCCGGCTCGATGCAGTAAGCCACCGCGCCATCCGCATATTTCATGTGGTAGAGGGCGCTGCCGCTGCCGAGGCCGCTGGTAGCCGAGATGGTCAGATTTGTAATGGACGGCGTTGTGCTTTGGCTATAATCATACTGACGAAATGTGATCTCGTCAGAATAGACGTAGACCCTGTACTTGACCGTCACGCTGGCAGCATAGGCGGTCACCGCCAGTGCTGCGAGCATGGCCAGCGTCAATACAAGACCCAGCAACATTTTTTTGTGTTTCATGGCTCCTCCTTCGGATATAAGATGACCCCCTCCGTGTTGGAGGGGGTCTTGTATGAAGTTACCTCTTAGCCATCGTACAGGACATAGATCAGCAGGCTTGCGCCGTCCTCTACGATGCAGACGTTGCAATGGAAGCCCGCGTCCGCGATGCTATCCATGCCCGCCTGCATCATGAGCTGCCGGAAGGTGTAGTCCACCATGTCCCGCGTCTTGGCCTCCAGCGCTTCCTGCGAGGCGTCCACCGACACCGATGCAGGGAAGCGGTAGGCGCTGTTGTCCAGCGTTAGACTGCCGTCTGTGATGACGCCGTACTGCGCGGCAGCATAGGCGTTGGCCGCCTCGACAGCCGCCCAACAATCTGCCGGTTCATACTCCAGTTCGGGTTCGGGTTCGGGGGCGGGTGTAGGCTCTGACTCCTGTACCGGCGCAGGCACAGGTTTGGGTTCACTCGGTGCAGGCTCCGGCTGCGGTGCGGGCATCACCGGCTGTTCAGGCGTAGTCGGCTGCTCCGGCACGTCTGGCTGGCTCTCACCAGCGGGCGCGGGCGGTGTTTTCTCCGTCTTGGTGGAAGGTGTCTCCGCATCCTCGGCAGGTTTCGGAGTCTTCTCACTGTCTGCATCCTGGGTCTCCTCGACAGTTTCCTCGGCGGGCAGGCTCTCCGTATCTTCCTGCGCCTTGTCCTCCGCGGGCGCGATGGCCTGTGCCGCGCTCTGCACCGCCGCCACCGGCAGCATTGTCGATGCGGAGCTGTTCCCCGTCTGCCCACAGGCCGTGAGCAGCAAGAGCGTCCCCATCATCAGGGTCATGATCTTCTTTCTCATGTGCGTTTCTCCTTTCAGTGTTTTGGGTAGCACAAACAACTACCACACAACCATCCGTAAGTCAACGGAAAGATCTACAATGGCCTAATACGGTGGGAGGTCCTCTGGCACAAGCCGTTCCCATGCTCATACCATGCCTCCCATCTCCGTGTGAGGCACTTCTTCCCGCGCCATGTTCTGCCGCTGGACATCCAGATCATAGGCCGTACAGTAGCAGTTATAATCGCCCGGGGACGGATTGCAGCGCAGGCAGTAGCGGTAATGCTCGGTTACCACGACATAACCGTAGTTTTGTGTCCAGCCGCCGCTGATTTTCCCGCCGTGTTCATAGCAAAAACGCTCCATGGCAAAGCGGTTTTTCAGTACACTCTCCCGCAGCGTGTCCACGACCTCCTGCAGCTCCAGCTTGAATGCGGGGCTATTCAGCTCCTCCGGGCCACGGGGCCACCATGTATGCCAGAACTCGTTGCCGCTGCGGCCGAAGTCCATGCGGACATGGCCAACGGTACCCAGCCGCTTATCTTCTTCGGGGTGCGGGGTATAAAATAAGCCCGCCTCCTCCGGGCGGGCAGGTCGGATATGAAATTGTGTTGCATCTTTCAAGGTTAAGACTCCTTTCGGTGTAGAATTTGGCTTTACACATTTGGGGGGGTGTGCTATGATGTGGCCAACAAATCGAAATTTGTAGGACGGAGAAACTTATGGAAGAATTGATACAAAGATGTTCATGGGCAACTACCGACTTATATAAAGAGTATCATGATAATGAATGGGGAAAGCCCGTTCATGATGAGAATAAATTATTTGAGATGTTAATACTTGAAGGTATGCAGGCAGGACTATCGTGGCTGACAATACTAAACAAAAGAGAGGCATTTAGAATTGCTTTTGATAACTTTGACTGCAAAAAAGTAGCGCTGTATGATGATGCAAAAATAGAAGAGCTAATGCAAAATAGCAGCATTGTTCGTAATCGGTTAAAAATCAAATCAGCAATAACAAATGCTCAACAGTTTATAAAAATCCAAGAATCGTGTGGCAGTTTTGATTCGTTTATATGGTCTTATGTTGATGGTAAGCCAATTCTCAATCAGTTCCAAACTGAAACTGATATACCCGCAAGGACTGCACTCTCAAATCAAATTAGTAAAGATTTAAAAGAGCTTGGCTTTAAGTTTGTTGGTAGTACAATTATATATGCCTATATGCAGGCAATAGGGATTGTCAATGACCATGTAAAAGGTTGCCATTTGTATGCCAACAAATAGCATTTCACTTTCGATTGATAGAACAGCAGCTCAACAGGCTTGTTAAAGACTTTCTGCATCACAATTTCAAGTTTGTCTGCCTATCAAGCGGCTTGATCCAAATGGATCGAGCCGCTTTTGCTTACATCATCCTCTGTCCCTGCCGCTGCTCCGGGAAGGGCGGGTCCAAGCGGCGCAGCAGGCCAAACTCTGTTTTTGTCACGCAGTCGTTTTCCATGCAATCCTGACCGTATTTTTCAAAATCCATGTAGCCGTCCAGCTCATAGATGGCTTCATCGTCCAGCCCCAGTGTTTCCTGCAATCGCTGCTGACCGTAACCGTAGGCATCCTCCGTGATGTGCTGATAGTTGTCCAAATCTTGCAGGAGCTCACAGGCACGGTGCAGGGTCTCCGGCTTCTCTGCCTCCAGCACGGCGGCGTAGGTCAGAAGCATCCCGTCCTTCTGCCAGATGTCCTCCAAGGCTTCGGCAAAATCGTTGTAAT
>OHAT01000434.1_pt1 | contig 43292 bp, 47 predicted proteins | sample 1577141 | NCBI WGS metagenome assembly OHAT01 (sample SAMEA3541578, study PRJEB24748) | human gut metagenome | biome: human gut; feature: human-associated habitat; material: faeces | place: China | collected 2012 | reverse complement strand
CGTGTTTCCACGCAGATTGTCAAGGAACAAAGCGCACAAAATAAAGCGTCTGCGTGTCGTTGGGATTGACCACGACAGTCTGCGTGCGGCTGTTCTCGTCAATGGTGTAACCGGGGATCGTTTCAATCTCTGTGACCACCACGGTGCCGGAAATACCGGAAATGGTGATTTTACCCGCCTTATCCGTCCAGTACAGGCCGGTGGAGGACAGCGTGCCGCCCTCGGCATCTACATACGAGCCATCTGCGTAGGTGATTCTAAACTCGACACCTTCCAGCGGCTCCTTTGTAACGGAGTCCTGCTTTACGATGATGAGATTGCCCTTGGGGGCGTTGCGGAACTCCACCGTGACAACTTCATTGGACTTGACCTTAACCGTCTGCGGGGTATCATCGAGAATGTACCCCGCCTTCGCGCGGGTTTCCTTGATGACAAGCGTTGTGCCGGGGGCGATGTCCGTAATGGTGAAAGTACCTGCGCTGTCCGTCACATATTTGCCGTTGGCGTTGCCGATAAGGTTCCCGGCAGAATCCGTGACAAGGAACTCCACGTCAGAGATGGGAGCGTTCGTTGCAGCATCGACCTTTTTCACCAAAATGCCACCCTTGGGCTGGTTGCGGAACTCCAGCGTCATCACGGCATTGCGTTTGATCTTGATGCTCTGCGGGGTATCGTCCAGGATGTAGCCGTCTTTTGCCCGCACCTCGCAGGCGATGACTGTCATGCCGGGAGTCAGGCCGTCAATGCGGATGGTTCCCGCACTGTCGGTCACGTAGCGGCCATTCGCCGTACCGATCACGCTGCCGTCCGAATCGGTGATGAAGAACTCCACATCGGAAATGGGGGCGCCGGTCACGGCGTCCTTTTTGACGATGAGGAGGGAACCCATCTTATCGTTGCCGAAGGTCACGGTAATGACGTCCTGATCCTTACCGGAGAGATAGACTGTTTCTGTTGCGTCGGTGATCACATACCCGTCCGGCGCGGAGATCTCCTCGCAGACGTAAGTGCCTGCCTTGAGGCTGGTCACAACAATGGTTCCATTGCTCGAAGTGCGGTACTCACCGATGACTGTACCGCCTGTACCGGAGGTGCCGCCGAGGTAGCGGATGCGGAACCATGCACCCTCCAGCGGCTGACCGCTCTCACTGTCCACCTTGCGGATAACAATGGCAGAAAGAGGTGTGTTTTCAAAGGTCAAGACTTTACTTTCGCCACCGGAGATGAAGCATTCCTGCGTGGCAGCCTCCTTGATGGCGTACCCGGACGCCGGTTCCAATTCCGTTACTTTATACCAGCCATCCTTGATCTCAGGAAGAATGATTTTTCCGCTTGCGTCAGAAAAGTAAGTGCCGAGGTCGTTGAGCTCGCCGGTGTCGGTGTGGTTGCTGCCATACCAGATCTGGAACTTGGCACCCTTGACGGGATCACCGGTGACGCTATCCAACTTGCGGATTTCCAGACTGGGCTTGAGGGCATTGAAGAAGGTGACGGTAGAGGTTTCGCCGGGCTTCAATGCCACTTCCTGCGGGATGGGGCAGAGAATGACATGGTTGGGAACATTGATCTCCGTTACTTTGAATGTGCCAACAGGAACAGAGTCGAGGAAAATCCGCCCATGGTTATCGGTCGTGGCGCTGGTAGAAAAGCTGCCGTCGATCTGCTCGATGCGGTAGGTCACGCCCTCGATGGGCTCACCATTGGCGATGTTCTTCTTGACAATTTCAAGACCGGGCTTTTCATAGTCAACGAAAGTGACCTCGGAGGTTTTGCCGGGGCGCAGCGCCACGGTCTGCTCGGTATTGGTTACGATGTACGGCTCGGGCACGGATTCCTCCCGCACCACATAAACATCAGCGGGGATAGATGAGAGGGTGGCGGAACCGTCCACGCCAGTCGTGACGGAGGTGGAATAGCTGCCGGTAACGGACTTAATGGAAAACACCGTGCCGGCAATCGGTTTGCCGCTCATGGCGTCCCGCTTGGTGATCTTCATGTCGGGGAGCGCGTAATTTTCCGCCGTAACGGTGTACTGCTTATCGCCGTCCGTAGTATCCACATAGACGCTGATGGGCGTAGAGTCGGCGCAGTACCCTGTGGGGGCTTCGACTTCTACAAAAGACCACAGGCCCTTGGTGACGTCGTTGACCTCGATGATGCCGCCGTTTGCCGTTACATTGCTGCCCACGATCTGTCCGTCCCGATAAATCAGAAAGCGGGCACCATCTAAACCACGGGTGGTTCCTGCGGCAACCTTCCGCAGTGTAATATCAGCGTCCCCAGCCGGCGGAGCAGAATCATCACCGTCCTGCGGTTTATCCTTTACCACCAGCTTACGCGGACCATAATAGTTGAAGAAGGACTGGTTCTTGCGATTGCTTGAAAGAGCAAATACCGCCCATTTTGCAGCATCATCTTCAATTACGGAGGCGACCTGTCCTCGCGCTGCATATTCTGCGATTTGACGCTGAAATTCGGCATCCTCCTGCGCCTTCTGCGCAAGCATGGAGTCGATGAGGCTCAGATATAGGTCATAGGTATCCGCGTTGGCATAACCGCCCGCGTCTCCGGTGCCATCTCCCGCGCCCTTATAGCTTTGATGGTCCCAAATATAAGTCTGCACCGCCATAAAGAGCTGCCCTATGTTGGATGCCTTGCTGTCGTTGATGTAGGTCATGAGCCACTTGACATTGGCGAGCGTCGCGGCGTCCATCTCGCCAAGGCCGCTGTTGGCAACAGCGGTTTTGAGAACGGCATCGGCGTCTGCATTGGTAGCCGAGGTATAGGTAAAAGAATCGCAGTATGACGGCGTAGCGTTGTGGTAGCCGAGTCCGCTGTCGAGGCAGTAGAGCAGCCGCCCCGCCGCCTCCGGCGGGCGGTAGCTGTACGGTGTGCCGTTGGCCAGTATGCGCGTGGACCAGTACACTTGATTGGTCGTGATCGTAATACCCTTGCCCGTACCGGTCGCGGCAAAGGCCGTGGTGGGCAGCAGGCTGAGCAGCGTCATGACAACCAGAAGTGTCGAAATGAGCCTTGCTTTGATCGTTTTCAATGTGATACCTCCTGCAATTTTTGCATAAGAAAAGCAGGCCGAGAAGTGTCTCGGTCTGCTTCGCTTGATAATATAATCGTATTGGCTGTGGGGATCACAGCCAGTCAATTTGTCTCGATGATCGCACGGATAATGTCGATCGCCTCCGCCAAGATATCATCGGGCGCCTTTTCTTCGAAAGCTGCTTTCCGGCTGTTCAGATCCAACATACGAACTTGATCGCACATTACGATGCCATCTGTTTTTGTTCTGCTGTCCAGATGGATATGAAATGGGCTTCCGCGGTCTGTGTGGGTGATGGGGCAAACCATCGTCAGGCTGTTGACGCGGTTGAACAGGTCATTGCTGATGACCAATGCTGGACGGCGCCCCCTCTGTTCATGCCCTGCCTGCGGGTCAAAGTCCATATAAACAATGTCTCCTTGTTCAAACACGGTTACCATGCTTCACTGCCCTCTGCCTTGCCCCACTCCATTTCCTCAGATGGAATGCGGCCAATCTGTTCAATCGGCTTCCCGTAAAACGCGGTCAAACGTTCCTCTAAGGTCTTGTGCGACACGGGGCTTGCCTTTTTAATCGTGATCGCATCAGCACTCTGGATCAACTCCACACGATCATTTTCCCTCAGTCCAACAGCATCCAGCAGTGCTTTGGGAACCCGCAGTCCATTGCTGTTTCCCCATTTCTGAATTGTTGCGTACATGATGATCGCCTCCTTTTTTTACACTAAGTATATACAAAGTATAAACAGAAGTCAACTGAAATATGCAAATAAGTTACCCCTTTGCCGGCGTATCCACCCATGTGATATGGCATCCATCCCGGAGGAATAGCTGGACACAGTACCAGCACTCATCTCCATTGTCGTTGACACCTCGCGCAAGCCCTATGCCAATTTCGGATAATTGGGAGTTGGTCATGTTTTTCATGTGTCCTGTCGAGGCGCTCCAATCCGCTATGAGTAGTTCCGCAAGCGAGCAGTCGGTAATCGTCCAGTCCGCAACACGATGAATGTTCTCAGCCATGTATGGACAGTTCGTAACAGTATTATACTTCCTCCCGTCTGGGCGGGTATGGGAGTAGACGGTGTTTGCCGCCATTTCGTCGGCGCGAACCTGTGCTGCCTGCATGAGCTTGTCATTGGTGGTCAGCGATGCGATACCTCTCTCGGTGCGGAGCACATTGGTACGCTCCACGATATCCTTCTTCATAGCGTCCACATCAACAGTGGAAGCGTTTGGTTCTGACTGTAAATCTGACTCAACATCTTCGGTTCTAATGGGTGCCTCGCCGGTGTACGGTTGACCCGTTTCGATTTGTACCGTTCTGTCCTCGGCAATCCAATAAACATTAAAGCCAACTGCCTTACCAATGTCACGGAGCTTGAAGTAGTTGTGTCCGTTGATGGTGTACGCTTCGATCTCAACGGGAGCACCGTTGAGGAGAATGGGCGAGGTGCAGCGTTGTGCGAGAATGCCCTCTACCGCCTGTGCCGTAGGCGAACTAAGGGCAAATCCTAACGCAAGCCCGATAAACAAATACAAAATCTTCTTCATTGCATCACGCTCCCTTCCGATAAAACGTGGTGGTCACGCTGGCAGTCATACGGCGAGTGTCGGGATCATAAATGCACCGCTCAAACTCGTAAATGCCAAGCTGCTCAGCCTGTTCAGCTACTTCTGCAGGAAGGTCAACGGTGATGTCCATTTTTACTCTGATCTCATCGTCCTTCCTCTTTGATCTGAATTGCTGTATCAATCTGATACTTCCTTTATGATTTTATTCTCCGGAGTGGTTTGAGCATAATACAGAAGTAATGGCTTGTCAAAGGTTTATTTTAAATGCTTACGCCGCTAAAAAAAGTTGCACAAAAATAACACGTTACTCCGATTTCATCGGCTCACTTCCACGGCCTGAACGCACACTCTCTTGGAGGGCTGGTTGGCAAGACAGGTGGTGATGGTGATGCGGTTATCAGCGGTCGCCTGCAAATAACTCCAGTCGGAATCTGAGATCGTCTTTACCAAAATGACCGCATAGGTCCGTGTTCCGTAGACCGTCGAATAGGTGATGTTGTCGCCGATCTCAAGATTTCTGATGCTGCCAATATTGTATTTCGCGCCCCGGTTATGACCGCAGACACCGATGTTGCCGTCCCATCCGGAGGTGGATCTGTAATGTCCCAATCCCTTTGCCATGCTGGCGCGGGTCTCACCCTCCCAAACCTTCATATTGATATTCAGAGATGGGATTTTCAGCGTGCCGATACTTCCGTCCTTACGCTCCATGCCGTCAACGCCGGTATACGCGGGAACACTCAGTACAGGAGGGGCAGCTGCTGCCGGAAAATCATAGAGTCCGCCAGAGATACCGTACTCGCCGGAAATGGAAATTCCGGCATTTTGCTGCAAGCCAGGCAAATACCCTTTCTCCATAATGCCGATCTGCGTCGTGCCGGACACACCGTAGGGCAATTCGGGGATCTGATAGTCCACGGGATTGGGGCCGCCGAAGTTGTATGCGGTGCCGTAGGTGTCTCCATAAGAGGTCGCAGGATAATATTCCGTTCCTGCCCCTGTCTCAAAGCAGTATTCCGCGGCAAAGGCTCCGACAGACAGCGCCGCCATCGTTATGATTGTCAATGCCAATTCGGCCAATCGTCTAATATGCTTCATTCCGTTTCCTCCTCCGAAAAGCTCGCGCCGTCGTTGTCCGCCTCGGCACGAGCGGCTCTCTGCCGGTGCACATACGATGCATATACGATGCCGAAAATTACAGCAGCTCCCATTGCGGCGCCGACAACAAGTACAAGCCAATTTGCCGCAAAGAAGCCGCCCACATTGGATAGCACATGAGCGATACCGACCTTTGTTCCCAGGTAAGTCAGTACATAGGTGATGCTCTCGACGCCCTCGCGCGTAATCTCGCCGGTATATTCCGCGGTCGTGATGTATCCGATAGCCGCTTGATAGGGAACTCTTGCGGAATAGGTGGCAACAGCCTGATAAGATGAAGGCACCAAGGTCTCGCCGACAAGGTCCGTTCCCGTGACCTGCCACTCCACATCGACAAGGCTCAGCGTGAGGCCGTTTTTGACAGTGGCGGAGGGGACATAGGACATATCGTTACGGTCAAGTCGTCCGATGGTCTTGACCTCGCTCACGGTGTAGCTCTTGACAGCATAGCCGGACGCCTCGGTGTTGAGACTGGTGTGGTCGAGGGCGAGCGCACCCTTGAAGGTGCCGTCGTCATATTCGACGGTAGGCTTCAGTTGGCTCAATATCTCGGCAAGGTCATTCTTGTCCGTCTCCACCGTGATGACCTCGGTATGGGGCTTGGTTTCCTCTACGGCATTTTCCGTTTTGACAATATCCGTAAAGGTGTAGAGATAGCCCTCCAGCTCAAAGGGCTGTTCGATCAAGCTCTGTGGGTCCTGATCTACCGGGATTGTAAAGGTTTTGATGACCTGCTGGCTGCCATTCAGATTTTGCACCACAGTATCTGTCGGTACCTCCAATGCAAACGCCGAGACCGACATGGACAGCGTCAGCAGTACACAGAGAATTGCTTTTTTCACGTTGTTGGAACCTCCTAATGTAGAAATTGGTTATGGCCTGCTATTTTCGCGATATGAAAGGATGTGCGGTCGTCTCATGCTCCCTCCTCTCTGACCTTGTATTCTACCGTGCGCTCCGGATGCTCCCGCAGCGCATCGAGTATGCTGAGAGACTGCTCTAACGCCTGCATCGTATCACGCTTCTGGCGCTTGACGAACGCATAAAGGAGCAGAGTATCTCCGTTGGCGCATGGGTAAAAGATAACGCGAACGCAAAGCTTGGTCTTCACCCGCAGCTCGCATAGGCTCCGATACCGTTCAAGTGAAAAACGCTTGAAATACGGTTCCTTCATTTCCGGCTTCTGCGGCAGCGTCAATCGGTATAGCTGACGAATGATCTTTTCTCTGAGCCGCGGCTCCAGATCCTCTATAAAGGCAGCGACCTGCGAGGCTCTGCCCGGAGGCTGATATACCAAAATCCCCTTCACCGCACTACCTCCTCGCAGCCGCTCAATTTCTTTAAGTGCCGGATAAAGTGTCCTGCAAATTCGCCCGCGATCTCAGGTGTCCCGCTGATCCACCAAATGGGATCAGGCAGGACTTGGGATAGGCGGTCATATTGCAGGCAGAGCAGCAGAAATTTCTGCCTCGGCTCTGCACGATCCACAGCGTCAAACAGCTGCTGCAATTCGGTTTGGACACCGGAATAGTCCTGACTGGCATCGCACAAATCGTCAAACAGCAATCCGGCGAAGGTATGAGCCAGCGCAGTCAAGGCCGATGCCTCGACGCTCCCCGTCTCGGTAAGCAGCCCCATGCGCCGCAAACGCTCTCTCGCACCGTCGTCAAACGGATTATGAGCGCGGGATGCTCGGCAGTTATTTGTTGTCTCTTTCATTTCTCTCACCTCGGAGTCATAGGAAAAGGCCCGGCACCTTACGGTGTCGAGCCTTTCAGCATTTCTTATCTTAATTTGCGTTTGTCTGCACTGAAATAACATTTTCTTGAAGTCAGGAAAATGTTATTTTGTTTTAAGTTCATCCAGACGGTCAAGCACTTGCGCCGACGCTTCGATCATTTCTGTAACCACCGCATTTAGCTGTGCGGCATTCTGTGCTGTGATGACGGGATGGCCAGTTTCCGCCTCAAGCTGCTGCCGTGCAACATTTGCAACATTACCGCCACGTTTGGCCACCTTCACATTCTCGGCAAAACCATCTGGTTTTGTCGCTTTGGAAATATCCCGCGTTGACGCTTCCGCCAGCATGGTCAGCACGAGCTCGGTATCGCTCATATTATCGCGCAGATTCTCCTTTTTGAGCCCCTTGAGGTTTTTATACTGCCGCGTGGTCATACCGGACCATGCCTTTGAAATCTCGTCGGTCAAGATCGCAAATTCATGTCCCTTTTCCACGCCGCGCTTCTGCCATTCATCGGTCAGTTCATTCCGGATGCGGATGGAAAGCAGCCGTTGATGCACCCAATCAGGATCGTATCCCTTTTTCAGATAGGTTTCCAAGGCTCGGTCAATGGCCTGTTCAGGGTCAATGGTTTCTTCAATTCTCTCCCGACCGACTTCTGCAAGCCAGAGCCTAAACGGTTCAGCTTTTGGTGATGGGATAGACTGGATGATACGCAGAAGTTGCTCTGTCGTGGCAACATCCGTTGCGCGGCGCTTTCCGTCTGAGGCAATCATTTTCAACTGCTGACAATTTGTCAGCAGTTCATCCGCCCCTTCCTCTTTCAAACGCTGCTTGAGTTTGGCCCAGTAGTTGCTTGCCCCGCGTGCGGTAGGCTGTTCTGTTAAAACAGCAATGACATCGGTAACAGAAAAATACCATACTTCTTTCTCTGTATCCCATGCAGTACGAATTTTTTGATTCTCAAAAAGCTGTATCTTATCCTGTTCGCTCATAGCGTTATATCCTCTCTTTCTTTTCTGTAATTATACATCAGTTGACCCGCTGCCGCAAGAACTCCAAAAACAGCTCTTCAATTTCCTTATCACTGCCCAACCTCTCAAGGTAGGGGGCAAATTTTCTGCGGTCAAAGCTGATTTTCTTCGGCAGTGCAGCACGTCTCTGTGTCTCCCTTGCGCGTGCCTGCCGCCATGCAGCGAAAATGTCCTGATGATTTGCAGATGGAGGTGGACAGGCATGGACGATACTTTGCATAGCAGCCTTATTGAGCGTGTAGTCCTCGATAGAACACATCTCCACAAATGCCTGCTGCGTAGCTGCGTCATAGTCAGCGATCAGCTCGGCACAGGCAATCGGCAGCTTGCGCGGGTTGTTCTCCAGGATGTCGGCGAGAGGTGGGATCAACCCCGCCAGCTTGATGGCTTTACGGATCTCATACTCGGTCACGCCGAAGAAATCGGCAACAATTTCACGGGTGAGGAACTTCTGGCGATTCTCGCCAGAAGTTCCAATGTCTGTTCTTGACCCCTGTCGTTTCTCTGCATCAAGCACTGCTTTGTACGCCTTGCCGCGCTCTATGATGGTAAGATCTTGCCGCCGCAGGAGGTTCGTGGCAACAGCAATGGAGACTGCTCTTGCATCATCGGCGTTCACGACTTCAGCAGGGATCGTTGTGTGTCCAGTCAGCCGCCACGCTTCAGTACGGTTATGCCCTGCGAGGATCTCGTAGTCCTCGCTTTCGGGAATGGGGCGCACAATGATCCTCTCATAGATGCCCTGCTCTGCAAGCTGCTGTGAAAACGCCTTGAGCTTCTCTTGCGGATATGGGTGAAAGCCAATGTCCGCAGTGAAGAAAGGACGGAGCCTGTCCAGCGGCAGATCACAAAATTTTGAGGCGGGCGATGCCAGCTTGCCTTGGAACAGCACCTCATAGGCTTCATCGCCTACTGTGACCTCCACCGCCTGCTGCGTCGCGCTCATACGCCGTTTCAGCAGGTCATTTATATCGCGTTTAGCCAAGCTGAAGCACCTCCTGCGCGAGACTGCGATAGGATTCCGCCGCCGGATTTCGCGGTGCATAATCGAGAATGCTCATGCCTGCCGCGGGGCACTCCGCGACCTTGATGGTCTGCTCGATGGGACGCTCAAACACCCGTAAGCTGTCACCATACAGCTCTGCGACCGCGGCGCGGACGCTCTGGCAGAGCTGCGGCCGGGATTGATACATGGTAAGAAGAATGCCCGCAACCTCCAACTTTGAATTGAAGCGGCTCTGCACATTTTTGACCAGCTCCAGCACATCGGGGATGCCCTCGCTTGCAAGGAAGTGTGCCTGCACGGGAATGATGCAGTAATCCGCTGCAGCAAGTGCGTTGACCGTCAGCAGCTCATGCTTCAAGCCACAATCAATGACGATATAATCATATTGTTCACGGAAAGCATCCAACAGCTTGTCCATCATCATTTCGCAGGATGTCTCTATCGCTTCCGCCGTGTTGTACTGCGAAAGCTGCATAACCTGTAAACGTGCTGCAGCGTCTGCCAGCCGCTTATTGGCAGGAATCAGGTCAATGCTGGTCTCTGTATGTATCACGGTGCGGGGAAGGTGAAGCTCCAGATCCTCCGGCGAGTCGATTTGAACGAGCAGAAGCTTTGCCAGCGTATTCTTCTGTTCGCCGGGCGTATAGCCCAAAGCCGAGGTAAGGTTCCCCTGCGGATCGTTGTCGATCAGCAAGACCTTTCTTCCTTCTGCGGCAAGTGCAGCCCCAAGGTTCAATGCGGTCGTGGTCTTGCCAACGCCGCCCTTAAAATTGGTAATTGTAATAATCATGATTCTCTTCTCCTCTTTATTACTTGAACGGAAACTGTAAGGCAAAATCCTCGTTTGCAATAGATTTGCAAAAGGAATAAAACTATTTGGCTTTTGCAAAAAAAGCTATCATTAGATAACAAAATCCGGGCTATTTGCAATTTGAGTCTGCAATGCCTCTTGGTAAAGGCTTTACAACAAAAAAACCTCCGGATTATGAGCCTCTTTGTTAGAAACTCATAACCCGGAGGTCGCAGGTTCAAGTCCTGTCTCCGCAACCAGAAAACCCTGAAATCTCACGGTTTCGGGGTTTTTTCTTTGCTCTATTGCAATTTGCATTTCTTTTTCCCGAAGAGCCTTGCCCCATTTTTTCATCAAATATTATCCCTCATACAAAATATCTCCTTTGTCGTTCTATTTTAATTCTTCAGCCCGCCCGCTATTAGCGTTTGCAGTAAAGTAGGCAGTGCGACGGGAATTGCATTTCCCTTCAAGCGTTATTTGCTGTTATTCTTTCCCGCTGCGAGAAATCCGGCAGCGGGATGCCGGCAAATTTCGCTCTTTTTTTCGCTCCGTTGAGCCGTGGCGCGTTGTTGAACTGCTCTCCATTCAGGTAGTCCGTCATGGAGGTGATCGCCTCCCGTTCGATGTCCTCGCTCTTGTGAAGATACTTCCTTGTCGTCTCAATGGACGAGTGTCCCAAGATCCCCTGAACAATGTTGAGCGGCGTCCGTTCCTCCACCAGCCGCGTTGCCAGTGTGTGCCGCAGAGCATGAGGATTAACCTTTTTGATCTCACATCGCTTTGATATGGCGTTGAGTCGGATCTCAAAGCTCTTGGGGTCAATGTGCGTCCCTGCTCTTGACGGAAACAACAGATTATCCGGATTGGGCCAGCTGGAGTGAGCAAGCGTGTAGAGATGTCGGATCAACAGCTCGCACAAGCCGTCCGAAATAGCGATCTCGCGGTTCGATGTCTTTGTTTTGGGCGTGCTTTGGACGATCAGGTGCGTTTTCTTCTTCGGGTCGTAATTCAAAATCCTGATGTTCGGATTATCCAACGACAGTGCCTCCGTTTTTACCCGAATCAGATTTTTGTTGATTCGCAGTGTCTGCCGTTCCAAGTCAAGGTCCGCAATCTCCAACGCAAGCAGCTCGCCCACACGGAAGCCAACGAACAGATCGGTCAAGATCGCTATGCGCTGCGTTTCCTTCATGACCTCCTCCATAAAGATCTGCATTTCAGAGGGGCTCAAAACACGCATCTCCTTTGCGACGACCTCCGGCCTTGTTGTGCTCAGTGTCGGGTTGCACGGGAGCTTGTACTTGCTTTGAGCGTATGTGAAAAAGTCCTTGAGGATCATGTGATGATTGCGAATCGTTTTGGGGGACAGTCCGCCGTTCCGCCCGTCCATACGCGCACCGTTGAGCTGTTTCTTTTGGTAATATTCCTGTATCACATCCGGACTGATCTGATACAGGAGCATTTCATCAAAGGCAGGAGCAAAGTGCGTGTGGTAGACGTCTAAATAGCTTGCGTAGGTCGATGGCTTTCTGGTCGGCGGGGACTTGTAAAGACGAAGCCAGTCCATAAAAGCATCCTTGAATTGCGCTTCCGACTCCATTGAATGCCCAAGGCGTTTTTGCATTTCTTCCTTTTGGGCATCCTCTCGTTTTGAAGCCTCCTCCAAAGCCTTCATGTGTTCCTGTTCCGCAAGCCACTCTTCCTTTCTCTGCTTGCAGATCGCCTTTGTTTTCCCCTTAAACGATTTCCTTTCCGGAGAGCCGTTTTCTTTCCTGCCGATCGTGATTTGATGTACCCATGTGCGATCGGGGAGCTGCCACCAGCTCCCTTCGCCATTTGCACGACGCTTATTTGCCATGGTAACCTCCAATTCTCATCTTTCATTATGATAATTGAAGATTTTGCCTCATTGTTTCGCAACGCCGGCGCTTTCGAGCCATGCGTAAAAGCCCTCTGCCGGTATCCGGTAATTCTTCCCAATTTTGATGACCGGAAATGCCTTGCTGTGAATTAAATTATAAGCAACATTTGTCCCGATTTTGAGAGTTCGCTGAATATCTCTCACGGTCAAAAAGTCGTATTTTGCTTCACACATAAAAAGCTCCTTTCTGCGTTGCATGCCAAGGTCTATTCATTTTTCGAGGTACATTGCTGACTCATAAAGCTATTTTACGACAACTCCCTGAGCTAATCAATATATCTCATCGCCCTTTGACACAAATATTTTGAAATCCTTACGCCGAAAAAACAGCTGACGACAAGAGGAGATGCTCCCGCGAACGGGAGCATCTCCTCTTTTGACGAGTATAATCATATCACATGACTATGCGACAGCGCAAGTACATCAACCGCGACATTTTTGCGACATTTTGAAAATATGAGCGTCTTACCCGTTGTAGCGTTCCGAGTAAGCGTACATTTCCGCAAGATTATCAACAGCATCCTTTCTGATCCGTTCGATGGTGCGAACAGTCAGGCCGTGTTGTTCTGCCGCTTTTTTCGTAGATACCCCTTCCATGTAAACCATGCGCACAACCTCTGCCTGGCGCTTTTCAAGAAGCGAGATGTAGTATAGGAGCTTCTTCTGCCTCCGTTCGAGAATAAAGAGTTCATCGGCGATCTCCTTGGCAGATTCAGCATTCAGTTGCTTGGCCTGCTCCTCATAGTTGAGGGCAATATAGAGTGTCTTGTTGGAAATAGTCCTTTGGAATGACCTACACCTTCTCCGCTTCCATAGTTCATGGCCTCGATTTGCTCCGTCACGCCAACCTCGGAGGGATGCTCCAGATCATAGCGCAAAACGGCGATCTTCCGCTCACGGTCATGGTAGGTCTCCAGCAGCTTTATCACATAATTCTTCATTTCAGCGTTCATATCGTTTTCCTTTCTATTCCCAGATTTTGAATTTGAGTACATGAACGCAGGAGGTGGTGAACGGCAGCGGGGCTGCGTCCGCTCACCTTCTATGAGAAAAATAAAAGCCTCCTTGGACGTAGCCCATGGAGGTTTGCATATAGATAATGTGTTAAAGCTCCTGCCTATATGCTGAAAAATTTCATACCAGAGGGCAAGCGCGCACATAAAACAATTGAGCCAAATACGTGCGTTCTGACGTCGGCAAAGCGCCCTATACGCTAAGAGAATTTCATCATGTACCTCCCGTTTTATGATTTATAAAACACTACGAGGCGACGAAATAACACATTTAATGTGGACATACTGCTCTATACGATTATATCGAGGTACGTTATAATGCAGGAAGCGAAAAAGATCCTGGGCATAGCAATCCGTGTTGCGCGTAAGAAAAAGCGTATTACATGAGAAATCTGGTGGGATAGATCGGCGTACAGACTCGTATGGTTCTTGAGATGGAAAATGGTCGTGGAAATCCTCACTTCGACGGATTCTTTGCAGCAGTACGGCTGTTGGATATCCCTTCTAATGATATTTTCTACTATGACCGGACACCTTCAACGGATACTGATAAATTTCCTCAGGAGTTATCTTCGTTTGGCGAGTCCGAACAGCGTCTGGCTTTGGCCACAGCTAAAGCCGTTCTGCAGCAGTTCAGAAAAGAGAGAACATAAGTAAAAAATGGCTGTGAGATGCCAATAACGCTTCTCACAGCCGTTTTATCATGTATGGCTCTTTTTGTGACAGCGTTCAAGACTCCATCGCGTTTTCACCATGCACTAATTTGTAATAATTATACCTGATTTTTCTATAATTGTAAACCAGTCCTTGTCAATATGTCGTAAAACGTCGAATTTTCTCATTGCCGCAACGGAAAATGCCACCAGAAACGGCAGCGCTTTGTCACAGACTAATTCTAAAAGCAAAAAGGCGAGCAGGTAACCCCCTTCGGAGAAACCTGCTCATCTTTTTCAACATGCTATTTTGCAACGTGCCCTTTCTCCTGATGTAAAGGCCAACTCTTACTTCAAAAACTTGGCAAGTTGCGCACCGCCGAGATCCTCGTAAGCAGCGTTAGTATAGAGATCGTCATAACTCGGAACGCCACTATAAATGACGGGGCGGTTTTGGTTTTCTTCGTTATAAGCCTGAGAATACTCATAGATGCCCTGTAAATGGCGACCGCAGCGTTCTTCGATGGGGTGCGCCTTTCCCTCTGTCCATGGGACATAGAGCATCCCCAAACGCTGACTAATTTCGTAGCACTCATCCTCGCCGCCGAGCACCTGATCGATGCTGGTGGCACCGCGCAGACGGCCCTGAGAGGCGTTTGCGGTCTCCATCAGGAGCGCATAGGTGTCGGTATAGTCGCCGAGCTCGCGGTGCGTCAGACCGTGGAAGTTGGTAGGCGACTGCTCAAGCGACATCTCAATGCCATCAAGCATGATGTTAATGCAGCCTTCTGCCGCAATGTTCATCGCCCTTTGGTGGGCGACGGTCGCGTTGATGACCGGGTACTCAGGGGACGCCTCATGCAGGTCGAATGTCAGGTCGATATTCTCCGCTCGAATTAACGAGGCAACCCCATATGCCATCTTCTCGGTCAGGTTGCCGTCCGGACGACCGGGATACGCGCGGTTGATGTTGCGGGTCTCCGAACCAGACAGCTGCTGTCCAGACGGATAGTGGACATAGACATCAGGGTCGGGCCACTGGTCGACCGGGTTCGTTGCGCGGGAGCCGTAGCGGAAGGTACGCTCGCCGCTCGCAGTGGTCAGCGTAAAGTACTGAAGATTGCCCTCGCTGGGGTCGTTGTGCGTCATGGCGCTGTGGTTGGTATAGGGGATAACATAGACCGTTCCCTCCTCCACAACGGCGTTCTCGATGAAGGTAAAGGCGGACATATAGCCAGAGACCTCGTTTGCGTGCGTGCCGCCGAGGATCAGCATGGATCCTCCCGGTTTCTTGCCCTCGAGCACGTAGACTGGCGTATCGCCGTTGGTGCCCTCAAGTCCGTCGAACCATTCAGAAAGCATCTTCACCTCGGTAACACTGGGTCCCCATTCGGGCAGCGGCAGCTCGCGTGCCGCAAGAAAGTTCATGCCCGAATAGACCATGATGGCCACGGAAAGTGCCAGGCAGAGGCAGGCCGTGATTGTATTTTTTTTCATTTCAGCCCCCTCCTTACTTGATCATCAGAACGCGCAGCACCAGCGGAATAAGCACCATGGCAGCGTTGAGCTGAAGCGTAAGCTTTTCCTCAGTGAACAGATCCCAGCCGATCAAAGCGACGATGCCGGCGAGGATGATACGGTAGATCAAAGTCATCATAAATTCAATTCGCTCCTTCCCGCCTTAAGACAGCGTCAGAAAACTGAGCTGATCGGCAAAGACAATGAAGAGGATGGCCCAAACCACCACGATAAGGCAGGGGATCAGGCACTTCTTCAGAATCGGTGTATAATTCTCCATGCCGACGACCTTTGCCGCAAAAATGCCCGCAAGAGCCGTGGGGGGAACCATATCGCCCAAGGAAGCGACCAGAGACAGCGCTGCGGCAACGATGATCTGATCCTTCGCAAGGAAGGACAGCAGGAACGGGACGCCCAGCACGCTTGCCGAGCCGAACGAGGAGATCGCGCCGAAAGCGGGCATGGAGATAGCCAGCGCCAAGTAACGGGCAAAACTCGGCAGACTCAGGCAGCTCGTCACGATCAGGCCGCGCACGCCGGTGAGCGTCATGACCTGGATGAACATACCGACGCCCATCAGGATGCCCATAACAGGCAGTGCGGAGTGGACGGATTCCTTAGCTGCCTTGAAGAAGTTGAACTTATACCCCGTGAAGCAGCCCACAACCGCGCTGATGAGGAATACCAGCGGCATACCGATGTCGGGGATGGCGGGGACCGCCTTATTCAGCACCATCAAGACGATGGCGAGCAGCAGGGGGATGTAGACCTTAAAGCCAAAACGCTCACGGGAATCGGTGTTGAGCTTAGCCTCGACCTCAACGTAGTTCATGTTTTTGACGTACTTGTAACCGAACATCAGCACGAACAGGAATGCAAGGGGGAAGGTCAGCATGGTCAGAGGCAGGCCGAAGCCGCTGTAGGGGATGTCGATACCGGCACCGATGATCATCGCGGGGATGTTGGTCGGCGGGGCAATCATGCCCAGCATGCCGCCGAGCGCCAGAATGCAGGCAGTCTCAAGTACGGGCACACCCATGAGCATCAGGACCGGAGCCATGATGGACCCGGCGGACAGCACGGAAGCGGTGGAGGAACCGGTGATCATGCCGGGGAACATGATGATGATCATGATAAAGATCAGCATCAGCGCGGGGACTTTATGGAAGCGCTGGATGATAAGCGAGGCAATGGCGTCCAACGCACCGGACTCCTGAATGACCTTCATGAATATCATTGCCGTGGCAATGACCATGATCGTGTCAACATAGGCAAACATACCCTCGACCAGATGGCGAAGCGCCAAGCCCTGCCCGCCGGCGATCGCACCGGCGACGGACGCCAGCACCATCGACAGGCTGACCGGCAGCTTGCAGAGGAAGCAGCCGAGCAGGAATACGCCGACCATCACAAGGAAGGCGATCAATTCTGTAGTCATAAACCCTCCGTACTTACTTGAACGCAGCAGGCAGAACGGTCACCACATCGCTGATGCTATCAATTTTGTCCATAGGGATACCGTTTCCTGCGCACAGGTCGTTCATCATACCATCAGAGTCGCCGGAGGAAACAACGATGGCATAATCCGCCATGTTGAACACCGGCGTAATGAACTTATCCGACAAGTCGCCGCGGCGGGCCTCGCCGCCGGTGTGCATGGCAATGATGGACAGCCCTGCATCCTTGGCAGCGGTCATCAGCTCATCAAGGCGCTCAAGCTCGCCGTCAGCGTCGATACCGGCCGCACCGAGACCTTTGGAGGAGCCCCCCACGACCACGATCAACGTCTTGGCATCGCCGAGATCGGCGGAAGTGGCAAGGTTATTGGTGGTAAAGTCCATGCCCTGCTTCTCCATCACGGTGGCGATCATCTGGTAATCCGCGCTCTGACCGCCGGAGGTGACGAGCGCAGGGTATTCGGCAAAAGCTTCCGTCAGGCCGCTGGCCTCCGTCTTACTGTCGTTATCGCCGTCGCTGCTATCATCCGTTTTATTTCCGCAGGCGGCAAGGCCGAGCACCATCATAGCCGCCAGCAGCAGTGCAAGAATTTTTTTAGTCATACTCGATTCTCCTTTCGGGTTCTGTGCGGTGGGCGGGCTTTGAGCCGCCGCCCATAGTTTAGTCTAATTTACTTAATAGGCAAGGCCCTTGCCATCACGGCGAGGATCCGCGCCGGCACGCAGCGTACCGTCCTTGCAGATCTCGATGCCCTGTACGCCGCCAAAGAAGAGGTTCCAGGAACCCTTATCCGTCGTATCATGTCCCATTGCTTCGAGAGCAGCAACGGTATTCGCAGAAACCGGCGTCACGCCGTCGGACTCATAGCAGACATTCTCGGAGGCATTGTCATAAATACGCGCCGTGTTGATCGCATCCTGAATATCCATATCATAGTCGATCATGCGCTGGATGACCTGCGCAATGGTCGGGAAGATGCGGGTTCCGCCCGGGCTGCCGATGGTCAGATAGGGCGTTCCGTCAGGATAAAGAACGATGGACGGGCACATGGAGCTGAGCGGGCGCTTGCCGCCGGCCACGCAGTTGACCGACTCGGGATTGGACGAGAAGTCAGCCATTTCATCATTCATGATAAATCCGTAGCCCGGAACGGCAACCTTGTTGCCATAGAAATCGTTGATGGTCTGCGTACAGGCGACCATGTTGCCCCACTGGTCGATCACGGAGAAGGACGTGGTAGAGCCGGACTCATACAGGCCGGGGTCATCCGCCTCGTAGCTGCCGCTCACATCGGTGATCTTACCGGCAAGCTTCGCAGCATAGTCCTTGCTGGTCAGGCCCTTGAGAGGCACGCTGGCAAAGGCGGTATCCGCCATATACTTTGCGCGGTCGGCAAAGGCCATCTTGAACGCCTCGGAGAAGTGGTGGATGTACTCAGGGGAGTTGATTTCCATACCCGCCATGTCAAAGTTCTCAAGAATGTTCAGGATTTCAATCAGGTGCGTACCACCGGAGGAGGCGGGGGGCAGCGAGTAGATTGCATAATCACGGTAAGTAGAGGTTACCGGCTCGCGAATCTCGACCTTGTAATTAGAAAGGTCCTCGACGGTCATCACGCCGCCGTATTTGCTGAGCGTATCAACGATCGCCTGAGCGACCTCGCCCTTGTAGAACGCATCCGCGCCGCCCTCGGCGATCATGCGGTATGTCTTGGCAATATCCTTGTTCGTCAGGACAGTACCGACTTCGAGGGGCAGTCCATTTTCATCAAGATAATAGCCTGCAACCTCGGGCATATTGGCAACTTCAAAATACTCGTCCTCAGTACACTGCTTCATCGTCAGGGTGACAATGTATCCATTCTCAGCGAGATCGATAGCAGGCTGCATCAGTTCGGCACGGGTAAGCTTGCCGGAGCCAAAATTGGAGAGCGCGTACTCAAGACCGGCCACTTCACCAGGCACGCCCGCCGCCATGCCGCCGACTTGGTTCAGCTTGGAGTAATCGCCGGTAAATTCCTTGCCGCTGGCATCGACGAACTTTGCAACTTTACCTTCGCCGTTAAGCCACATTTCGGGTGTCGCATTGGCAGGCGCAATCTCACGGAAATCAACGACCTTGACCGACTTGGTCTCCGCATCGTAGATGGTCATAAAACCGCCGCCGCCAAGGCCGGAGGTGTACGGCTCGACCACACCGAGCGTATAGGCGACCGCAATTGCAGCATCCACAGCGTTTCCGCCGGCCTGAAGAATATCAAGGCCCGCTTTGGAGGCATAGTAGCTGGAGCTTGCGACCGCGCCATTCTTACCGGTAGCGTCACGGTCATCACGTTTTGCAGAAAGGTCCTCGTTATAGGGAAGCCAGATGTCGCTGACCGGTTCCGTCTGCTGATCCTGATTATCGACATCATCCGGTGCGGGATTGGGATTTTTCTCCCCGCAGGCGACGAGCGACAGCGTCATCACGACTGCAAGAAGAAGCGCAAGATACTTTTTCATTTCCTTTCCTCCTGAATTTTTTTTGCCGAGAGCTGCATTTTCACTTTATATGTATACAGTCTTAGCAAAATTATTATATGACTACGTCCGGTTTTTTGTCTATTTATTCTCATATTTCTTCTGGTTTTGTCAAGAATATGTGCAATTTGCAAAAACAAGCACATAGGATTTGAAAAATGTGTCAAACCCTATGTGCAAGAAATGTCATCACAGCTTGCGGAATACCTGTTTCGGCCGTCCCACCTTGCCGTATATGTCCACGCGCTCCACCTGCTTTTCCTGCACCAGATGCTGCAGGTAACGGTAGACCGTCTGGTACGCAAGTCCGGTCCCCTCCGCGATCTCATTCGCCGTCACATAGTCCTCCTGCGCGGCAAGAAAGCCTGTGATAAGCTCCAACGTGCCGCCGCTAATTCCCTTGAAAAACGGCTGCTCCGACCGCCGCTGCTCCGACATACGCAGATGCAACTTAATCCGACTGACGATATCCGGTGCCTTGATGGGCTTGAGCGCAAAATCGCTCGCGCCCACAGCCAGGAAAGTATCCGCTACCGTTTGGCTCTCGTCGATGGTAAAGACGATGATCGGTACGCTGGGCGACTGCTTACGCAGCAGCTTCACCCCTTCGATGCCGCTCATGCCGGGCATATGGTAATCGATCAGCACAATATCGGGCAAATAGCGGCGAAATGCTTCCAGCCCACTCGACACATCGTTTGCACTGACAGCGCGCCAGCCCTGAAACTTGAATAGCTCGCCCAATGCAAAGCAGATCTGCGGATCGTCATCAATGGACAGAATGGTAACATTCTCTTTCATTCAGCAGCCTCCTCTATTGTGATCGTAATGCGTGTTCCTTCATTCACCTTGCTGCATAGTGTGACTTCGCCACCCAACCTGTCGACGATACTGCGCACAAAGGCAAGGCCAAGGCCGCTGGAGCCTTCGCCGGAATTTCCACGGCTCCAGACGCTCTTCTGCCGCTCTGGACTGATGCCGGTGCCATTGTCGGCGACGATAAAGCGTACAGCATCGTTCTCTGCCTCCACACGCAGCAGGATACGTGGATTCGCGCGGTCACTGACCGCACGCGCAGAATTTTGCAGCAGATTGACAAGCGTCCTGGGAAACAGAACATGGTTGACGCTCACCTGCATTTGTGGCACAGTATTTTCCACGCGGATACAGGTGGAGTAGTCCGATGTAGAGACCTGCGCCAGCACAATACGCACCAGCGCATCCGTTGTGATGGGCGAGCGTTGATCCTCGTACAAAATCTCCGAGATCATGCGGCTCATTTGCTCCACATTGCCCTCAATGCGTGTCAGATATTCCACATCCTGTGCGCGCTGCTCCATTTCACTTTCCATCTTCAGCACACCCACAAGCGTCTGCAGAGCCGTCAGCGGCGACTTTAGATCGTGGACAAGATACTGCATCTCCTGATAGGTGCGGTTTTTCATCTCGTTGATCTGTGCACGCGTGCGGATTTCTTCATTCTGCTCGCGTAGCACGCTCAGCTCACGCAGGCTGTTTTCCTCGCGCAGCTGGAGAAAGATCACCACGCCAAAGAGCAGAAACAGCAAAATACCAACCATGCCCGTTGTATTGATCAGCGCCTCACCACCCAGGACAGCCGCAGCCATTTTAATATCCTGCGATGTCTCGCCACGACCAATGGGCAGTGCATCCATGATTGGCATAACATCCAGGAACTGGAACGCCGTCAGGAAGGATGCGATCAGCAGCGCCTTTTTTGTGCGGGAGATGTATTTATAATTGAGGATCTGAAAGAGAATTCCGGAGCATGATGTCAGCACAGCCGGAATACCGAAGTCATAGCGCACGCCGTGGAGCAGATAGATCACACGGTAGACCGCGCGCAGCAGGGTGATCGTCAGCACGGCATTAAGCACCTCCGCCTTCTTGCCGCGCCAAGTAAAGCCAATCGATTCACCGATGAAGAACGCGCCGACATAGTGCGGAATGCCGCGCAGCGAGTTGAGCGCCACGAGCAGCAGCGCCGCTGTCATCAGAAAGGTCTTTTCAGACTGGTGCAGCGCCTCAAAAAGGTACTGGCGCACCGGAAAGCTATGCATATTAAATATGATTGGCATCAGGAAGCTCACCAGCACGAGCACCGCACCGACACCCAACTCCAGCGTATCCACCTTCTTCACGCGCAGCGGGATCTTTCTGATTTGTTCCTTCACGGCTTCTCCTCCCCCCTCACAGCATATTTTCATATTGTAGGACATACTTCACGATTTCCAAATGATTACGCACACGCTGTGCAAGTGGCTCCGTACGCAGCGTTTCCACCGTGATAGCCGGGATTTCCAGTTGCTCTGTCACCGTCCGGTTAATGCTGCCACGCGGCGGCGAGCCATACAATGTCAGCGCCGAAGCACACAGCGTTCCATTCTCGGATGCGAGCAGCATCTCCCAGATGAGTTCTCCCGTCTCGCCAGACGCATCACAGATAAGCGAATTGCCGAGTGCATCCGCGCCGTTGTCTGATGCTTCGTGTGCCTCGTGCAGATCGAGCAGCAGCGCAGGCTGCCGCTGTGCGATGTCCGAAAAGATCTCCGCCGCGATCCGCGCAGCGTCGCAGCCGTCCGCATCGCCCGGAAAATTGCGGTTCAGATCCCGCTCCTCCGCCGTTTTTCGCTGGTCGTTCGCCGCGCCGTAGACATTGGCGGGACTGATGATATACAGCGTTCCCGCCCGCAGGCAGGCATTTTTGAGCAAGTTCCCCGCACGCCAGCCCGCGGTCTCATCGCCGTGCACGCCCGCGACCACGTAGACCGCAGGGCCGTCCGCTTCGCCGCACAGCACAGTGACAGACAGGTCCTCGCCCAGCGTGATCTCCTCGCGTGCGGTCTCCCACTCGCCGTCAAAGCAGCCGGGAAAGTCCGCGAGCGTCCATTCGTTCGCATTCTCCGCCGCGGGCAGCAGCTCCGGCGCAAAGGTGTTCGCATCGGTCTGCTCTGTTACCGGCAGCGCTGCGTTCCGCTCCCCTGCGCAGCCGCACAGCAGCACGCACAGCGTCAGCAATATGATGGTCGTTCTCTTCACGTTTCCTCCTCCCGACGGCGGCAATGCCGTCCCCAAAGCAGGAGGCCGACCGCAGCGGCCGCACCGACGAGCGTGAGCGGCCAGCGATAGACCGTTTCATAGTACACCGCGCTCTCGCCGATGGGCGAAAGCTCCTGCGGATCGTAGGGCAGTCCATACGCCGCAACGAGCCGCTTGATGTTCAAGAGGTAAATGACCGGCAGGCCGTCCTCGTTGTAGCGCTCGAGAAGACCGCTCTTTTCGCTGAGCGCCTTGACGCGCCCCGGCGCAGTCACGCCCCAGCTCATGCGGTCGCCGTCAAGTCCCGTCGTCGTAATATTCCCGCCCACGCCGACAAAGCAGACGATGGGGCCCTGCTCCCGGTAGATTTCCTCACGCAGGGCAAGATTTTTCTGATAATCCCGCTCATGCAGAAAGGGAATTCCGCTCTCCTCCAGCCGGGTGCGGACGATCTCACGCTCCTCGGGGAACATCTCCTCTCCGCAGTCAAAATCACCGCCAAGGCTGAACGCCGCGGGCGCCTGCGGAAGATATCCCTCCTCCGCAAGGCGCAGCACCATATCAGGAAGCGTCAAATCGATCTGATTGGCCCCATAGGTCGAGGCGCCTGCCGAGGCAATGTAGATGACCTTGACATCCATCGCCGCGCAGGCGCACAGCACCGCAAGGTCCATCGCGGGAAACGAACCGGAAAAGCCCGCTCCCACCGTATCACCCGCCTTGACGCCCGCTTCTTCCAAAAGCTGCACGCACAGCGCCGCCATATCGGGGTTCGCCGTGGTGCGCTTGGCATCCGGCGCGCCGATGGTCGTGGTGATGGGCGTGTAATCCTCGCCGAGCATTCCCGTCTCGTGCCGGTCCTCGTCAGAAAGCGGGATACCGAGCTCTGCCTTGTATGCCCTGACTCGCTCCATGCAGGCTTCCAGCTGCTCCGCCGCGTCCACGCGGACGGCGTAGTCCTCCGCCGGAACGCGGCGAGCACTCTTCACGGTCAGTGCGCACGCAAGCACCAGCACGAGCGACGCAAGCAGGAGCGAGAGCCTTGTCACCTTCCGCATCTCACAGCCCTCCCGCCAACGCGCGCACGGCAAAAGTAAGCGCGGTCAGCAGCGCCGTCGTCGCCGTCACGGCAAGCAGCGTGTCCGCAATGCCCTGACGGTCAAACTCACGGGCCAGTATTCCAGGGATGAGCACGCCGATCATGCTGAGCCCGCCGGGGATCAGTCCGATCGTCCGCAGCGCAAGATCCAGAAAATACGTCAGCACCAGCAGCACGGCAAAGCGCCTTCTGCCATACAGGATGACCACGCGCGCAAGCAGGCGGCAGAGTCCCACCGCGCACAAAGAGAGCGCGAGCGTATACGCGATGCGCTGCGGCGACTCAAGGCACAGCGCAAGGTAGCTCGGTACGATCAGGCCTGCGCTCAGGCCTGTCAGCTCAGTAAAGGCAAGGCTCACCAGCACGCCCAGCAAAATGATCTGATCATACAAGCGCGCTCCCCTCCCTTCTCACATACTCCATCAGCTCGCGTCCGCCGCCGGCGATATTGCCGATGGCGAAGATCACCTGATCTTCCGTCAGGCTGTCAACTGCAATGTCTGTTCCGCCCGAAAGCTCCCGCACGGCGGCATCCGGCAGCTTTCTCCGCAATCCCCGCTTCATGTACCCGCGTGACGCACCCATCAGCCAAACCTCCGCCGGATGGAGCGCTGTGCAGACGCGCAGCATATCCTCCGTGCGGCTGGCACGGTCGCCGCGGTTGTTGATAAGCAGCGTCAGTCGTTTTTCCTGCCATCCATGCTCCACGCACAGCTTCTCCCACACCATGCAGATCGACTGGATATCGTTGATAGAAAGCCCGCCAATGAATGCGGCCTTTCCCAGTCGGTACAGCGAAAGCGCGTAGGGGTCGCGCGAAAAGCGCTGCATCCCGGCAAACGCTGTCTCGCGCGGCACACCGAGTTCCTCACAAACAGCAAGCGCAAGGGCGACGTTCTCCGGAAAGTCGAGCGTCCCCTCGTCGCCCCGGACTTCGGCGCAGACAAAGCTGCTGCCGTTTTTCTCTGCGGCAGTTTTCAGCCGCTCCGTCATAATGGTCTCGGCAGTGAGCAGAACGCCGCCCTGCGGCACGGTATGGCACAGCGCCTCCGCGATCTGCGGCAGCGTATCGCCCATCACATCCGTATGATCGCGACGGACATTCGTGATGACGCCGATATCCGCGCGCAGAATATCACGCTGCGACGCCTGCTGGAATTCCGGTGTAATGGCCATGCATTCCACCACCAGTACCTGCGCGTTTTGCGCCGCCGCGCGGCGCAGGATTGCAAGCTGTTCTTTGATATTGGCTTTTCCCCGGCGGAGGATCGGTTCCTCACGGCCATTGACATCGATGGTCATGGGGTCTGTTCCTGTCGTCTTGCAGAAGACGCGAAGTCCCCCCGCACGGAGCCCCGCCTCGATCAGGCGGCTGACTGTTGATTTGCCGCGCGTGCCGTTTACGTGGACCACGTGCGCAAGCTTCTTTCGCGCGACACGCGCGGTATGCGCTTCCCACAGCAAATATAAAAGGTAAAGAAAGAATATGCTCACCAATAATGCTGCCATCGGCACTTTCCCCCCCCTCTGTTGTACTGCTTCTTTATTATATCATAACATACTTTGCAACCATATAGCGTTTTTCCTATATTTCTCTCCTTCACCCGTTTGTGCAGATCGTCTAACTACATGCACATAATCTCTCAATATGGAAAAGCAGGGTTGTCTCAAAATGAGAATTGTAGGAAATAGCCCCGCCGGAAGTTAGATAAAGCCGTGAAAATCCAGTCTTTATCGGATTTCCACGGCTTTGCGTCTGACTAATTCTTAGAAAACTCTATTTTAAGACAGTCCCTTTGCCTATTTTGCTGATAGTCGATATTCGCTGATTGATTGTCTCGTCCAAGCGATAAACGCACGAAGAAACGCTCATCTTCCGATATGGAAAATCTCCAACTATACAGATATCATGCAGAATGGTAGAATGAGCCTGTATTTCAGGGCGAAGTAAGTTAGGGCGGAGTAAGTTAGGGAGGAACGGCGACAGAAAGGGGGTTATTGCGCCCTCCGTCAGACTCAAACGAACTGGAATTCAATAAAGGACAAGAATGAAACCGTAATTGCTCATAGGAGCGATTGCGGTCTTTTTTTGTCTCAAAATCGAAAGGAGCAAGCATTTTATGAGCGTACTCAACAGTACCAACGCATGGCCCTTTACCGAGATCTCTGCCGAGGAAGGACTGGACATTAACGCGATTTTCGGAGACAGCACGGATACAGCCAATCAGGGCAACCCCTTTGAGGTACAGGCGACTGCCGCAACACCCGCACCGGCACCTGCGACGCAGGAAATGCTGGCGGCGCCCGCTGTGGAAGCAGCCGCACCGATGCCAGCTGTTGCCCCGCCGAAGGAAGCTCCCGCTCCCGCACAGCCGGAGTCAAATGCAGCCGCAGGAAACCCCATTGCCGCGGCTTTTGAGCAGAAAACGGCGGAGAATACCAAGAAGGGGCTTTTGGAAAAGCCGCCTGTCTTCTATCACAAGGGCATAAAAGAGGACATCGAGGACGCCTCCATAACCTTTGAGGACCTCCGCATCCTCAAGTCCGAGGACTTCACCGATCTGGAGGAGGGCAAGCGCGTCTCCTGGAGCGTGGAATACTGCGGTATCCGCAAAGAGGTCAAGGACCCCAAGGGAACCACGATCATTTCCATGAAGGAAACCATCGAGCGCTCCCGCGAATTTCTGGAAGCACTCAAAAAATTGAAAGAAAACGATCCCCGCTGCTATGTTAAGCCCAAGGTGGAGATGAAGACTAAGGGCAAGGCCGCCTACAAGGGCAGGTTCGGCACCTTGGAGGAGGCTCGCGCATCGGATAAGGTCATCTGCCTCATTCCCTCCCGCGACGGCAGGATCTACGAGCTTCGCAAAATGGAGCAGGGCGAGTTCATCGCCCCCAAAAACAATGTAGTGGATTTTTCGGAGATCAGGGCTGGGTTTATCCCAGCTCTGCCGAAGATCCCCGCACAGCTCATGGGCGAGATCATTGCGTTTTTCCGCTCCTTTATGACGGAGAGCGAGGAAAATGAAGCGATGGCGCAGATCTATTGGGATAAGGCAGAAAAACGTTTTTTTGCCTATGTTCCCAAACAGAGCGTATGTAAAGAAGAGGTTGAGGCCAATCTTCACGACTGCCCGTACGATGATGAGGAGCGATATATCTGCTATGCAGATATTCACTCCCATAACAGCATGGACGCTTTTTTCTCCGGAAAGGATGATAGGGACGAGTGCTCCACGGGGCTCTACCTTGTCCTCGGAAGGCTCGATCATTTCTACCCAGAGATCAAGGCCCGCATCTTCTGCGGCGACAGTTTTGTTCCCATTGACCCCGATACGGTCGTCGAAGGGTTGGAGCGCCAGTTTCCGAGAGAGTGGCTGGAGCAGGTCAGCATCCGCAGGAAAGAGAGCGTAAGAGTGGAAAAGAAACGCGGCCTCATGGACCGTCTCGCGGAGGTGAGGTGGTGAAATTCCCGATGGATCGCCCGGTCAAGATCGTGATGCTGGGCGCGGGAGGGACCGGCGGCTATGTCGCGCCCTACCTCTTTCGCCTACTGCACATGCTTGATAGGCCGGCACGCTTCGTCATCTGCGATGGGGACATTGTGGAGCTGAAGAACCTTGACCGGCAAAATTTTGTCCCGGCGGATCTCGGAGAAAACAAAGCCCGTATTCTGGCAGAACGCTATTCCACAGTCCTTGGTATGGAAACAGAATACGTCCCCAATTTCATCGAGACGCTCCCGGAGCTGATGGCGCTGATTGCGCCGAACTTGTGGGAGACCGACGGATTTCGGAATCGGTACGCTGCGGAAATGGTGATCCTGCTCGGCTGCGTGGACAACAATCGGACGCGCCAGCTCTGCCATGAGGCGTTCCGCCAAAGCGAGGATCTCGTCTACATCGACAGTGGCAACGGCAGCTACACCGGTCAGGTGGTCTGCGGCGTGCGGCGGAACGGCCATACCATGCGAAAGCCCATCGGCAGCGTCCATCCGGAAATGATGAAGATCACGGATAAGTTCCCGTCAGAGCTGAGCTGTGCCGAAGCAGCACAGGCGGACCCGCAGAGCATCGTCGCCAATGTCACGGCGGCCACTGCTGTTCTGACGATGGTCTACAACATCCTGACGCACGGAGAGAACATCGCGCTTCAGACGGACTTTTCGACAAGGACGATCCGTATGCAGACGGTGCTCGAAAAGCAGCCAAGGAGGAAGGCAGCATGAAGAAGATCACAGTGGACGCGAAAGCGTTTGCAGAGGCAATGAACAAGGTCAGCAGGGTGCTGAAAAAGAGTGCGCTCCCCATGCTGGAGGAGATCGCCGTCAGTGTCAAGGACGGATGCTGCACGCTGGCCGCGACAGACATGGACACATGGCTCGCAGCAGAGCTTCCGGTCTGCGGCGATGATCTATCCTTCGTTTTTCAGAGGACAAAGGATGTAATGAAAGCCTGCGCTCATTTTGAGGGCGACTTGGCACTTACCCTTGATACGGAGGACGAAAAGAATTGGAAGCTGGAGCTGCACTGCGGGCAAAGGGCTGCGACATTCACCGCTGCCTCCCATGAAGATTATCCGGAGTGCAGGACCGTAGAGAATGATGCATCCCTGCGTGTGAACGCCGCAGAGCTTTTTCGCAGCGTCGAGCGCGTGCGCTATGCTGTGCAGAGAGTCGATCCGAGCACAAATCCGAAGGCCGCCTGTATCCAGTTCCGCGGTAACCGGATCTTTTCGCTGGATGGGCGCCGCATGGTCTGTGACACGCAGCCGGATACTGTCTTTCCCCTTCCGTGTCTGCTTTCGGGCGATGCGCTTGTACACCTGAAAGCATTTGGGGAGAGTGAAGTCACGATGCAGGTCGATGAACGTGCCGTCTGCTTTTCGAGCGGCACGCTGAAATTGTATGCCCGCAGGTATGGCGCGGACACCTATGATCCCGATACCGCGATCCCCCAAAAGTATCAGGAAGTGATCACGGTGCGAACGGATGAGCTGATTCGTGAGCTTACCTATCTCAAAGAGTGCGCCGGCGTCTGTGCATATCCGTATGTACGCTTTGCGGGAGAAAATCTTTCCATGAACGCGCCCTCCGGCCATTTGGCGACCCATGTCTCCATGTCCGGACGGGGCGATATGATCGTAGGCTTTGATCTTCGCTATATGCTCGACGCGCTAAAACAATTTCGGAAGGAACCGGAGGTACGGATCAAGCTCAGCGGCATCTACGCCCCCATCGTGATCGAGGCGGAGGAACGCAGCGATTTTGCGCTTGTACTGCCCGTCCGTCTGCGTGAGGAGAGGGCTGCCTGAGTACCAAAAGAAAAACGGGAGGCACACGCCGCCCATATAAGAAAAAGGAGAAATGCAATATGAAAACCGTCTACATTCCCAAGGGAGAAATCGTCCGCTATGAGTCGCTCATGACGGAGCATCTGGTCGTTCACGGCTGCCTTCAGGTGTCCAACGGCATCAAATCCAGAACGATCACGGGCCAGGGGACGATCAGCGCCGGAACCATCGACGCGGATGTGATCCGCGTTGATGATGTGGAAGCCGGCAGCATCGTCTGCAAGCGCCTGCTCGCCAAGCGCGTGCAGTCCCCGGAGGTTTTCGCCTCAGAGAGCGCCACCGTGTCCTGCTTCCTCTCCGCAGCTTATGTGGAGACCGGAAGGCTGACAGTGACACTCAGCGAGATCGACGAGGTGAAGGCCGAGGAGGTCGTCAACCTAACGCCGAAAAAGCGTACGCTTTTCGGTACGCTCCTCGCTTCCCTGCTCCGCTCGTTTTGGACAGCCTTGACCGTTCCCGGTCAAAAGGAGCCGACGGTCATGACCGACGCCTGCGAAGAGGTGCCGGAGGATGTCGCCGAACCGGTGCCGGAGGAAACGCAGGAGCCCGAAACGGAACAGGCCGCGCCGTGCGAGGAAGAGAACGCCGCCGAACCGGAAGCCGTAGATGAAGAGCTCAACCGCATCGTCGGCATCTTCAAGCTGGCGCGCGAGCAGGGCTACACCCTCAAGCTCATTCCCGGCACGCCGGAGGAGAACGCGCCCGCGTTCGACTTTGAAAATGAACGCATCATCCGTCCTGCCGCGTAAGAGCCTATGCGGGAGATCAGGATGGAAAGCCGAACGCAGATCAGCGAAAACGGCAATGTCATTCTCTATGAAAAGCGCTATCACGGCGTTCTGACCGAGAACGGCAGCGTCCGGCTTAGGAGATACTGCGCCAAGCGTATCCCGCTTGGCACGGTAACCGAAGCCAAAGCATCTGCGCAGACCGCAAGAAATTGGAAGGGCGCGGCATGAGCCGCGCGAGCAGAAGGCAAGGAGCAAAGCGTTCCTTGCCCTTCTTCTATCTTTAAGAATGGAGGAACCATTATGTCAGTGAAATCGCAGGAGAGCAATATGCGGCGCTTGTCCATGCTGCTCAGTCATGACCTCAGCTTCATCGGCGGCGAAAGGGAATGCGGTCCCAACGGCAGCAAGAAGGCTTTTCTCAATACAGGGAAGGCTTTTCTGCGAGCCCTCGCAAGGGATCTTGGGCTTCATGATGTGACCGTCAGCGCGAATAGCGGCGGCATCGCCGTATCGGGAGAGTGTACCCTGATCGGGATGTGGGAGACAGGCGGCATTTATGTCTGCCTTTACCAGAGCGCCGGTGGCGGCAATGATGTGCTTCTCTACCGCACCGTCCGCCACTGTCGGGACTATAAGGGCGGCTATAACCGCTTCCTCTCCCGCAGAGACCTTGAAGGAGGCTCCTATGCGCATTTGCTGGAGACTCTGAGCAGGCTGAGAAAGGATCGGGTGGATAATGAGCGAGCCGCTTGAATTGCAGGCGCAAAGGCCCTACGCCCTCGATCAGCTCACCATGCTTCAGTCGCAGATCATGCAGACGATACAGGGCATGGTCGTGCTGCGGGCAAGGATCGAAAAGCAGCGCCGTAGCAATATAGAAGCGGCGCGGGACACCTACACGGAGCTTGACCGCGCCCGCGGGCGTTTGATCGAGCAGCTCTCCAAGTCTGAGCTGTTCCTGCTGGAGATGGAGGAGTATCCTCTCGCATCGGCAGCCGATCAGCTTCGGCACGGGCTTGCGGGCTTTAACCTAATGAGCATGGGCTATAAGCCGATCTATGAAGCGCTCGCCAAGTTTACCGCGTCGTTTCCTACGGGGCAGAAAACCAACGCCGCGATCATCGGTCGGCTCATGAACAATATTAAGCTCGGGTACTATCCCACCGATCCCGACCACATCTCACTGATCCTGCGCGGCATCCGATTTCCGGAGGGCGTCACCACGAACCTTTTCGACCCCTGCTGCGGCTGCGGCAAGGCCCTGCGTCAGTTGGCGCAGGGGAATAACTGCTACGCCTACGGCGTGGAGCTGGACGAGAGCCGCGCAGAGGAAGCGCAGACAAGGCTGCACCGAGTCGGCTTCGGCAGCTTCTTTCACAGCCGCATCAGTCACGAGGCGTTTCACCTGCTTTTTTTGAACCCGCCGTATCTGTCGGTCATCAACGAAAGCGGTGGACGTTCCCGGCACGAGAAAAGGTTTCTGATCGAAAGCATCCCCACGCTGATGTACGGCGGGCTGCTGGTCTATGTTATCCCCTACTACCGGCTGACCTCGGACATCTGCCGCATTCTCGTGGACAATTTTGACAAGCTCTCCGTCTGGCGCTTTGCCGACGCTGAGTTTAAGAAATTTAAGCAGGTGGCGGTACTGGGGATTCGGAAAAAGCGAGGCACGGAATTGCAGGATACGCTATGGCTGGAGCAGTATGCTTACGCCCCCGCCTCGATACCGCTCCTATCACAGCTTCCGGAGAGCCGCTATGCGCTCCCCGCGCAGCCCTTGGAGGTCAGTACCTTCAAGGGGGAACGGTTCAATCAAAAGGAATTGGAGCAGCAGCTTAGAAGATCTGACAGCTTCGCCCAGATGATGGCACGCAGCGAATTGGATAGCGGCGTCAAGCGCCCGCTGCTCCCGCTGTCCATCAGTCAAATCGGACTGATCGGCGGCTCCGGCATGATCAACGGCCTGATCGAATGCGACACCCCGCACATCATCAAGGGCCGCATCATCAAGGTCGTGCGCACGGAGAGCGAAGAGAAATTCAACTATCGCGGCGACCACATGGGCAGCGAGATCAAGGAGACCATCTCGAATAAAATGATATTCAATGTCCTGACGCCGAATGGCTTCAAGGCACTAACGTGAAGAAAGGAGATTGCACACTATGCAGTACAAACCCATCCGGTTTCATCCCGGAACAGTCTACGTCACACGGGCCGTCTCAGAGATGCTCTCCCAACAAAGGCTCCTTCAGCTTCTGCAGCGGCACATTCACGGCGACTGGGGCGACACCTGCCAAAACGACCGTACAGCCAATGAGCAGGCGATAGGCAGCGGGGACCGTATTCTGTCATGGTATCAGGTCAGCGGCAAGATCCGTATCCTGATCATCACGGAGGCTGACCGCTCAGCCACTACGATCATGTTGTCCGAAGAATATTGATAAAGGAGGAAGGAAAAATGAGATCCTGCGATATGGTGATCGTTGTCCCCGTGGACAAACACACCGGAAATGACGAGGTCTTGCGCCTGCAAGCATGGGGAGAGGTCTCTGAGCTGCTGCGTCCCGGCCTCGGAAAGCTGTACCGACAATTTAACCCATCGGGCAGCGCTTGGGAGCACAAATACCCGCGCCCTTTCGGCGTTGTGTTGGGCCGGCAGGAGCCGGAGGTGTTCCGTGAGCTTCTCAAAGCAGGAGAGGAAGCGCAGCATGAGGCAGTCGCCTTTCATCTGGAGGCGGTGCTCCGCAAGGCAGACCTTGGCAGCGCGCAGAAAATCGGCGATACGCAGGTCTATTCTGCGGTTGTGGACGGCAGCGATCCCGAGCTGCTGGCACATGGCGTCTGGCATATTCTCATGCAAAAAGGCACTCCTGTTCCGGACTGCGGCATTTACTATGCCGCGCTGCACCGTGCATCCGCAACCGAGGAGGAGCGGCGTGAGGTCATAGACCATGCTGACGAATACGCGGCGTGCATGGTCGTGCTGAGTCAGGGGGTGAAGGAGAGTGCTTGAGCTTGATAAGGATCGCTTTGCACAGCTCTTGCGGGAGGTCCCGGAAAAGGATGTGCTGTTTCCCGCGCCGCAGTACAGCCCCTACATTCAATCGCTGATAGATCGGTTAAAGGAGGAAGAGAGCCTTGACCTTGCCGCGATCGATTGGTCAGCCTTTGAGATGGCGGATGTTACCATCCCCTTCTTTCAGGACAACGCTAACGACACCTCAAGGAGCTGGATCAAGGGGCTTGTCGGAATGACGCGAACGGCTCCGATCTTTCAGTCCCGACGACGCGTCTTCTTTTGAGGTGGCAGGATGTACGATTACGAATATGAAAACGATGTCCTGCTGTTTCTGCGGCTTCTGAAGTTCCTGCACACGGAACATCCGTTTGTATTGGAGCAGATCATCAAAGATTACCCGACAGCGGATGAGGAAGATATTTGGATGATCCTTGATGAATTGTTGATGGCCGTTTTCGATGAAGGTGCGCCGGACGAGGGTGACGATATGATGACCGTGCGTTTTTCCGATGAGCGGATCGACCGCCTCTACACGCAGGGCTGTAAGCATAGTGAAATACTGCCCTATCAGATCAACGCATGGCAGGAAAAGATCAAGGATGTCTTTCTCTTCTATGTGGCGGGGACTTCTTATTCCGTCTTTGATATTCGTTATCATTTCTCCGGTGACGGTGTGAAGTTTGACATTACGCTCTCGCCCGATTGCTACGAGCCGAGGATCTTTCTGAATTCTATCATCAACATGATCCTTTACTGCAAGAGAGAGCTTGCGCGTATAGAGTCTGCTGAAGCAAAGGCGCAGGCAGCTCATGCCAGCATTAGAAAGGAGGCCGCATAATGGCGGAGTATAAGAGAAAGGACATGCCGGAGGATATGATCGTCCGCATTTCGCCCGGCCGGAATACGATCACCGTGCAGGAATGCAGCGCAAACGGTGTGGTGAGCTATCGAGAGATCGACCCGATCGAGTTCTACTTTGCACTCAACGGGAGCTGCATCAGCAATGTGTATCAGCGCAGCGGGTTCCTGCCGGAGCACTGTCTCCACATTTCCATGAACGCGGAGGAGCGCCACTATGTCATCTGGAATCCAGAGCTGCGGGCGGATGTTATTTACCGCGACACCGAATACCGGAGCTTCCCGCTCCCGCGGCTGATATTTGGTCTCCGGGTCCTCGGCAACGGGAAAGTTGCAGACTGCTCTATGGGCGTCGTCGCTGATGAAACGCCCACCGAGGATACGCCGATGTTTTTTTATCCCTTCTCCAATGTCTATGAGGACAACCGTGTGTGTACGGGAAACAATGTGCTGCCCCGTTATAAAAAGCTTTCGGCGCTGAAAAACTTTCCCCGCTATCTGCTCGGCCTGCCGGATAACGATGATATGTTTGACCGCAGGCACAACCGCAAGGAGCTGGAGCACAAGGAGCTTATGGAGCTTTTGAGGGACAAGGACCCCGCGTATTACTATACGGATATTCTTGTTCCAAACGGACGTACACTAAGCGACTTTATCAACAGGAGGTAAGGATGGAAGCAAAAACGACAAGGGAAATGCAGGCGGCTCTCGCAAAGCCCTTTGCACCGGAGGATCTGGAATGGAGACTTCAAAATACTAACGAGGAAAAGATGCGCGGTATGGCAGTCCCCTATGTGACCAACCGCGCCATTCAGAACCGTCTCGACGAGGTCTGCGGTCCGGAAAACTGGTACAACGAGTTCAAGCCGTGGCACTCCAACGGGAAAAAGGATTCGCAGCTCTGCGGCATCGCCATCCACTTTGAGGGCAAAGGCTTTATCACCAAATGGGACGGCGCCGAGGACTCGGACATCGAGCCCATCAAAGGCGGGCTTTCAGACAGTATGAAGCGCGCGGCATATCAGTGGGGCATCGGACGCGTTCTTTATAGCCTCGATACCGTGTGGGTGGACATCGAACGGCGCGGCAAAAGCTATGTCATTAAAGACAGCGAGCGCCGGAAGCTGGACAACGCCTACCTGAGCACACTCGAAAGTCTCGGGCTGGAGCCTGCCAAAGCGTGCGGCATCCAATCCCTGCTGACGCCCAAGACCGCATCGGAACAGAACACCGCCAACGATAAGGTCCCGCCGATTACGCACGGGCAGGAGCCGCAGCAGGCAAAAAGCGGCAGCGCACAGCCGGCGCCAAGGGCACAGGAGCACCCTGCGCAGAGTCCGGCAGCACCGGCGCAAACGCAGCGGACGCAGCCCCCGGCACAGGATAGGAGCGATGGACAGGGTGGCAAGACCGTCTCCTTTGGAGGCGCAACGCAGATAGCACCCGCAATCGAGCTCTACACGGTGCTGGGCGCTAAGGTGCAGGGCGGCATGAGCGGCAGCAATACATTAGTCAATCTGGAAACGCCGGAGAAAAAGCAGCTTTATGCCTATGTGCGTGGAGCGCGGCCCGAGCTGGTGTCAGGGGTGCAGCTTTCCCATGTGAAGCTCACGACCCGCAAGCAGGACACCGTGATTTTCTATGTGCTGGAGACCTATGAGGTCTTCCGGTCCGGGCAGCAGGCGGCATAAAGAGATTCATTTGGAACAACAGAAAGGAGCAGACAGTTGAACAAGATTGAACAATTCCGCATCACCGGCATGACGATTTCCGGCTTCAAATCCTACGAGGGCCCCACGGAGCTGACCTTTGGCGATCCCACCGTCATCACCGGCGGAAATGGGCGCGGCAAGACCAGCATCGCGGACGCCATCGCCTTTGTCGTGACCGGGCTTCCCTTCTTCGGGGAGCGTGGGATCGACCGGCTCCACAACGAGAGCAACCCTGATGTTTCCATTCAGATGCGCTTTGTGGATGAGAGAGGCGCGGCCCATGAGCTGACGCGCACGAGAAGAAAAAACCGCATGACCATCACCTACGACGGCTATGAGATCCGCCAGCTCGATCTCACCGACCTTTTTGGTGAGCGGGATGTGTTTCTCTCCATTCTCAACCCCCTGTACTTCATCGAGGAGCTGGGCGAGGACGGCAAGAACCTGCTGGAGCGGTATCTGCCGCATATCCCGCAGGAAACGATACTTGCACAGCTTTCCGAGTCGGTGCGGGAAACCTTGAAGGACGAGTTTCTTCTCTCCCCGGACGCTTATCTCAAGCGCCGACGTGAGGAGATCCGCGGTTTGGAGGAGCGCATCACCTACCTGAACGGTCAGAAGGACATGGCGGTATCGCAGTCGGAAAAGCGCGACAAGGCATGGCAGGAGTTGACCGATCAGCAAAAGGCTCTCAAGGAAGAAGCCGCGGCACTGGAGGCAAAGCAGTTTGCCGGTCTTGATGTCGAGCGTATGCAGGAGCGGCTCGTAGAGCTGAGCAGGCGCTACGACGAGACGGCTCAGGACGCGCGGGGAGAAGCTGCCGAGCAGCAGAAGGAGCTTCACGCACTGCGTGAGAAGCTCGTCCGCAGACAGGCGGAGCAATACCAGTCGAAATACACGAAGCCCTTGGCGGAGCTTTCCGCCAAGGTTCGGGAGCTGGGCGCACACTATCAGCGGGAGAGCGCGATCTACAAGGCATTTCACGCCGGCATGGAGTGTCCCACCTGTCACCGCAGCGTGACGGAGCAGACCTTGCCGGAGGTGCAGACCGCGATCAAAAAGACGCTCTCTGAGCTGTACGCCGCGGGAACGGAGCAGAGAAATCAGCTCAACGAGCTTCAGGAGCTGGACAGGAAGGCCATGGAGACCTTTGAACAATTCAAGGGCGAAGACCTTCGCAGGTGGGAGGCCGAGATCTCTGTGCTGGAGCAAAGCTGCGCGGAGCGATCCCGCAGCGGCGCCGCAGAGAGCAGTTTGATCCGCAATGAGATCCAAAGCCTCACGACGGAGCTGGAATATGGCAAGCTCACGCAGGCGGAGTATGACCGCCTCGGCGCGTGCCGCGAGGAGTGCCGCGAGGTCGAAGCGAAGCTGTCTGCTCTTGAGAGCATGACGGCGGAGGAGCCGTCTGATCTCGGCGGCGAAATCCGTCAGGCGCAGGATCGCATCGGTGAGATCAAGCGGATCATGACCAATGTGATCGCCTATATCAGCAAGCGCGCGGAGCTGACCTTCTCGCAGCTGAGGATGAATAAGGTCGAAATATCCCTTTATGATGTGGTGAAGTCTACCGGTGAGGTAAAGGATACCTTCAAATTCACCTACGGCGGGCGCCGGTATGACCGGCTCTCCCTTTCCGAGAAGATTCGGGCGGGCATGGAGGTGTCGGAGCTGATGAAACGGCTCACAGGGCGCAACTATCCGACCTTCGTGGACAATATGGAGTCGGTAGACGACCTTGCCAATGTCCGTCCCACGGGACAGGTCATCATGGCAAAGTGCGTGAGCAATGCGCCCTTGCAGGTACGGCCGCTAAAGCCCATCGTCTGCGTGGAGCAGCAGGCCGCCTGATAGGATGGTGATTCCGTTTGGCCGTCCGACAATTCGATAAAATTCCCATCGTGGAAACGGCCAGACGGTGCGGGCTTGTCCTCGACTCCCGAACGCTGCGGCGGACGGAGGTCGAGGCAAGCTGCCCCTTCTGCGGTGACCACGGCGTGGGAAAACATCATCTGAGCCTCAATACGGATACCGACCAGTACCGCTGCAATCTGTGCGGTGCGCACGGCAACAGCGTGAGTCTGTATGCAAGGCTCAAAGGGATGAGCAACAAGGAGGCTTATCTGGAGCTGGTGGAGGAGACAAAGGTATATCCCATGCCTCAGACACCACCTCCCCAAACACAGGAGCGGCAGCCTGCTGCGTTGCGGCAGCGTCATGCCGCGTATTCGGATATGCTGGACCATCTGACGCTCCTTGACCGTCATGGTGAAAACCTGCTGGAACGCGGCTTATCCGAGGAGCGTATCCGGGAAAACGGATATAAGAGTATGCCGGAAACGGAACAGGGCCGCCGGCTCTTGGCCGACCTGCTGCGCTCCCACGGGCATGAATTAAGCGGTCTGCCCGGCTTTCGCACCTACTATGGCGAGTGGACGCTTTCCGGTCCCAACGGATTTCTTATTCCGGTTCGGAATAAGGCTGGGCTCATACAAGGGCTGAAAATACGGCTGGATGAAGCGGACGCTCCAAACCGGAAGTACCGCTGGCTCTCCAGCCGCGGGCTTCCGAACGGCACGCGCAGCTATTCCTGGGTCCATGTGACTGGCGACCGTTCGAGGAAATGTGCTTTTCTGACCGAGGGACCGCTCAAAGGCGATGTGACCAGTTTCCTCGCAAAAGACGAGCTGTTCCTCTGCATCGGCGGCGTCAACGCGCTGCACGGGCTGACCGATACCATTCGGGCGCTTGGCGTCCGAGAGGTCGTCGAGGCAATGGACATGGATCAGATGACCAACCCCAATGTGCGGAAGGCCGTTCTCACCATGCGGAAGGAAGTGCAGAAGATACCGGGCATCCGCTATGCAAAGTACACATGGAACCCCGCCTACAAGGGAGTGGACGACTACCTCCTGAGCCGGGCGGCAACGATGTAAAGGAGAAAAAATGTTAACAGCACAAGAGGAAGCGCGGATCATGGCGAAGATCCGAAAAGACAGCTATGGCATTACGCTGGAGCAAATGAAGCAGTATTTCATAGAGCACCGGCGCGCACGGAAAACCGGTGATAAGAAGACGATGGAAAAGATCGAATACCATCTCACCTACATCAATTTCCACTACGAATGCGGACTGCTGATCTCCGGGCAGTATGATAAGCTCCCGGAGGTCATCCGAAACTGGTGAGACAACTCACCATAGAAAGGAACAACACGAATATGGACAATGTCATAAACATGGGTGAATTTATCGGTGCCGCCACCGGTGATAAGCAGCACATGTTGGGAAAGTTTCTTTATTTTTCTCTTTCCAACCTTCTGGTAGAGAAAGAGGCGCTTTCCGCGCTCTGTGAGAGCATGGGCATTGCTTACGCCGGGTGCAACCGTCTCTCGGTATCGGACGCGTTTCGATCCGCCACAGGAGACATTCGGGAGCGTGTGCCGGTCACCACAGACGGCGAAACGAATATCTACCTCGCCTACTGTCGTGACAATAAGCACACGGCAGGCATTCTCTCCCGTGAGCTGGTGAAGGAAACCTTGAACCGCCATACCAACCAGTACGAAAAGCTGGCAAACATCAGCTACGATAAGGCAGACGGCATTTTCCGCTGCGACAACATGGTATATGATGATGCCGTGGATGTGCCGGAGTGCTGCCGCCGCGCCGAGGAGCTCTTTGAGCTCTACCAGCGCTGCGCCAACCGCAAGCAGATCGAGACGATCTGCACCAACTACCTGCGCGCGCTTGAAGCAACGAAGCTGAGCATCACCGGCCACATGTACTTTGTCCCCCACACCTATATGGATCAGGTAGACATTTTCGAGGACTTCATTTTGCTCCTCAGCGGGCTCAACAAAAAGGCGACGCCGCTGGTCGTCAACAGCTTCTATATCATTGACGATGCCAAGCAGCGCGAGAAAATGACGGAAGAATTCTATCTGGCCGTCAAGAAAGAGATCGCCGCCTATCAGGAAAAATGCGATTACCTCATCAAGAGCAGCAGCCAAAGTCCCGCGGTCATGGACCGCTGGGTGCTGAAGGTGCAGGCTTTGGAGGAAAAGAAGCGGCATTATGAGGGCGTACTGCAAAGGGAACTGAGTGGACTGGATGACGAGTTCTCCGTCTTGAAGCTGCTCTCGCAGGAACTTCAGGTCCGTGCAAACAGCATCCGCAGCCAGCGATTTCAGCAAAGAGCGGCATAAATAAAAATCAGCGGGGGTATCGGTTCAAAGAGCCGGTACCCTCGCTTGCTTTTGCTTTCAACTATAGAGAAACCATCGTGCAGGGTTCCTTACCGCACTGCCCTATGTGCACAGATATTTCTCTTTTAATCTAAGCGTAAAGGTTTTGTAGAGATCGTATGCCTTCTCAAATTCGTATGCCTCGATGTGTTGGATGCAGGGGCAGATCATATTCTGATAAATGTTGCTCCAAATTTGGTTTGCATCGTCCCTTTTGTGTATCCATTAACACGATCACCTTTCCCGGAATGTTAGATCGATCTATCATTGAAACGAGAGCACTATGCTCGTTCATCCCCTTTTTGCCTTGCATAGTAGCGTCAACATAGACTTTGCTCATTAAATCGAACACGGCATTCAGGTGCGCCACCTTGTTTCTGTACTGCCGGATGAGATCGGTGTCGGAATGCTCCAGATTGACTTGCAAGTACTTCGAGGCCCGCCTGTTCAGCTTGCCCTTTTGAAGGCTGTCCACAGTCAGGTCGCTGAACACCGTTTTGTAGCGGTCGTAAACCCAGCCATCCAGAAGCAGCGAAGCGTCTTGCTCATACTTGGCAAAGGCCAGCGCATAGCGGGAGTTGATATACACCATGTTCTTGATGATCTGGTAGATCACGTTCAGGTACAGGGAGAGCATTCCCTGATACTTTGCCTTTTGGGCGTTCCTCGCCGCATTTGCGGACTGCTCCACATTGCGGAAATCCTCCAGACTGAGCTTACTGAGGGAGGACAGCGACTGGCGCGCTTGTTCAGCCGGACGGCATATGCCATGTGGAACACAAGGCAAAGGCCTAACTGGCACTTGACCTTCTGGAAAAGAAAGGTAAGATGTTTGTTGAGAACATATAAAAAATGTGGGAAGAAAAAAGAAACATTTTTATATGTTCAACAATAAGAGGAGGAAGAATATGGAAAACAGAGGTAAACTGAAAGCGATGTTTATCATTCCGTCCGCGATCGGTGTTATTCTCTTTATGATCCCGGTCAAAAACGCGGCAGGCGAGTGGACGGTCACGGTCAAGATCATCGCGGACATTATTGCCGGTGCGATCGGTGGATTCCTGCCGATTTTGAGCGTGGCGATCGTGACGATCTCCGCTGTGATGACGCTCGTGGCGCTGGCAAAGCCCAAGTTCATCATGGAAAGCCCCGTACTTAACAGCTGCTTCATCTGCGGTCCGTTCTGGATCGTCGTGCGTGTGCTGGGTGCGATCTTCGCGTGGATCACATTTCTTGAGCTGGGCGCCGACAAGGGGAGCGGCATCCTCTATGCCATCTCCAGCGCCGATCAAGGCGGTTTCGTGCTCTATGATCTGATCGGCACGCTGGTCATCATCAATGTGATCGCGTCCTTCCTGCTGCCGCTGCTGACCGACTTCGGTCTGCTCGAGTATGTCGGCGCGCTGGCGACGAAGCTCATGCGCCCGCTCTTCAAGGTCCCCGGCCGCGCCGCGGTCGACTGCGTGACCTCGTGGATCGGCGACGGCACGCTCGGTGTCATGCTGACCCTCAACCAGTATGAGGGCGGCTACTACACCGCTAAGGAGGCGAGCATCATCGCGACGCTCTTCTCCGCCGTTTCCATCACCTTTGCGCTGGTCGTGCTCGATCAGGTCGGGATGGTGCAGTACTTCGGCGTTTACTACCTGCTCATCTGCTTCGTCGGCATCATCTGCGCGCTGATCTGCCCGCTGCTGTGGCCCCTGCACAAAAAGCCCGAGACCTATGTGATCGAGGGCAAAGCTGCGCCTGAGACCATCCCCGAGGGCTACAAGAGCTCCAGCGAGTACGGCATGGAGCTCGCGCTCGAGCGCGTTTCTCACTTCCCCGGCATCGGCGGGTTCCTTCAGAACGGCGCAAAGAACGCCTGTAATATGTGGTTCGGCATCCTGCCCACCGTTATGTGCATCGGCACCATTGCGCTGATCTGCGCCAACTACACCAACATCTTCCAGATCCTCGGCACGCCCTTCCTGCCCCTGCTCAAGCTGCTGCAGGTGCCGGATGCCTCCGCTGCCGCTTCCACGATGATCATCGGCTTTACCGATATGTTTACCCCGTCCATCCTGATCGCGGGCGCCGGCGCGTGCGACATGACCCGCTTCATCGTCGCGGTCGTCTCCGTCACGCAGGTCCTCTATCTCTCTGAGGTCGGCGGCCTGATCCTCGGCTCCAAGCTTCCTCTCAACATTTGGGAGCTGTTCGTGATCTTCCTGGAGCGTACCGTCATCAGCCTGCTGATCGTCTGCCCCATCGCGCACCTTCTGTTCTAAGAAGAACGCACAGGAAAAACGCATAGAGTATCAAAAAGCTCTCTCCAGAAAAGAGCCGGAGCGCCGTACCGGCCGCTTCGGCTCTTTTCTCCTTCCCGCGGAAGGGTGCAGACCCTCCCGCGGCAGATTGCAGGCGGGAGGGCGGAAAAAGGAAACGACCATGGATATTGCAAAGAATGACGATATTTTGGAAAAGAGCGGTTATCTTCTGCTTGACCGCGCGACGCTGATTGAAAACTACCGCAAGCTCCAACGCCATGTCGGGCCGGAGGTCACGCTGATCCCGGTCGTCAAGGGCAACTGCTACGGCTACGGCGCTGAGGAGATCACCGATGTGCTGGTGAACGACTGCAGGGTGCGCGTGATCGGTGTGGGCGCCCTGTGCGAAGGGACCGCAATGCGCCGCCGCGGCGTGGCCTGCGACCTGATGCTGCTCGGCGGCATTGCGCCGCAGCAGTATCATATCGCGCTGCATAACGACATCATCATTTCGATCTTCCGACCGGAGTGCGCCCTTGCCTACGAAGAGCTCTGCGCGGCAGAGGGGCGTGTCGGCCGCATTCAGATCAAGATCGAGACCGGTATGAACCGTTTGGGCGTCCGGCCGGGCGAGGATCTTGCGGTGCTGCTCACGACGCTTGCCGCCTGTCCGCACCTCTCCGTGTGCGGCGTGTACTCGCACTTTGCTACGGCGACGAACTGTGTGAACGACGCCTTCACCATCGAGCAGCATGACCGCTTTATGCGGGGCCTGCGGCAGATCGAGGCGGCGGGCATCCGCGCGCAGTATGTCCACTGCTGCAACAGCGCGGCGGTGACCTGGTTCAAGGAGGCTTTCCACAACAGCGTACGCGTCGGCGGCATCCTCTACGGGCATCTCGTGATGGAGGACGGCGTTGAGCCGGTCGACATTCAGGAGATCATCACTCTGCGCGCCTATATCACAAACCTCCACACCATGCCCGCGGGCGAGAGCATCGGCTATCCGCAGAAGTTCCGCAGCGGCACCGACCTGCAGCTCGCCACGCTCTCCGTCGGCTTTGCCGACGGGATCCCGGTGGACTATGCCAGAGGGCAGGGGCCCATCCTTGTGCATGGCCGGCGCACCCGCTTTCTTGAGCTGTGCATGGACCAGTCCATCATCGATGTGACCGGCATTCCCTGCAAGGTGGGGGACGAGGTGACGCTCATTGGGCAGGACGGCGACGAGCGCATCAGCGTATACAGCATTGAAAAGCGCACAGGGCGCACCTTCGACGCGCTGCTGACCTTCATCAGCGACCGCATCGCGCGCATCTGCCGCTGAAAATGCGCGCAGGCAAAAAACAGCAAAAGAAAAAACCACCCGAATGGGTGGTTTTTTCAGCTCGTCGAAAAAGTCCATCAAATGCTGGGCTTTTTCTCATGTATATGGTTATATGGTAAAATAGAAGCGGGTGATGAAAAGATGCTGGAACGCGGGAAAATGGATCGAGATCTGGTAGAGTTCGTAGTCATA
>OHAT01000433.1_pt1 | contig 43328 bp, 47 predicted proteins | sample 1577141 | NCBI WGS metagenome assembly OHAT01 (sample SAMEA3541578, study PRJEB24748) | human gut metagenome | biome: human gut; feature: human-associated habitat; material: faeces | place: China | collected 2012 | reverse complement strand
TGAAAACTTAATTTACAGGAAATAAGAATTTACACAAGATTCTTGACACTATCAGGGAAGGAATGATTTGAATGAAAAAATTAAGCAAGTTTTTAAAAGATACCACTGACATCGTTCAAATTATGACATTAATTCTTTTGATTATAATTGTTTTGAAATTAGTATTTTAGGTAATTCAATATGGAAAAAGAAAAGTTTGATTAAAAAGAGTATGTTAAGCAGTGGACGAAAAGCAATATGAAAACAGTAAGTGTAAGTTACAAGACTGAGTTTGTTACTGAATTCAGAGAAGCATGTGAGAAACTTGGAATTAAGCAGTCAGCTGTTTTTAGAGAAGCTATGGAAGCAGTTATTGAGAAAGCAAAGAAGGACCAGAGCATATAAGCTTTGGTCCTTCTTGCGTTAACGAATTATTCTTTCTGGTTCAGTTCTTGGAATGTTTAATTCTAGTGCTTTACGCAAAATTTCCGTTTCATTTGCATCAGGATGTTTATTAATCCAATCATACATAACTTTCAAGTCATCCTCATGTGCTACTAAGCTTAGAACTCCATATACAAACTCTCTTTTGTCGGAGATTGTATTCTTAGGGAGTAGATATTGTTTTAATTTCATTTGCATTTTTTGATAATTCATAGTTCACCTCTGTTATCTTAAATATTTTATAAAACAAATTTTACATATTGACCGATGAAAGTATCTTTAAGCTGGCCTTCTATCGCAATAGAGTTTGGCATATTATGTACATAAACTGATTTATATTTTTGTCCATTTATCCAAAAATAATTGTATGGATGCATACCCCAAGTATCTTTATCTAGAACTAACACAATATATTGATGGATTTGCCATTCATCGATTATTTTACGTATAGTTAATCATTCTCTTTCTTTTATTTTGTTGGTATGAGTCAATCATCGTCTCTATAATCAACTTCTTCTTCAACTTTTCTGAAAAATTCAGCACGTTTTTCTTCCATTTCTTTTGAATAGTATCTTTGATACTCTTTATAGCTTTTTTTGGCAATTTCAGAGGCATCATCCTTTAAATGGAAAACTAAATTATTATCAAGAGTGGAGTACTCTGGCTCCTGCCAAAGGAATCTAAAACGCTGGTTCATCATTTAATAATACTTTTGATTTATCTTCGCCATAATTCACTCTTAATATAAGCAATCTGTCTTTATTGCCTGATTTAGGACTTTTTATAATTTTATCATAATTTAATGAACAGTTTTTACAATATTCTTTTAAAAATGCATAGGAATTCCCAAATAATTCCATCTATTTATCCTCCTTTAGTTAAAATTAGTCCTAAAAATAAGTGGGTCTGCCTATCTTATTACACATGTACCTTTTACCTACTACTTTTGAATGTTTAAAAAGGTGCCACAATGAATTGGCACCACCTTCTGGATACTGATTCATTAAAAAACTACAATTCCCCATATTTTGTTCTAATTGCGGCTTCTTTTTTTTGAACTTCTTTTTTTAGAGGTTTAAAAAAATGTTCATTCGCATCTAATCCAAACGTTTCCCAAAGACCTTTATCTTTTATTTCATTTTCAATTTTTTTTCTTTCTTTTTCATAATTCATAAACAGTTCTGTCAATTCTTCATTCATTTTTTCTTCACTTGTTTTCATTTTTCCATCTCCTATAACCAATTTTCTGGTAATCCATCAATTGGATGATTATGCGATACAATAGCCCCATAAAGTTCATCCCCTAAATCATAGCCAGGATAAACAGATTCATTTGTTCCAAAATACTTATAAACATCTCCACTACGTGTAATTATACATGCAGTTTCTATTTTTTCATAGACTGCTTCTTTTTCAAACTCAAGTAATGTTTGGGAGATAGCTTTTTCATCATTAAAGTTGACTGTTTTTTAAAATATAGGAGGTTTTTGCTCCATACATTCTGAATCTCTACATCACAGTCTCCAGGGTCATAAATGACTTTACATCTGCAATGCGCATGTCTTCTGAATATATTTCTATCCATTCTAGGTTCATATTCAGCAATACTCTCAATACCTCTGCACCACTTACAGCATCCAAAAGATGCAACTCTTTTTATAACAGGAGTGTACCCAAGATTATAATGAAGATCTACATTTGTTCTAGCACCCTCATCCACAATTGATAATGCATTGGTTATAACAGGCTTATTTAGGCAGTTCTTTACATCATCAAAATATTCTCATCAGAAATCTTTTTAATGAGCCCTAATGCTTTTTCTGCATTGTATGAGGGTTTTCTTGCCTTAACATTTATACCTGCCTTTTGGTTCATAATATTCATTGCACCACTGGTGACGGAATACCTTTGGCTCTCTCACTCTTTCCTGGAAACCAAAATGAGCAGAAATCCTTAAAATCTTTAGAAACAAAGTTTCTCCAGCAATTCGGCTGTGATAAGTTTATCTATTGTAGTGGCGCCGAACTTGCTTCTGAGGATTAACGTGTTCTTAATCACATGGGACAGAGTGCATTTATTGTCACTCAGTCCATGAAAACAGACTTTGAAGCCAGATTCGTTTACTTAAACCGTGTAGATCGGATTAAAGCTCATTTCCTCACCTGCTTTCTTGCTCTGTTACATTTCCAGTTATTAAACCGCTCCTTGAAAGGGACTTATACCACAGAACAATTACTTCATACTTTAAAAGACATAAAATTTATGGATATAGAAGACCAGGGCTTCATGCCGGTATATGAACGTCAGGAAATCACTGGTGATCTCCATGAAACCTGTGGATTCAGAACGGACTATCAATTCATAACAAAACGGAAAATCAAAGGAATTCAGAAAAAAGTAAGCGGAGATAAAACATTACTATATTTAACTAATCAACTGTCAAAGATGAGATTTTATAGAGAAACGGCTGTTTTGTCAAATTATATATCAAATTGAATCCACCTTATCAATCGGCCATAATTTTCTGAGTGCCGCATAAGAAATCAAAAAGTTTGCGAGCCATCCAGCAGGTACAGCAAGCCAGACAAAAGCAATACCAAAACGAGGGGCACAGATTAAGGCAACTGACAATCTTATTGCAAGATTAACCATATTTGCAATAAGAAATGGTCGCATGATTCCAAGTCCACGAAGGACTCCATCTGTTGCCATCTTGATACCTATTAAAATGAAAAAGTAGCCTAGCCATTTCATATAATCCCCTGATACCTGATAAGCTAAAGCAGTTCCGTCTTTTCCTAAGAATAACGAAGAAATTTGCGTATGCAATGTCTCAATAACTATAAAAGCAAGAACTGCAAAACATAAATCTAATATCAGTGCAGCATGATATCCTTTTTTGATACGTTCGATTTTCTCTGCACCAAGATTTTGGGAAACATATGGTGAAACTGCATTTCCAATAGATACAAATATCAGTGAAAATACATTTTCTACTCTCATCGTTGCCGAATAACCCGCTAGTGCTTGTGTACCAAATGGATTTACAACCGCTTGTACAATCATCATCCCAATTGACACTGTAGACTGCTGAAGAACTGAAGGTACAGCAATTCGAAGCGTCGAACGTAACTCCTGCCCGTCAAACCAGCTAAAGTGACTTTTATATCGGCGCATTCGACTAAAGAAAATCAAAATTGAAAATACTGCAGAAATTCCTTGTGCAATAAGAGTCGCAAGGGCTGCACCAAACACACCAAGGCCAAGTCCAGCCACCATCCAAAGGTCCATTAATATATTTAAAACCGAAGAAAATATTAAAAGACCTAACGGAATCTTTGATTCGCCGATTGAAGTGAACATCGTTGAAAGGATATTGTACATAAACAGAAACGGAAATCCCACAAAATAAACTCGAAGGTACAGTACCGCTTCATCCAATATATCAGAAGGTGTCTGTAATAAACTCATCATTGGATGGGAAAAGCAAAATCCAAACAGACCCAGAAGTATACTTAGAATCAGAAAACTAATTAATGATGTCGATACAATCGTTTTCATTTTGCTATAATCTCGGGCACCAAAATAACGGCTTACAAGAACCCCTGCACCTACACCTGCACCCAATGCTACACAAATGAACACATTCGTAAGTGCGGCGCAGGCACCGACTGCAGCAAGTGCAGATGAGCCAACAAACTGACCAACAATAATAGAATCAGCCATATTATAGACTTGCTGAAAAAAACCGCCTAGAATCATAGGCATTGCAAAAACAGTCAGCGCTTTAAGAGGCGCATCTGTAATTAAATATTCATCGTTTGACATTGTCTTATTCTCCTTTTATAGTGATTTATTTTATATCTTCAAAACACAAAATGCAAATGTTGTTATGATCAATCAACATTTTCTGATAAATTGAATATACAATATACACAAAAAATAATTGTGTTTTTTTAATATATACAAATGCCAATGAGAAAAGTATTTCCAAAACTATCCGAAAATTAGGTGTGTTAGCTGAATTATCGGCGCAGCTCCATACGGATCGTGACGGAGTTGTTGAATGGTTAAATGAACAGGCTCATCTTGAAATACTGAAATATAAAAGTGAAAAAAGAAGATGCTACTGTCATGATTCCATTTCATTCCAACAGACTCATGGACTATAATAAGCAGAAACTTTTTTCTGGCAGATATCTTTTTCTTCAGTCTATTTTCGATGGACTTAAACTCGATTCTTTCTGCCGAAAAATCAAAAACCGACATAAATTCGAGTATGATCTTAATGCTATTTAATCTGATTTAATTTATACAAGGGTTCTGGAACCTTCCAGCAAAAGGTCTTCCTTTCGAGCAGCAAAACAGTTCCTTGAGCCTCCAACTTATTCAGCATATTCCATTGCCTTGAGATAATCGTAGCTCCTTTTTAATAGATGATAATCCACCCACCTTCATCAAGGATTCTTATTGTCTCCAGTCCAAACTGGGCTGTAGCCGTATAGGACTTTTCATAGGTCTTTTCCTTATCTGCTCTTTTTACCTCAGTATAATCATTTTCATCAAGCATCTGCTTAAGCTTCTCCCACGAAGCATGCGATGTAGTTGTACGGTGCGCTGTATGTAGAATCTTTTCCCCATGCAGCAGACCCCACAATTCTCTCATGACAAGGATTTCAGACTTCCCGTTACGTCTCGGTATTGAATATCCGTATTTTATATGAACCCATTGACCATCATCATCAACAGCCATTATGTCCATCATCTGTATTTCCTGCCATTCCATAGCATTACGTGTGGTATTGTTGTATAGTTCTATTGCTTCATTCCCTCGTGTGTTTTTATAGGGGATAATGTAACTATTTGTAGGAGTCTGTCTACCTATTTTATTAGACATGCGCCTTTAACCTCCTACTTTTTTGTATTTAAAAAGGTGTCACAATCAATTGACACCACCTCCGTTTTTTCTTGAATAATTGGTGATGTTGCTGTATAATTTTTGTAAAGAGGTAAACACTAACGTGGGTCACTTGGTCCGCGGGAGAGTTTACCTCTTTTTTATATATCTCAATACAATAAGCAACGAATCTTCATCCTTAACAATTATATCTGTGCTGTTCTTTAAACGTCTAGGAAGCCTTTGTATAATTGTGTTGATTAGTTCTTGATGCGTTAATTCACTTCCTGTCAAATCTAATACAATTCCTCCTTCTTCATTTCCTAATTGGGAAACAGCTTTCTTTAGCCTTTTATCAATAGCATTTTTTGTTTTTGGATTCTTATATTCCCAATATTTTCCGTTCCAAAATGCATCTGGTGTTTCTACATGATCCATGTTTATATCTTTCAATGCTTTAATATCACCGCCAAATGTTTTATATAACCATTTTGTAGTTTTTTTATCTTCATCTAATACTCCTTCCTCAAAAGTTAAATTTCCTTTTCCTGGTGTTGCTTCGCTCAAATAAATTTTAGTTACATCTGTTATGTTATTGGGTAAATTTAATTTTATTTCTTCCTCAATCTTTGAAGGCGTATTTAATTCGATGATTTCTTTTGAATGGACATCTTGAACTTCCCCATTGCCGTTACTTGGGTCATAGATGACTTGGCATCTGCAATTAGCATGTCTCCTGAATACGTCATTCCCTGTGTCTTTGACATCCTCATAATCATATGTACCTGCAAGGCCTCTGCACCACGGGCAACATCCAAAGGATGCTCTTCTTACAATAACAGGCTTATAACCCATATTGTAGTGAAGGCCTGCATTGACTCTAGCCCCTTCATCCACAATTGATAATGCATTTGTTATAACAGGCTCATTTAAGTATTTCTTTACATCATCAAAATATTCTGCTTCAGATACCTTTTTAATGAGTCCTAATGTCTTCTCTGCGTTGTATGAGGGTTTTCTTGCCTTAGCATTTATACCTGCCTTTTCATTCATGACATCCATTGCACCACATACATAAGAGGAAATAAGTCCATAGTTATTCTCTAATGTAGGATTTAGTATTGCACTCGCAATATCGTAGTACATCTTGCCATCAGGAAGAACATCTGAAGAGAGATTCTTCATATATGCTTCAGCTAGAATCTTTCCGACTTATTCAGCATATTCCATTGCCTTGAGATAATCGTAGCTCCTTTTTAATAGATGATAATCCACCCACCTTCATCAAGGATTCTTATTGTCTCCAGTCCAAACTGGGCTGTAGCCGTATAGGACTTTTCATAGGTCTTTTCCTTATCTGCTCTTTTTACCTCAGTATAATCATTTTCATCAAGCATCTGCTTAAGCTTCTCCCACGAAGCATGCGATGTAGTTGTACGGTGCGCTGTATGTAGAATCTTTTCCCCATGCAGCAGACCCCACAATTCTCTCATGACAAGGATTTCAGACTTCCCGTTACGTCTCGGTATTGAATATCCGTATTTTATATGAACCCATTGACCATCATCATCAACAGCCATTATGTCCATCATCTGTATCTCCTGCCATTCCATAGCATTACGTGTGGTATTGTTGTATAGTTCTATAGCCTCATTTCCTAACGTGTTTTTATAGGGGATAATGTAACTATTCGTAGGAGTCTGTCTGCCTATCTTATTAGACATGTGCCTTTAACCTCCTACTTTTGTGTAATTAAAAAGGTGTCACAATCAATTGACACCACCTCCTGAATACTGATTTTTTATGAAATTACAATTTGCTATATTTTTCTCTAATTTTTTCTTCAGCTTTTATTACTCGAGTTCTTACCTCTTTAAACAAATATTGATTTGAATCCAATCCTCCATAAATCCATAATCCTTTTTCTTTGGCTTCTTTCTCTATTTGTTCTCTTTCCAATGTATAATTGTTATATAATTTTGTTAATTCTTCATTCATTTTTTCTTCATTTGTTTTCATTTTTCCATCTCCTATAACCAATTTTCTTATCTTTGGCTTTATAAACATTAAAGCAGTGGAGATAATTCTCGCAAGTTTTCCAATCATCGGGCAATTCATCGAGATCTAAATAATTTCTAGTGAGTTGATATACATATTTTTCATCGCATCCTCGCAGTTTAATTAGATTGAACTGCGAAAAAAGATCTATATCATCATTACTGAAAGAATAATCGGTTTCATCAATAGGATGATTATGCGTAACTATAGCCCCATAAAGTTTATTCCCTAAATCAGCATCAGGGAATACTCTGTTATTTGTTCCAAAACATTTATAAACATCTCCATTACTTGTAATTATACACACAGTTTCTATTTTTTCATAGACTGCTTCTTTTTCAAATTGAAGTAAAGTTTTTTTATTTCTTTTTCGTTCTTAAAGTCTATTGTTTTTAACGATATAGGAGGCTTATGCTTTTGAGCGATACTGTCACTATCATCTGCTGATTAACCAAGAAGATCATAGGAATTTTTATTCCACCTCTAAATCAGTGTAAACGCACATAAAAAAGTGGCCGAAGCCACTTTTATAGGTTTTATTTAATTTTCATAAGATACTGTTACGTTAGTTAAAGTATCCTTTAATACTTTTGTATTTGGATCACCTTTTGCATTTGGATCTACATCCGCATTAGTTAGGATCTTAATCTTTCCATCTTTTACTTCTTTGAATACTTTATTGTAATCAGCTTTCTTGAATTTCTTTAATCTTGAGAAATCAGATGAAAGTCCAACATAGTTATCTTCTGCACCTAATAGATGAGCGCCACCTTCGAACTTATCATTGTAAGCATTAGTGATTTCATCAAATACAGTCTGTTTAACACCCTTCATAGCTGAAGTGATAACAGTCTTAGAATCATCTTTCTGGTCACTATCTACACCAATAGACTTCTTGTTAGTATCTTCTGCAGCTGCGAAGACAGAGTTACAAATCTGACCACCACAAGAGAAGATAACTTCAGTTCCGCTATTATACCATCCAGTAGCTTTAGTTTTGATTTCTGGAGATTCATTGAAGTTATTAACGTAAGTATACTTTGCACTAACGTTTACCTTCATTTCCTTTGCAGCAGCGTTAGCACCCTGTAAGAAACCATAACCATAGTTAATTACTGCAGGAAGTGCCATACCACCCATGAAACCGATCTTTGTGTAGCCATCTTTTACAGCAGCATAGCCAGCTAAATAACCTGGCTGCTGTTCCTTATAAGTTGCACAGTAAACATTTTTTGCGATATCGACAGGATTATCTTTTTCATCAGTAGGTGTGAAGTCAATCGCAATGAACTTAACGTTCTTATATTTTGCTTCATTCTGAATAGTTCCTAATGCAGCAGCGAATTTGAAGCCTGGTAAAACAACGACTTTTGCACCATTGTCAACAGCGTTCTTGATCTGATCCTTATAACCAGCAGTATCGAATGAAGCAGGTTTATAATATTTATAACCTTTATCATTCTTAGTTCCATACTCTTTTACCGCTTCCCAAGCTGACTGGTTGAACGACTTATCGTTAATTCCTCCAGAGTCAGTGACTAAAGCGATTTCTGGTTTTTTAGAATCTTTACCTGAACCGCAGCCAACGAGTACCATTGAAAGTACTACAGCAGATGCCATAAGCTTTTTCATATTATTCAATTCCTCCTTTTGATATACAATTATTTTAACACTTTAATGCTACTTTATAAAGTGTTACCGCTTAATTAATCAAAAAAAGAAGATATCCTAAATATCTTCTTCGCTATAACCTCGAATATAAACTTCCCTTGGTTTAGAACCTATCTGTGGGCCAATAACACCATTTTGTTCTAACTGATCCATGATACGAGCTGCTTTATTATAGCCAATTCTGAATCTTCTTTGTAATAAAGAAGTACTTGCACGTTGTTCTTTAATGACAAATTCACGGCATTCTTCATATTCTTCTTCTGTATCATTTAAAGAATCATTGACTGAAGAACTGCCATTTGATACTTCTTTCGCATTGACATAATTATCATCATAGTTTGCATCCATCTGTTTAGAAACAAACTCTACAACACGACTTACTTCTTCATCTGCGACAAATGCACCCTGTACACGTACTGGTGAGCTAGAACCCATTGGACTAAAGAGCATATCCCCTTTTCCAAGCAGTTTTTCAGCTCCTGTTGCATCTAATATTGTACGTGAGTCAACACTTGAAGACACTGCAAAGGCAATGCGTGATGGAATATTCGCTTTGATAACACCTGTAATAATATCAGTAGATGGTCTTTGTGTTGCGACAATAAGATGAATACCTGCCGCACGTGCCATCTGTGAAATACGCATAATACAGTCTTCTACTGTTTTAGAAGCGACCATCATTAAATCAGCTACTTCATCTAGGATTACAACATGATAAGGCATAATTTCTTTTTTATCTTCTTCTTTGGCTTTTTCATTAAACTTCTTTGCATAGACATTATAAGATTCCATATTACGTTGCCCATTATCTGCGAACACTTCATAACGTCTTTCCATTTCTGCAACAACCTGCTGTAATACTCCAGCTGCTTTTTTAGGATCAGTGACAACAGGAGATAATAAATGAGGTACGCCATTATAGTTAGATAATTCAACCTTTTTAGGGTCAACAAGAATGAGTCTTACTTCATCTGGTGTTGCTTTCATAAGAATAGAAGTAATAATAGAATTCACACAGACTGATTTACCTGAACCAGTCGCTCCTGCAATAAGTAAATGAGGCATCTTATTGAGTTCTGCAACAATCAAGTTACCAGATACATCTTTACCAAGTGGAACAGCTAACTTATTATCCCATGTATGATCACGCATAGACAGCTGATAGACTTCATTAAATGGAACCATAGCTGCTGTTTTATTAGGTACTTCGATACCTACATAAGGCTTGCCTGGAATAGGTGCTTCAATTCTAATTTCTTTTGCAGCTAAAGCAAGCTGAATATCATCTTGTAACTGCAAGATACGATTAACTCGTGTTCCTGCTTCTAACTTGATTTCAAATTTAGTAACAGTGGGTCCAATATAGAGATGTACTACATTCGCATTGACACCGAATTCTTCAAACATGTTTTCAAGAATCTTGCCTGTACTTTTTGCATGTTTGGCTTCTTCTGATAAGTTGCCGGTATTACGAATAGGATTCAGTAAATCAAATGAAGGAAGCTGATAAACACCGTCTTTGTATTCCATCTTTTTAGGTCTCTTCTTTTCAATATCAAGACGCATGCTCTTTTGATTGAAAGTGAGGTCAATATCCGGTTCCTTTAAAGGTTCTTTCTCTTCAAATACTTTATCTGGGAAGAATCCTTTTTCTTTCTGTTTAGGGGCAAAGAAATCTTTGACTTTAGTTTTCTCTTTCTTATTTTCAAACACTTCTACTGCATTTTGTGCTTCCTGTTCATTCTGCTTTATTTTGTATTGATGAATATACTTACTAGAGAATAATACAAGACCAGCTAGCAGCAAAATAATACCAAAAATAAGAGTTCCAATAGGAGAAAATAAAGCACTTAAAGGAGCATATAATAATGATCCGATAAGACCTCCGCTTGTCACACCATCATGCTTTATATAATTATTCATACTACCTGTTGAATGCATATTACCCACATATGTACAAATAAGCAGTATACCAATAATTATCATAATCAGTCCTACTGTCTGAGGTCCCTTCCATTTAGGAGACTCACCCTTAACAACAAAATAAGCAGATATAATAGAAAGTATGATAAGAATTGGATAAATCATCATACTACCAAAAATATAAACCATAAGTGTATGAAAAAATCTACCTATGATTCCTAATTGACATATGCTTATAAAGAATATAAATAATAAAAACAAAGCAATTAATCTTGTTTTTATCTTATTAGATTTATTTTCTTCTTCTTTTGGCTTTTTTGATACAGGTGCTTTTTTAGGCTTTTTTGTTTTCTTTTCAGCCATATTTTCACTCCCTTCCATAGTTGTAAAAAGCAGGAATAAATCCTGCTTAGATTTCTACTACAACACCAATAAATACAGGTTTTTTTCCTGTTTCTTTTATAATGTAACGCATAGATAGTTCTTTCATCTCATTACGTATATCTTGAACATCCATTTGAGGATCATCTTTTAACTTAGAGACAACGCCTTCACAGATGTTAATGATTTCTTTGATGACATAACCAGAATCTTTTAAATAAACAAATCCTCGAGTCTGACAGTCTGTCTGGGCAATAATTTCTTTTGTGCGTGCATCAATAGTGACACCTACAACAACAATACCATCATTAGATAACTGAATACGGTCATCAATAACCTTTTCACCCACATCTCCAACGCCGATACCATCAATCATGACATCTTCGATTTCAATCACTTCTCTACCCTCTTCAAGTTGTCCATTTTTGAAAGTACACTTTTCACCATTATCTAAAATCACAATATGATCATTATCAATACCCATTTCATTTGCGATATGTGCATTGGCTACAAAACGACGGTATTCACCTTTAATTGGTACATAGTATTTAGGGTTAAATAACTGAATAAATACTTTAATGTCTTCAATAGATGCATGCATTGAAGGTAATTGTTTATTCTTAAGAATATGAACATCTGCTGGTGTTCTGAATAAATCATTTTGAGCTTTATTCGCAATCTTTTCAGTACCAGGTAGTACTGGAGAAGCAACAATAAATGTATCGCCTTCTCTGATCTTTAATAATTCATCTCCACCATCAAGAATATCACAAATATCACTATAAATAGTATTAGGTGCACCACTTAAAAGAATAACATAACTTGAATCCTTAGCGGGAATACCAACATTTTCTTTCTTGCCAAGATATTTACTTGGAACAGTAATAACAGGCTTATGTGTTGTTCTTTCTAGACGAATAATACTATTTGTCTGGTCATATTTATCACGTCCATAGAATACAATCTGACGATGATACTTTTTAGTGAGTTCGACAATTTCTTTTGTTCTAAAGACATTCTGGGCATAAGAAGAAATAATAATTCTACCAGATGCATCTTCAAACATAGATTCAATCTTATTTGTAAGTTTATGATTTGGTGAAGTATAACCAGGATTGCTTGCTCCTGAAGATTCAACCATTAAGGCAAGAACGCCTTTCTTACCAATTTCCATCATCTTTTGGATATTACATCTAAATCCTTCAGGAGAACCAAAATCAATAATAAATTCTCCACCATAAACAACATATCCATCAGGTGTCCAGATAGCAACACCAACACTTCCTGGAATAGAATGTGTTTCAGGGAAGAATTCTACTGGAATACCTGCAATCTTAATAGAATCATCACGTCTTACACGAATCAATTCCATATGAAGATTCTTTTTCTGATGTCTCTGATAATGATCAATCATCATTTCAATTAAATCGGCTGTTAAACTAGGTGCATAGACAGGAACACCCTGAATTGCATTCAATAAGTAAGGAAGTGCAGCCATTACATCATTATGTGCATGTGTAATAATAATAGCAACAATATCCTTCTTTCTTTCAATTAAATAATCAAAACTTGGAATGATAATATCAACACCAAGTTTATCCAAATCTGGGAAACGATAACCAGCATCAATGATGAAGATCTTTCCATTAACTTCTATACTGTACATACTCTTGCCTACTTCGGCCTGACCACCTAGAGGCATGATTTTAACATTATTGTGTTTCATAATACTCCTTTCAATATGTTCAACCTATCACATTTAATATATTTTAGCATATCTTTCTACTCTTCTCAAATAGAAGCCGTTATAATGAAGCAGGAGGTTTTTATGGTACACATCATTTTTCTTACAATACTTGCCTATTTTGCGACAAGACTCAGTCCAATACGCAATAATCTATCGGGTGTCATGAGCATGGCACACTATCATTATCCAATGCAGTGCTTCTTTTTTGTGTTTTTGATATATTACTGGTATCAGCTCTATAAGATAACCAAACGCAAAGCACTTGTCCATATATCAGGGATATGTCTTATAATCAGCTTATTTATGCCCTTTAAAAGATCAAGTCATGATTTCTTTTCAGAATGTCACACTTATGCTGGTTTTATTGGAATCGTATTTGTAGTCATCACTCTCGCAATGATTCTCTATGACTTACATCAAACTAATACATATTTAGCTTTTAAATTATTACAGCTGTTGATGTCATTATGTATCATGTTAACGACTGTACTATGCTTTCTTGCAGATATTACAGGTCTTTTTGAATGGCTTGCCTTTTTGTCCTTTATCATCTTTTTAGAGGCTTATAAACGCTCTATTTGATGTTATCTTTTAGATAAGCAGCACTTGGATGTTTTTCATCATAATAGACAGCGACTTCCTGCCCTACTCTTAAAGTACCTAATACTGGTACTTTTCTTTTTGACTTAAACAAAAATAATTGTTTTGCTGGTTTTAAAACAGCTTTTTCTTTAAAGGCATATACATGATGATCCACCACATATCTTACTGTTAATGTAATTGTTTGACCTGTATTTACTATATTAATGATTGAACCAGTTGTTTCTGTCATACTAATCACCCTGCTTTCGTAGGTATTATAGCACGATTTGACTGATTGTTTTTAGTATAAGATACATTTTTTAATAAGGGACTTTCATTATTCTCAAACATCTTTTTAATAATATCTTCTCTGATATTACATTCATCTAGCATTTCAGTGTTTTTAATCAAAATTGCAGCACTCTTAACCGGAATAGATACCAGCTGAGCGAGTTCCTTTTGACTTACTCTGCGTTTACTTGTCAAACATAAATATAATCCTAATATAAGTGAATTTGGATTATCTAGACATTCAGAAAAAACAGTATGTGCGAGTAGATCTTCTTTATGACCGCATTTTGCACATATGAAGCATCTGTTTTCCTGATCATATATATAATGAGAACTGCCACATTCCTCACAATGATAGCCTTCTGGCCACTTAATATTATAAAAGAAACGAATTCCGGCAAGGGAATCATTCATATAAATATTCATCAAACGATATAAAGAGTGTTCATTTTTTAACATATTCATCACCAATTCCTTTCTACATCTATGATTATAAAGGATTTTAATAAATATTTCTCGTAAGATAACACTCATAATGCCTATAATAAGGTGTTATAAATAAATTCTTTTTAAAATAATGCACAAAAAAACCTCGGATAAACCGAGGTAGTTGTTAGATGGCGTCCACGAGGGGATTCGAACCCATGACCGCACGCTTAGAAGGCGTGTGCTCTATCCAGCTGAGCTACGTAGACATTTCTCTTGACTGCTCATGTATAATAACATGCCAAGAGATGCAATGCAAGCCTTTTTTTACATAAAAATACTTGTATTTTCTTCAAAATTAAGAAACACATGGTTTATTCAATCTTTTTTGAATATTATAAATCATGAAATTCTGGAACCATTTGACTATAAGTACAATATTGTTTAAAGCCGAGTTCTTTTAGTTCTTTTTTTGTATCCTCTATATAAGCACCTAAATGATCTTCTTGATGACTATCACTGCCGATTGTAATAATTGTACCACCTAGTTTTAAATATAACTTTAAGATATCTCTAGAAGGTGTCAGATCACCTATCTCATAACGTACAGAAGAAGTATTGATTTCAATTCCTTTGCCATCTTTTATGACTGTCTCAAGAATTTGCGTAATCATTTCTTTATGGTTATTAAAGCTGTCATAACCATCATGATCATCATAACGTTTAATAAGATCCATGTGACCTAGAACACTATAATTATGATAGAGATTCACGACATCATATAACTCCTGATAATATCTTTCATAATATTCTTTTTCTGTTCTTCCCTTTTGGTAATCTCCTGTCCAGAATTCCAGATCATCTACCTGATGAATAGAAAGAATAATAAAATCAAAAGGATATTGTTTAAATAGAGCGTTATATTTTGGAATGGTATGTACTTGAATACCAAATTCCAATCCAAACTTTAAAGTCATCTGGTCTTTATATTTCTCTTTTAAGTATAGATATTCCTTATAATATTCAGGATAATCAACATTAGAAATTGGCTGACCATTAAGATATACGGGACCAAGAGGATCATCTACATCTCTTTTGATTCCATAATCAACATGATCAGTAAAACATAATTCATTTATTCCTTTTTTAATACCATCCTTAATAACATCTTCCATTTTGTACACTGAGTCATCACTATAGATAGTATGTACATGATAATCACACAACATAATATTCACCTCAGTTTTATATTATCATAAAAAAAGGATGTATAAACATCCTCTTATTAAGAAATTCTTCCATCTTTCATTTCATAAACAGTATCTGCAATATTCATAGTAGATATTCTATGAGAAACGAGTACGATTGTTTTTTCTTCTGAAGATTCCTTTAATGATTTCAAGATAATCCCCTCATTAAGTGAATCAAGGTTTGAAGTGGGTTCATCCATAAGAATCATCGGTGCATCATGTAAGAAAGCACGAGCAATGCCGATTCTCTGTTTTTCTCCACCTGATAATGTATCCCCTAATTCCCCTACTTCTGTATCATATCCTTTTGGTAAGGTCATAATAAAATCATGAATAGAAGCTTTCTTGGCTGCTTCCATAATTTCTTCACGTGTTGCCTTTGGTTTTGCGATGGCGATATTATTCGCAATTGAATCATGGAAGAGATGTGTTTCCTGAGTGACATAACTTTCCATGTCACGAAGATGTTTGGTAGGAATCTGCTTGATGTCTTCTTCATCTACTGTAATGGCTCCTTGATTGACATCCCAGAAGCGCATGAGTAATTTAAGTAAAGTAGATTTACCAGAACCACTGACGCCATGGATACCTGTAATCTTTCCTGGTTCGAGCTTTAACGAATAGTCATCAAGAATTGTTTTATCATCATATGAGAAAGTGACATGATCTATTTGTGCGCCCTTAAATGAATCACTCATTTCTTGATCACCTTCTACTTCTTCAACTAAAGGCTGTTCTTCAAGTAATGATAATACACGTTCACCACTTGCAAGAGTCTGATTCAGGTTATTAGATAGACTAGACAAAGCAACAACAGGCCCAAAAGATCCCATCATTGATAGAGTACATGTAATAATACCCTCAAAACCTAATTGATGGTTTAGATAAAGCGACAATGTTAAGAAAAGCATTCCAAATGAAGCAAGTAAGATAACCATATTTGTGATAGAACGCTGTGCCCCTTCTCTAAAGCTTAAATATTCTTGCTGATCAGCAAGCTCCTGAGAACGTCTAACAAGTTCTTTTTTTCTTTCTTCTCCCTGCCCATACTGGATGGTTTCATCTAAACCACGTAGTGAATCTAATACAAAACTATTTAATTCACCAAAACGAGTTCGAAAAGCCATTCCTTCCTCACTCCCTAATTTACCATTAATAATAGGAATAACAACGCCCACAATAATATAAGCCACCAAAGCAAGTAATCCTGCAAGAATATGATAATGACCAATAAAGACTACCATGATTAAAGAAGTCAACAAAGCAATCGCAATTGGTGAAATAGTATGTGCATAAAATACTTCAAGTAATTCTATATCTGTTGTAATGATGGAAATAAGATTTCCTTTATCACGGGATTCCAATTTTGCAGGGCAGAGCTTCTGTAATGCTTCAAAGACCTTATGACGAATGATAGCCAATAATCTAAAGGCAATATAATGGTTGCAGTACTGTTCAAGGTAATGAAGAATACCACGTAATAAAGCGATGACAATCATAATAGTCATGATTGTTTGAACAGGCATATAGACAAGTCTAGTATTTTTCATTCGAAAGAATAACTGTGGAATGAGTCCATGAGCAAGCACCTGTCCAGCAAGAATAGTTAGGAAGATGGCACATAGATAACCGATTGTACCTAGAAGAATCGCAGATATCATAAAAATAAGAAGTGGTTTAACTAAGCCAATCAGCTGACCCATGATTTGAATAGCACTCCTACGTTTTGTTTGATTCATTATAGAGTTCCTTCCTTTCCATAGTTTTCTAAAGCCATCTGGCTTTCATAAAGATGATGATAGGCACCATTTTGTTTCATCAACTCTTCATGTGTACCACTTTCTTTGATTGATCCATCCTGCAAGAAGTAAATGGCATCACTCTTAACAACATTTGCCAAACGATGAGAAATAAGCAGTACTGTTTTTGTTTTTGCTAATTCATGAATGACATTCATGATGAGTTCTTCACTTTCAATATCTATGTTAGAAGCTGCTTCATCAAAAATATAAACAGAAGCATTTTTCTTTAGTAAAGCACGCGCAATAGCGAGTCTTTGACACTGACCACCAGATAAGTTAGATGCTTTCTCTAATAACTTTGTGTTTATACCATCCTGAGTGTTGAGAAAACCTAAAAGATTGACTTTTTCAAGCACTTCTTCCATCTCTTCTTGAGTGGCATCAGGACAGGCCATACGCAAATTCTCTTCTATTGTTCCCTTGAATAAATAGCTGTTATGTTTGACTAAGACAACATGCTTCATTAGGTTCTCTTCGTTGATATCCTTTAAAGGTATATCACTGATTGTGATTTCACCTTTATAGCCTTTATTCTTCCCTGCAAGAATACCTGCAATTGTACTCTTGCCACAACCAGATTCTCCTACAAGTGAGATAAATGATCCTCTAGGTAATGTCATATTAATGCCCTTTAATATATCTCTATTCTTTTCATAAGAGAAATGCACATCATTGAATACGATATTTAATTCACTTTCAGATAATACTTCTGTTCCTGCACTTGTTTCTGGTAAATCAAGAATCTTGAAGATCTTATCACTGGCTGCCATCCCATTCATTGCAATATGGAAGAATGAACCAAGTAATCTTAACGGGAGGAAGAACTCACTGGCTAGAAGGATGATGCAGAGAGTTCCTTGCATATTGATTTCTCCATGAAGATATTCTGATAAGGCAATGATCATACCGACTGCTGCTCCACCATACGCAACAATATCCATGACACTTATAGAATTAAGCTGCATTGTGAGAACCTTCATCGTGATCTTACGGAACTTCTCAGATTCCTGGTCCATTTCTTTAGCCTTCAGCTTATCTGCTTGATAGATTTTAAGAGTTGTCAAACCCTGTAGGTTTTCTAGGAATGAATCACCGAGTCCGGTATAGGTAGACCAGTAATTGCTTAATAGTTTTTTCGCAAACTTCTGTACAGCGACAATGGACATAGGAATAAGAGGAACACAGATTAATAGAATAATACTTGCTTTGAAGTTCACACGACATAGAATAATAAATAATGTAATAGGTGCAAGTAAGCTATAAAATAACTGTGGGAGATACTTGCCAAAATACGTTTCTAGCTGTTCTACCCCTTCTGTAGAAACTTGCACGATTTCAGATGAAGAGACGTGTTCACTATAAGAAGCACCAAGTTTAAGCATCTTATCATAAATCTTTTCTCTTAATATACGTTTTACATCAACACTTGCTAGATAAGACGTACGGGCACTCATACGTTCACATGTATAGCGAATGACGATGATTCCAAGTAATAATATAAATGTAGTTTTAAGGTGACTCATAGTAAGAGTGTTTTCTAATACATATCCTAATAAATCCGCAATAGTAAAGACTGCAGTGACTTGTGCAAGTAAAGCAATCCATTGCCAGAAGACTGTATAGGCTATATATTTCTTAGAGTGAGACAATAGTTTTATAAGTCTGGTTTTAATCATTTTAATATCCTTTCTTTTATTGTGCATAGCATATGCCATAAGGCTGTTTTGGGATCATAGATCAGCATTCTAGGACCGCTATAACGCATCACCTGTCTGATTCTTTCTCTCATTTCAGGCTTATAACAATGCACCTTACAGTGTGCACAGAATGTCTTTTCTTCCATAAATGGACATCTTCGACTACGTGCTTTCGCATAATCAAGTAATTCCTGACATTCAGGACATAGCTTACTCGTATGATGGTTCTTTTTACAATAAAGATGAATCATCTTTTCAATGGTCTGTTGCTCTTTAATTCTTTTCTTTTCGACTTTATTCATTGACTGCACCTTCCTTGTTTATAGTTTTAATGCGAATAAAGAAATATAAAATATGAAAGATCCATACAATAACTATACATAGTCTACCTATAGGAACATTTTTCATACATATAAATCCAATTAACATGACAACTGTTACCATCCCCATAATCTTGCATTTTGTCATTAGTGTCATGGATCTGTTTTTAACAAAACTATTAAGATGCTTCTTATAGAGTTTTGTATGCATAAACCAGTTATGCAGCGTTTCCGAACTTTTTGCAAAACAGTATACTGTCGCTATATAAAAAGGAACAGTGGGAAGTATAGGAAGAACAATTCCTATAGTACCAAGAAATAAGCTAATAAAGCCTAATAGTATCCAAATGCATTTCATTGTCATCTCCTTATTTAGTCTTAACTAATATTTGTTAGTTACGTCAAACTGACGATATTATATGTGAAAATAATTAATTATGTCAACACTTATAATTATGTAAAAAAATACTTGCATTACATGAAAAGTCATGATATTATACTTGAGCAGTCAAAAAGAAATGTCTACGTAGCTCAGCTGGATAGAGCACACGCCTTCTAAGCGTGCGGTCATGGGTTCGAATCCCCTCGTGGACGCCATCTGAAAACAACCTCGGATCCTCCGAGGTTTTTTATTTTATCTTGGACTAGAGTTGCTCTCTAGTCTTTTTCTTTATTACGTTAAATTAAAAGAGACGGCGTTTTAACCGTCTCTCAGGTAAATATTTTATCTATTAGAATAACGTGATAAGAACTGCTGAGCACGTTCTGTCTTTGGATGTTCAAATACTTCTTCAGGTGTACCCATTTCTGCAATAACACCCTGATCCATGAAACATACTACATCGCTGACTTCTCTTGCAAACTGCATTTCGTGAGTAACAACAGCCATTGTTAAACCTTCTTTTGCAAGTTGCTTCATTACATCTAATACATCCCCCACCATTTCAGGGTCTAAAGCACTTGTAGGTTCATCAAATAGAAGAACTTCAGGCTTCATGCATAATGCTCTTGCAATGGCTACGCGCTGTTTCTGACCACCAGAAAGCTTTGTGCTTGATGCATCCGCAAATTTATCCATACCAACAGCCTTAAGCTGTTTCATAGCTTCCTCACGTGCTTCTTCTTTAGATTTCTTTAATACTTTGATCTGTCCAATCATACAGTTTTCTAATACTGTCTTATTACTAAATAAATTGAAGTTCTGGAATACCATACCTACCTTACTACGATAAGTAGAAGCATCCATATCTCCCTTTAAAATATTCTGACCATTAAATAAGATTTCTCCTGCATCAGGAACTTCTAATAAGTTAATACATCTTAATAATGTACTCTTACCAGAACCACTTGAACCAATAATAGTCACAACCTTGCCACGTTCAATAGTAAAATCAATATCATTAAGAACACGGAGGTTTCCAAAATGTTTTTCTAAATGTTTAATTTCAATGACTGTATCCATTTTTTTCCTCCTTATGCGCAGTTATCCTTGATACTTACTGTGTTTGTCTTATTGATTTTCTTTTCAATGTAGTTAAGCACAAATGTTGCAACAGTTGTAAGAATTAAATAAAGAATAGCAACAACAAGATATACTTCAATATATCTCATATTAGTACCAGCCACTGATTGTGCCTGGAAGAATAATTCAACAACTGAAATTGCATTTAACATACAGCTGTCTTTAATATTAACGATAAACTGATTACCAAGTGATGGGAATGTATTCTTGATAGCCTGTGGGAAGATGATATTGATCATAGTCTGAGTATTTGTCATACCTAAAGACTTAGCTGCTTCCATCTGTCCAGCATCAATAGACTGGATTCCACTACGAATGATTTCAGCCATATAAGCTGCTGTATTGATTGAAATAATAACCATACCTGCAGTGAAGTTATTCCAATTTAATACTGGCTTAAATAAATAATAAAGGAATACGGCCTGTACCATCATAGGTGTTCCACGAAATACCCATACATAAAAGCCTGTAATAAAACGTCCTAACTGTTTAAAAAATCTTGTAACTGGCTTATCTAGAGGATCGAGTGGCACACAACGAATAGCACCAATAATAAGACCTAAAACTAGACCAGCTAATGTACCAACAACCGCAAAAGCAATTGTCATCTTAATACCATACCAGAACAGAGGCCAGTTATTAATTAACTGGCTCCATGCATATTGAAAATCTATTTTCATTTTATCTCCTATTTATCAGTAGGTGCTCTTTTAACAGCATCTTCCATGATTTTTAATCTTTCTTCCTGTGAAATAGAGTCTAAAGCCTTCTGAATATTTTTAAATTCAGCTGTTTTACGAGTATTATTCTTTAATCCAATTGATACTGCAGTATCTACGTTGAAGTTATGACCATCTGCAAACTTAACAATTGTAAGATCTGGGTTGGCCTGTACGATACCATTCGCAACTGGTAATTCTGCAGTAATACCATCTGTATCACCCTGCTGTAAAGCTACAACTAATTCTGGGTAAGTTGATTTAGGTGTCTGATGTTTAACGCCCTTGATCTGATCAATGATTGTATCGTAGTTTGTATTCTTCTGACCTGTTACCTTGTAACCTGAGAACTGCTGGATATCATTGAATGAAGTCATAGTGCTGTTCTTTCTTACAATCATAACCATTTCACTTTGATAATAAGGTGTAGTGAAGTCTAATCCCTTTTCACGTTTCTTATCAGCAGTCATACCTGCGATAATTGCATCAATTTCACCAGATTCTACAGCTGGCTGTAAACCATCCCATGCAATCTTCTTTACAACAAGTTTTTTACCTAACTTTTTTGCGATTTTGCTGGCAACGACAACATCATAACCATCTGCATAACCTGCACCACCATCTAATTTAACAGCAGTATCTGTCTTTTTAGAAGTCTGCCAGTTAAATGGCTGGTAAGCGGCTTCCATACCTACTGTAAAAGTATTGTCATCTTCTTTTGGAGATGATCCACATCCTGATAATACAAGTGCTGCTGCTGCAAGCGTAATTAAAGTCTTTTTCATAATTAATTCCCCTTTCTATATAAAAATAGAAAAAAACCATACGTTATCGTATAGCTTTTAACGATAAGATAACGCCTCTTCATCATGAAGGAGTGAGACAGGTATTTCCTGAATCACCAAGACAACAAGCTGCCGCTTATCTTCTTTCGGCGATGATTACCTTTCATATGATTCTTAGTCTGCCGACTCCTCATATTACTCTGATGCATCGCTTCCTCTATCTTTATATTTGACTTTACATGCTCATTATAATAGGAAGATATAAAATGTCAATTCCTATTTATTTAAATATATCACTATTCTAGAGTTTTAATCATTACATCTACATTTTTATCATCAATCGTTACAACTGCATAAGAACGTTTTGATCCACCACGTGGCCAGGATGTTGAGCCCGGATTAATAAGCCATAAGCCGTTTTCTTCTTTTGCTAGAGGCATATGTGTATGACCTGAAATCAAAACATCTCCATTATACTTTTTTAAGAACTGAATCATTTTCTTTTCGCGATCAAAATAACCAAAGAACTGACCATGAGTGATGAGAAGATGCCTTCCTTCAATATCGAGTCTTGCTGTCTGAGGAAGATCAAGACTCCAGTCATTATTGCCTTTAACAGCTACAAAGCCATCTAAATCCTGAAGTGAATAGGATTCACTATCACCACAATGGATATAGTAATCTGCATCATCTTCTAGGACTTTAATATCTGTTAACATATTCATATCACCATGGTTATCTGACATGATTATAATTTTCTTCATTTTACTGCCTCCTTTTGAATATATTCTTCAATACAGCTATTTTCTTTATAAATTTTATTGGCTGTCTTTTTACCTACATAGCGATAATAATGAGAATCATAGACATGATTTGTAGAAGAAGCCATACGCTTTGGATAACGCAATATGAAGCCATATTCATAAGAATGTGCTTCAAGCCATTGTGACAGGGCAGATGTTTCAAATGTCTGATAGGCAATGGATTTAGAAGCAATAGACACTGTTCTACCCAGCTGTCTTTCATCTTTGCCGGCAAGAGCCGGATTTGAATATTGAAAATCATTGAAGCTTTCATAGGCTTCTTTGACATAAAAATCTTCAGCAATATCATCAGGCATTGCTTCTACCATCTTCTTTAAGGCTTCATAAGCATCACTCTCTAAATACATAGCGTATTTCAAGCGATGAATATCTGACATCAAAACAAGATTATGAGGCACATAAGCCCCTATATAACTTGTATCATTAAGTGTTGTCAGTTTAGATGAAGGATCCGCAATTAAGAAGATCTCATGATTATTGGCCTGAGTCATGAGTGTTGTTAACCCATAACGTGAGTAGTTATTACAAGCATCCGTAAAGAAAGAACGAATTAATTTATCTGATAATCCACGATTTTTTAATAATTCAATATAATATTCTGTATCATCCACATAACTATAATCATCATATAGTGGTCTCATCTCATAATATATTTCTAATTTATCAAAATCAAAATTCTGATTATATAAATATCCTGATTCCAAATCATGTTCTACTAACTTTTTAGCCTGATCATAGGCATTGTTCTTAAAACTATCAAGAAGTTTTCCGGCTAATTCATTACCAGTAGAAAGAATGATCTTAATGTTGTCATAGCGACCAGTCTTTTCTAGTAGTTCATAATATTGATAATATGGAAGATAAAAGTCATCATACTTGATGAATTTCATAAAATGGTAAAGTGGAATTCTGTTTTCTACAAGATATTTCTGTTCCTCTTTACTTAAATATTTCTCGATGATCATTCTGTTGTCATTGTTGATTCCATTGACACGATAGAATGGATCAAAACGGAGATTAATTGTATAGAATGAAACGATAAATAATACAATGACTGTAACAAACAGATACTTGCGCTTATTTTCCATTAAATCACCTGCTCTCTAGTGTCAATTATATAGTATATCATGATGAGTGTATAGTTTATTCTTTGTGCAGTACTTCATAGAGTTTCAAAGCTGTATTTTTAGGAATCACTGCTTCTAATTCTTCTAACGACGCTTCTTTCATCTTTTTGACACTTTTAAAATGATTAAGAAGTTTCTTCTTACGTGCTTCGCCGATTCCATCTACTTCATCAAGAATAGAACTAAATAATGATTTAGAACGGACCTGGCGATGGAATGAAATAGCATAACGATGCACTTCATCCTGCATACGTGTAAGAAGGAAGAATAACGGGCTCTTTGTATCAATAGGTACCAGATTGCCATTTTCATCTAGAAGCATGGCAGTAGAATGCTTATCATCCTTAGATAACCCACAGATATGTACAGGAAGATTCAAACCGTCGATAACTTCTTTAGCTACTTTAATTTGTCCAAGTCCACCATCGACAATAATAAGATCTGCCATTTCCTTTTGTTCCATTAAAAGACGATAATAACGTCTATAGATGACCTCCTTCATACTAGCATAATCATCAGGGCCTTCTACTGTCTTGATCTTATATTTACGATAATCTTTTTTAGAAGGCACACCATCCTTATAAACAACCATACCTGCAACAGCATAAGCCCCCTGGATGTTAGAGTTATCATATAATTCAATAGTATGAGGTGTCTCAATACCAAGTTTTTTACCTAATTCAATAATAGGCAGGATTGTCTTTTCATCCGTTTTCTCTTTTAATAAGAACTTCTTTTCTAGTGCTTCCTTCGCATTCTTATTAGCCATTTCTACTAAGGATTTCTTATCACCTCTTTGAGGCTGAAGTACATGACAGGATAATATTTCAGATAAAAGTTCTAAATCAACATCTTGAGGAATAAGTAGTTCATAGGGCTCAGGATGTGCTTGATAATAAGTAACTAAGAAACGAATCAGATCTTCTTCAAAATCTTCTCCTACAGGCTCAAGATTAAAATCATGATAGAGAAGCTTACCTTCACGCATAAAGAAGAGCTGAATACTGATATAACCTTTATCAATATAATAGCCTAAAATATCTCTATCTTTATAGTCACCAAATTGAACATTCTGTTTGGCAGTCACATATTCTATAGAACGAATGAGATCACGATATTCTTTTGCAAGCTCGAATTGTAGATTTTCACTGGCTTTCATCATCTTTTCAGTGAGTTCATCAATCTTTGATTTGGTATTACCATGAATAAATGAGATCAGTTCTTTTCTGATTTCATCATACTGGCTCTTATCAATATCGTTGATACATGGCCCTAAGCATTGATGTAATGAATAATAGAGGCATGGCTTATCTGGAACATGATTACACTTTCTTAAAGGGTAAAGCTTATTTAATAATTTAAAGGTATTTCTTGCTGCAGTAGCATCAGGATAAGGACCAAAGTACTTATTCTTTTTGTTTTTTGTTTTTCTTACTATTTTAAGTCTTGGATGAGTTTCATCCGTTAATTCAATATAAGGATAATAGGTATTATCCATAAACATGATGTTGTATTCAGGTGTATAGTCCTTAATTAGGTTGATTTCAAGTAATAATGCTTCTTTTTCACTGCCTGTTACAATATAGTCAAAGTCCCATATATGATCTACAAGCTTTGTAGTTTTATAGTTATGTGCACCTGTAAAATAAGAAGAGACGCGATTTTTCAGTTTTCGCGCCTTTCCTACATAAATGACTTTTCCTTCTGTATTCTTCATTAAATAACAGCCAGGAGACATAGGAAGTAATGAGAGCTTCTTTTTGATATAATCTAGATTCTTATTCAAAGCTAACCACCGTTACACCTAAACCACCCTCATTGGGGCCGCCATCACGATATTCTTTGACATAAGAGAGATGATCTAACTTCTTTCTTATACCATTACGTAAAATCCCTTTACCCATACCATGCACAATACGTACTGAAGGATAACCAAGTAATAGAGCATCATCTAAGAACTTTTCAACAATATTCATCGCTTCTTCATAACGCATACCAATGACATTGACTTCATAATGTCCTGTTTTCTTCATATTCTGTCTAGTACCGGCTTTTTTTACTTTCTGAGGCTTAGAGGCGCCATGCATAAAAGTAACTTCTGTATCTTTTACACGTGCCTGGAGACCACCTAAATCAATCAACAGTTCATGTTTCTTAACTTCAAGTACATCCCCTTCTCTATTCATCTTATCAAGTTTGACATGATCCCCCTTCTTAAAGACATGATCCTGGACCTTTACAATTTCTTTCTTTTCATATTTCTGCTGGTCTAATGCGTGTTTGGCTGCAGTCACTTGATGGGGTTTTAAAGAACCTTGATCCATGATATCTTTAGTCAATTCATCAATTGTTTTCTTAGCTTCTTCAAGCATCTTATTGGCTTCCTGCTGTGCTTCTTCTACAATACGATCTTTCTGCTTTGTTGCAATAGAAAGCTGATGTTCATAACGATTATGAAGCTTTTCATTATCTGCAAGTAGCTGATTGATTCTTTCTTCTTTCTCATCTAATTCTGCACTCTGCTTAGTCAGCTTTTCAGTTAACTTTTCTGCTTCACTCATACGTTCTTCTTTATTATGTAAAGCATGATCAATAATCTCATGATCTAATCCTAAAGATGCAGCAATTTCAAAGGCATAAGAAGAACCAATTGAATGAAGCTTCAGGCGATATGTAGGACGCATTGTTTCTACATCAAATCCGACTGATGCGAGTGTAATATCATCTCTAGTCTGACCATAGCTTTTTAGTTCGCCATAATGAGTTGATGCAATAATACGACAGTCACGATTTAATAAGGTATCTAAGATAGCTTCTCCTAGACAAGCCCCTTCTTGTGGATCTGTACCAGAACCAATTTCATCGATCAGGATAAGAGAACGACATGTGGCATGTTCTAGGATATAGATAAGCTTCTTCATATGTGATGAATATGTTGAAAGTGATTGTTCAATTGACTGTTCATCACCAATATCTGTATAAACAGCATCAAAGAATGGAATAGAAGCGTCAATAGCTGGAACAGCTAACCCACTAATAGCCATTAATGATAATAAACCGGCTGTTTTTAAAGCCACTGTTTTACCACCGGTATTAGAACCAGTGATCATAAGCATTTTGCCATCAATAATAATATCGTTAGGAACTATCTTTTCCTGATCGATTAAGGGATGTCTTGCCTGCTTTAAAGAGAGAACACCCGTTTCATTGATATCAGGCTTTACACAATCATAATCGCAGCCAAAACGTGCTTTTGCAAAGATAAAATCAAGTTCAGACATGAGTTCCTGATCAAAATAGAATCTTGTATAGTTGTATTTGACACGTCTAGTTAGACTTTGAAGTATTTTATTGATTTCTGTCTGTTCCTGACTTTTCAATTCATTGAGTTCATTATTCATAACAACGACACTTTCAGGCTCTATAAAGAATGTTTGACCAGAAGCACTTGTTGCATGAACTAAGCCTTTAATCTCATTTTTATGAGGCGCCTTGACTGCAAGTACTAAACGGTCATTTTTACTTGAAAGAGTATCCATACTTAAAGAATTCTTTTCACTTTTTAAATAGCCTTCCATTGAATGGCGAATACGTCCTTCTAATGCATGCATGCTTTTTCTAATACGATAAAGTGTTTCACTTGCGTGATCACTGATAGATCCATCAGGCATAATGCATCTATTGATTTCAATATGAAGACCATTATCTCCTTCTAAACCTTCTACTAGATCTCTTAATAGAATAATGTCTCCTTCATAAGCATTAAAATAAGATGTGACCTGAAAGATGTTTTCTAACATATGGTCAATCGCCATTAATTCTTCAGGAGCGAGAATACCATCCATTTTAGCTTTTGCAAGATAAGCACTGATATCATTGAGTGGTGCAAGAGGCAAAGTACCCATAATACGATGAATTGTCATAGCTTCTTCCAAACGATTCTGTTCTTCGTTCAAATCAGCTAAATTATCATACATTTCTAGATGTAAGATCTTCTTTTTCGCAATTTCTGTACGACATGTACCTGCGATATGATTTAAAATTCTTGGAAATTCTAAGACTTTATAACTATCTAACATTTTATTCACTTCCTATATTATTTAAAATTATATTCTTTTCTGTTTCTGTATAAGGCGTTTTATTTAACAATAAGATAAACTGTATTTTTTCTTCTTTAGGTAAAGTCACATGCTGTTTTATTAGGGCAGGGCCTAGTTGAGTATAAACAAACTGTATTGCATCATGTTCGTCAAGTAGACCATGATCATAGGCATGATTGTTAGCAATAATCATTTTTCTTAATATATCTTTATCTTCTAATTGAAGGGTATGTAGTCCTTTTAATAAACTTCCATAAGCACTTGCTTCATTTAATACTGTTTCTGAAATAATTGGCACATCTTCAATGATTAAATGTCCTATTTTAGAATCAGCAAGAATATCAGGGCCAAAAAATGGCACAATAAACATAACCATTGCCAGAAAAGCTATAAAGACACCTTTTAAGCCGTGAAGCAGTGCCCCTAATACGTGATTTACAAGTGATGTCAAGGCAAAGTGATCTGTTAATTTTGTGATTAATGGTTTAATAAGAAGTCCTATCAGTCTTCTTATGATTTCTAGAATAATGAACATGATGATAAAAACAATCAACATATTCACTACAGAGCCCCCTAACTGAGATAATGGATCATCGACTGGTTTATAAATCTGGATTATTGAAGAAATTGTCTCAACATTAAAATAGATAAAAAGCATCATAATGATGAAGCTGAGCAGATCATAAAGTGTTGCGAAAAAACCTTTGGAATATCCATTAAAAAACATAAACAACAAAAAAGCGATAAGAATCAAATCGAGAAAACTCATAGCACTTACCTCCTTAACACTGTCGGTTCTTAATTATAACAAATGAAATTTATACTGTCAAAAAAATGAAATTTATGATAAAATAATACATGTGAGGTGAATATGGTGGAGCCAATTAAATTTTTGATTAATGAAAACATTTTAAACAAGATGAAGAAGTTTTATGACAGTCAGATGGTTCCATTCGAAAGCGAGAACCTTCTTTTAAAAGCTCATGCTATTGGCTGTGACATTGAAGTGACATCGGATTATGAAGCAAGCTTTTTAGGGCAGAATGCGGTGCATGAAGCAAAGCATTGGTCTAGAAGTTTAGCAAAGAAGATTGAGCAGGAAAAAAACTCAGATCATTTATGTATGCATCCTCATATCGGGGCTGCAGAAACAGGATCTGCTGATTTTCTTGGGCCGCTTTGTGTTGTTGCATGCTATGCCGATGATGAAGCACTTGAGATTATTAAAAACCTAAAAATTGATAATGTCGATGATTTATCAAATCAGGAAATTATCAACTGCGCTAAACTATTAAAAGGACATCTCATTTCATCACTACTAGTATTAGATAACTCACATTATAATAAGATGATTGATAGTGGAATCAACCAGGCGAACATTCGTGCCCGTTTATTTAACCAGGCTGTTGTGAATGTTCTTCAGAAAGTGAAGAAGAGTGTTGAATTCAAAGTTATTGATCAGTTCGTTTCACCTAAGACTTATTATAACTATCTAAAGAGCGAAGTTATTGTTGTAAAAGATATGATTTTTGAAACCAATGCTGATGAACAATACCTAGCAGTATTAGCTGCAGAAATCATTTCTCGTTACGCATATCTACAATATTTTGCTAGTATGACAAAGAGCTTAAAGATGAACCTTGCTAGAGGGGCTGGCACTAATGCTGAAATCGTGGCTGTTAAACTTGCAAACAAGTATGGGGAAAAGATTCTTACAAAAGTATGTAAGTTGAATTTCACTAATACAAAGCGTGTTAAGGGAGCATTAAAGAAATTAAAAGAAGGCCTATAGGCCTTCTTCTTCATCTAGAGAATCACTTAGTGATTCTCTTTTTTTATTTCTATTTCAAATGCTGGAACTTTACGATAAGAAACACCAGCCACATCTAACATACGTTTAGCCGCTCTATCGCTTTCTGATCCTTTATATTTTTCATCTTCATAGACGATTTCTTTGATACCGCTCTGAATGATTGCTTTTGTACATTCATGACATGGGAATAAAGAAACATAAATGCGACAATCCTGCAATTTCTGAGTAGAATTAAGAATCGCATTGAGTTCCGCATGAACTACATAAGGATACTTTGTATCATATAAAGCCCCTTCTCTTACTGACCAAGGGAATTTATCGTCTTCACATCCACGAGGAAGACCATTATATCCTACCCCTACTATACGATTATCACTGTTTACTATACAAGCGCCTACCTGCGTATTAGGATCTTTTGAACGATAAGCAGAAAGTTTCGCAACGCCCATGAAATATTGATCCCATGTAATAATCTGCTTATCCATCATATTCTCCCCCTAATTCCTTGATCTTTTCTTCAAAGAAATCTGGTAGAGGTGCTTCAAAATACATATGTTCATGTGTTCTAGGATGAACAAAACCTAATACCTTAGCATGTAAATACTGCCCATGTGTATTATCATCATTTCTAAAACCATATTGAGGATCACCATAGACAGGATGTCCAATATATTGCATATGAACACGAATCTGATGTGTTCTACCTGTTTCAAGACGACATTCAATAAGTGTCATATCATCATAACGTTCTAATACTTTAAAGTTTGTAATCGCATCTTTTGCATTCTTGCTTGTGACAGCCATCTTCTTACGATCCTTGCTGTCACGTCCAATAGGTGCTTCAATACGACCCACATTATGATTAATAACACCATGTACAAGTGCCACATAACGACGTACAACTGAATGTTCTTCTAGCTGTTTAGATAATGAACGATGGGCATTGTCATTTTTTGCGACCATGAGTAGTCCACTTGTTTCTTTATCGATACGATGAACAATACCTGGTCTTGTAATGCCATTAATAGCTGATAAATCATGACAATGATAGAGTAACGCATTGACAAGTGTTCCTGAATAGATACCTGCAGATGGATGAACAATCATGCCTGTTGGCTTATTGACGACAATCACATCTTCATCTTCATAAATAATATCTAATGGGATATTTTCAGGATTAATTTCAGTACTTTGAGGATCAGGTAAAGTAACCTGGATGACATCCTCTTCTTCTACCTTATAGTTCGCTTTTTCAACATTATCATTAACAATAACCTGTCCTGCTTTAATCCATTTCTGAATTTCAGTACGAGAACGATCAGGCATGTGATTCAAGATGACTTTATCTAAACGTAAGCCTTTTTCTTCTAATTCTGGTGTAATTGATTGTATTTCCATTGTTTATATTCTCCAATTCCTAAATCTAAGATGATTAATAAAACACCTATTACAACACCCATATCGGCAATATTGAAAATAGGAAAATCATAACCAAATACAAAGAAATCTAAAAAGTCTCTTACATAATGAAAAACAACACGATCATATAGATTTCCTAGCATACCACTAAATATAAGCACAATTCCAAATCTTAATAAGACCTGGGATTTATCACTCTTGATAAAATAATAAATAAGCATAATACCAGCAATAATAGAAATTGCATAGAAAAGAAAGAAACGACCTGAAAGCATTCCCCATGCTGCACCCGTATTATGAATATAAGTAAAATAGAAAAAGTTTTTAATGACCTGATAACTCTGGCCTAACTGCATTGATTCATTGACTACAAGTTTCGTTACTAGATCGCCACCTAATACAATAATAAATGTGATCAAGTATAAAAAACCGTATTTAAAATTTATTTTTTTCATTTAATCATCCTTTCCTCAACGATTATAGCATGACTTTAAAAGATATAAAAGAAAAACAGGCTTTACGCCTGTTACATACAGTATAAGATAATGCATAAAAAGTGAAGGACACTACCTAGTAAGATCCATAAGTGCCAGATACAATGCATATAATGTATTTTTTCCTGTAATCCATAGAAGATTGTACCAATTGTATAAGCGACACCACCAGCTACTAATAGGTAGATACCATTCATGCCTACAGTTTCAGGTAACAAGTTAAACTTAAAGACGATACACCAGCCTAGAATAAGATAACAGGCCATAGAAAATTTTGCGAATTTATTAATGTCATAAGCATTTAATGCAATACCTAGAATTGTGACAGCCCATACAATACCAAATAGAATCCATGCCCAGAATGGATCAGCCAGTCTAACAGAACATAATAGTACTGGTGTATATGTACCAGCAATTAAGACAAAAATACTACAGTGGTCCATAATCTGGAATACCTTTTTCGCCTTAAGTTTGGGAGATAAGCCATGATAAATTGAACTCATTGTATAAAGAACAATCATAGAAACACCATATACAATACCAGAAGCTAAACCATAACCATTATGATGTAAACATGAGAATATAATACATAATACAAGTGCTGCAACACCAAAAGCAGCCCCTACAATATGCGTTACCATATTAAATATTTCTTCACCGCGAGTATAATCAGGTAATTCACGGTCATCTAACTTTGTACGTTTCATTTTAATCACCTCTTGTACATCAAGAATATCATATCTATTATTTGATGTCAATACATCTAGTTTTATAGTCTAGATGTTATTCTTCATATGTGTTCCATTGTCTTATGATTTGATGTGATTCTAACTCGTAGAGTGTATTAAAGACAGCTGTCTGGTTTCTCCACAATTCCTTATCTACATGAAAATGGCCAAAATACCAATGTGTGTAGTTTGTATTTTTCTGAATATCATTCAAATAAGTAGTCAAAGGCATTTCTTGATAAACATCACCTTTTATATGAAATTGTTTAATAGTTGATAGAAAATAAACCGTTTCATCCGGTGCTGTATGTGTAATAATATAATCCACATAATCTCTATTACTTAAATGTTGTAATCCATTCTCATACTCTTTTGTATTGGGCATTTCAGCAGGCCACCATGACACATTTTCTTTACGAAATGGCTGATCAATGGAATAACCACCACCAAAAGTAAAGAATGTTTTTCCTTCTATTATATAGATTTCTCCACGCATCAAATGAATGAGATTATGACGTAGTTTATGAACATATCCCCCATTCCATACTTCCATGGGATAACTATTAAGCTTATTAAAGTTCTCATGATTGCCATCAACAAATAAAACAGTATAGGGCTGAACACTAATGAAATCATAAAATGATTCTTCTGAAGAATATTTCTGCTGGAAAAAACCTATTCCAAAATCTCCACATACAATAATAATATCCCCTTCTTTTAATACAGGATCTATCTGTTCAAGCCATTTAAATTGATTGCCATGTATATCACCCGTTACATAAATCATAATTTCATCCCCCTTTTTTATTATACATAAAAAAATGCCATCAATGAAGATGACATTAGAATTCAACAGGTTCATATTCCTGAAGTTTTGCAAGATATCCAAGTTTTGACAATGCATCTTGAATTTCATCGAGTCTTTCATCTGTTTCAGCACAGATTGTATGATAATGATATCCACTTGTCACTGTCATTAAAGAAATGGATTTCCCACATTTTAAATTATCAAGATATTTCTTTACATCTAAACGTGATGCGATATTAAGAGGTGCACGTACAATATGATAGGCCTTATGATATACAAAGATATCTTTGACATAACCACCAAGATCCACGATTGTATTGAGCTCATTTTCTATATCTGCATCTGTATGCTGCATTTTGAGGACTCTTTCCACCATAGCAGAATGACGTATGATATATCCTTTATTGGTTGCTTCTATAACATGATTATTAGCACGAAGAAGTGCGACATCATTCACAATAACCTGACGTGAAACCTGAAGACGTTTTGCAAAATTAGAAGCAGAAATCGGTGTATCATTTTCCATCAGTTCTGTAAGGATGTAGTCCCTTCTTTCTTTACCAGTCATTTAGTCTCTCCCATTAATTGCATGAAGGTTCTTTAATGATAGATCTAGAATCTTTGCAGAGTGTGTTAATGCACCACTTGAAATGAAATCTACACCCATATCTTTTACTCTATTGATGTTTTCTGCAGTAACATTACCAGAAATTTCGATTTCAGCACGTTTATCAATGTAATCAATAGACTGTTTTAATAATTCAGTACTCATATTATCAAGCATGATAATATCAGCACCCGCTGCAACAGCTTCTTTCACCATATCAAAAGTTTCTACTTCAACTTCAATCTTTCTTACTGATGGAGCATAATCTCTTGCCATCTGTACAGTCTTAGTAACGCTTCCTGCTGCACCAATGTGGTTATCTTTTAATAAAACACCGTCTGTTAAGTTATATCTGTGGTTGCTTCCTCCACCTACTTTAACAGCATATTTTTCAAAGATTCTGTTATTTGGAGTTGTCTTTCTTGTATCAAGTAACTTAATACCTGTACCCTTAAGAAGATCTGCAACCTTACGTGTATAAGTTGCAATACCTGACATTCTCTGTAAGTAGTTTAATGCAGTTCTTTCACCTTCAAGAAGAGTTCTCATATCACCAGTTACTTTTGCGAGTAATTCTCCTTTATGGACTTCATCACCATCATGAGCAAAGAAGTGTACATCCACATCTTCATCTAATAATTTGAATGTTCTTTCAAAAATCTGAAGACCAGCAATAATACCATTTTCCTTACAAATTAATTCTACTTCACCTAACTGTGCAGTTCTCATAACACTGCATGTAGATACATCTTCACTTGTAATATCTTCACGAAGAGCTGAAAGGATTAGTGGGTCTACATTTAATTTTAATGTTGTCTTATCAAACATACTTGGGGCCTCATACTTTCTTGTCATATCTTTTGCGGCTCTTTTAGCAAATACTAAACTTTCTAATAATGAGTTACTAGCAAGTCTATTTTTTCCATGGACACCATTACATGCTGTTTCACCAACAGCATATAGATTTTCCATAGATGTTTTACTGTTTTCATTGACTTTTACACCACCCATGAAATAGTGCTGGGCTGGTACAACAGGAATACATTCTTTAGTTACATCATAGCCTTTATCTAAGCAGTACTGAACAATATTAGGGAAATGTTCCTTTAGTTCCTTTTCACCAATAGGTCTTAAATCTTCTAAGACATAATCAGTACCATCTTTTTCCATCTGTTTCTTAATTGCATCAGAAACGACATCTCTAGGTAATAATTCATTAACGAAACGATTACCATTCTTATCATATAATAATGCACCTTCACCTCTGACACTTTCGGAAATAAGGAAACGTCTTTCATTATCTTCACTATAGAAAGTTGTTGGATGAATCTGTACATAATCCAAATGTTCTGTTTCAATATTGTATTTCTTAGCTAGATCAATGGCATCACCTGTTAAATGACGATAGTTAGTAGAATTCTTATACTTACCACCAATACCACCTGTTGCAAGTACAACAAAGTTTGCATAGATATCATGTTCTTCATCGCCTTTGCGTACTCTACCACCAACGCACTTACCATTCTTTACAAGCAGGTCTGTTAAAGTCACATATTCTTCAATAGTGATATTCTTTCTTGTTTTTACTTCTGCATAAAGCTTACTCGTGATTTCTTTACCCGTAATATCTTCATGATAAAGAATTCTGTTAGTAGAATGAGCACCTTCTCTTGTATATTTAAGGTTTCCTTCTTCATCTCTTGCAAAATCTGTACCATATGATAATAAATCATCAAGTACAGCACGAGAACTTCTGATCATTAATTCTACAGAAAGAGGATTATTTTCATAATGTCCAGCTCTTAGTGTATCTTTAAAGAAAGCATGATAATCACTTTCATCCTTAAACATACAAATACCACCCTGTGCAAGAAAACTGTCACTTTCTTCTACACATGACTTAGTAATCATATGAATATTAAGGTTCCCAGGTAATTTAAGGGCACAATATAATCCTGAACATCCAGTACCTACAATTAGAACATCTGTTTTTTTAGTCATTTTTCGTCATCTCCTATTTAGCAAGTTCAAGCATTCTTTCTAATGGTGCTTTTGCTTTATTCATAAATTCTTCATCTAAGAATACTTCATTCTCTCCAGTTTCTAATACATGTACAATCTTTTCTAGTGAATTGAGTTTCATATTAGGACATACCTGAGTTCTTACGACATTATAAAGCTTCTTATCAGGTGCCTGATTTAGGATTGTGGCATAAACACCATCTACTGTACCAACAATAAATTCTTTAGCATCATTTCCAACGATATAATCAATAATACCTGATGTACTACCAATATAATCTGCTTCTTCTAATACTTCAGGCTTACATTCAGGATGCACAGCCACTAAAGCATCAGGATGTTCTTTCTTGGCATTTAATACATCTTCTTTAGTCATAATATGGTGTCTTGGACAGAAACCACTATTTAAGATAATATTCTTATCTTTAACCTGAGTTGCCACATAGCTTCCTAAGTTCTGATCAGGTATAAAGAAAATATTCTTGTTAGGTAACTTATTAACGATCTTTATTGCATTTGAACTAGTTACACATACATCACTATAAGTCTTTATTTCTGCAGTAGAGTTGATATAGCAAACAACAGCTAAATCATCATACTTTTCTCTCATTTCTTTAATCTTTTCTATAGTCACCATATGTGCCATTGGACAATCTGCATGTGCATCTGGCATATATACATGCTTAGTAGGATTAAGTATCTTAGCACTTTCTCCCATGAATTCTACACCTGCAAATACAATCTTATCAGCGTCTGTTTCTGCTGCTTTTTTTGCAAGATAGAATGAGTCACCAATGAAATCAGCCGCTTCCTGTACATCTGCATCCACATAATAGTGAGCCAATATAACAGCATTCTTCTCTTTTTTAAGCTGCTTGATTCTATTAATCATATCCATAATTTTATCCTCTATTTCTTACTTTTCCTAAATTAAGCGCCTATCTCTTTTTACGCTGTGCATATGCTATCATTGTTATTGACAGATGTCAAGACACATATGTTGACATTGTAAAAGAAATATGTTCAACAAATATTACAATATGCTTGAATGTAATAGATTACATGGTTTTTCAGGATGAAAATAGACCCTTTAAAGCAAAAAAAGATTATAACTATAGTTACAATCTTTTTAGATTATTTTTTAACTTTCTTTCGCACATTCGTTATATATACTAATCAATAGAGCTATCATATTCTTACTTATTTGAATATGTTTTCCAAATGGATTAATGACAATACCATTAACTTCTTCTAAGTCAAGCACTGATTTAAGAATGGATAATATTGACTGGTTTATTTGAACATTACCACTCGATCCTTTATGCATTTCATTTGTTGACGTAAATACGCCCATCCACTCATTACCCTTTACATCCTTCACTGTTTCTAGCTTAAGCTTTACGTCATGATCAAGTGTAAAAGTATCACCAATATTTATACTATTTAACTGCTCTTTTGATAAAATTGAGTGCGTTGTAATATAAGGCACTACTAATTCTCCACCCTGTTCTATACTAATGAGTAGGGTTTTCATGAACACCAGCATACCATCCTTATTATTCTGAATATAATATTGGTCTATCGCATCTTCAATCATCTTATTACTATTTGGAAAATCATCTTTTCTAGAAAGAGCATCATTAAAATCATCAAGAACAACTCTCATATCTCTATTAATACGTTTTCTACATTCAGTCATTAACCATTTAGGTATTCCATAATAGGCTTCTGCAATACTTCCAGTAATCGCCCCAAGTGTATCTGTATCCCCACCTAGAGATACCGCATTTCTTATAGCATCTTCAAAGTCCGTGGCTTCAAGAAAGGCAATGATTGCTTCAGGGACTGTTTTTTGACAGGTTTCATCCATATGATAGCCTGGTCGAATCTCATTAAGTGTTCTATTCAAATCATAATGAAATTCTTTCTCAATATACTTTTTGATTTCTTCTTTTGATGAACCATTTCTGGCCATAAATATCGCACTCGCAGTCGCCTCTGCACCCTTAATACCTTCTGGATGATTATGAGTTACATTTGCAGTTGCCTTTGCGACAGTTCTTGTTTTTTCAAGAGAATCATAAAGCCACCCTACGGCAGATACTCTCATTGCAGAACCATTTCCAAAACTATTATAAGGCTCAGGATGACGTGCTGTTAACCAGCGTCTAAAATAACCTCCATATCCTGCACGTGGATATCTTCTACCCCATGATTGCATACTTGATATAACAGTATCCTCAATTTCCTTGACTGTTGCATCCTGCCCTACTTTAAGTAATGCCTCACATACTGCAAGAGTCATGACTGAATCATCTGTAAAATGAGATCTTCTACTGAATAACTTGAAATCCTTTGTCTTATCTCCTCTGTCAAATTCAAATGGACTTCCAATAATATCTCCTAAAATTGCACCATACATAATATATTCCTCCAATATCTTTTCTTATTACACTATCAGTATAAGTAAAAGAGAGAAACTAATGGTCGCTTTTAAAGCGACATTTAAAAAAACGTCGATACATGAAGTAACGACGTCATTTATGCTCCAAGAGTTTCATTGGTATATTTAAACAATGTGATGTTGAGTTCCATAATATCATACTGTTTGTCTATGATTGCTTTTTGTACAATTAGATCTACTTTACTGCTTGGACTAAATGCCCAATCTGCTCTTGCAAGAAGATCTTTAGATTCTTCTAGATTAAGCTGTAATGCGATACATAATGCAAATACAGTTTTCTTTTTAGGATGATAATTCTTATTGCATTGAATTTTAGAAAAAAGTTTTCTATCTAAATTGGCTCGTTTCCATACGTCTTTATTATCCAAATGCGCTTTGTCTATTAATTCAAATAATTTATCATGAAATGAAGGACCAATATTTGCGAGCTGATCTTCTAAAGAAGTATCCGATAAATGTAGAGATGGTTCTTCATAAAACGTAGAGTTAAATAAAGAACGAAGACGAGCACTTCGTCTGTAGCTTAAAGGATACTCATTAATATGACTTTCTTTGACATAGTTTGCATCAATATAAGAATCAATCTCTCCGACAATTTGGCTGGATAATTGAAAAGAGGTTTTATCAAATACAACTAAGATGATTTCTATTTCATGTTCCGTCAAAAATTGACTGAATACAGATACTGCAATATGCAATGCCTTATCTTTTGGAAATTCATATACACCTGTTGAAATAAGAGGAAATGCGATACTTTGACATCCTAGTTCTATTGCTTTTTGTAGAGGTAGACGATAACATCTTTCTAGTATTTCAAGTTCATGATGATTTCCATCAATCCATACAGGTCCTACTGTATGAATAATATATTTCGCATTGAGGTTATAAGCACCAGTCACTGCAATCTCTCCTCTTTCAATAGGACCAATAGTCTTTCTTTCTGCAAGAAGTGCCTCTTTTCCTGCTGCTTCATATATCGCAAGATCTGTGCCACTGACACATTTAGGTTTTGGATTTGCTGTATTAACTATGATATCAGCTTCTACTTTTGTGATATCATTTCTTACTATCTTAAATGCCATAAAAGTGTCTCCTTATTTTCTTTACATTATAATTCATAAGATGTCTACCAATATACTTATAAGCAAATTTTTTAATGGTTGACATCTCTTGATGATGTTCTTTTAGTAACGTATCTGGACAATCATAGATACCAAAGTCTTGAGTAATTCCTTCACTTTGAATATAGGTATTATTTCTATTGAAGTCAATTATAGGGTGTTTGAAATTTTTCACTGCAATACCATAACCACAAAATGGACCAGTACATTTAGTAAATCTATTCTGAAGTTGTTTAAGATATGCTTTGTCTAAAATAAATCCTTCTAGTTCATACCATCGATTTTCAAGGTAAACTTCCACCCAGCTGTGAAATATATTCTTAGGTGCACTATGATATACAATACCTGTCATAGCTCCTTTTTGTAGTTTCTTATCAATAGTAAAGCCATGTATTCTACATGGAATATCACAGGCACGTAGCAATGCCATAAATAGAGTTCCTTTAGTATTACATTGACCATAGCCATCGGATAGTACTTTTGAAGCAGGTATATAATCATCACTATTATAGCCAAATAAGATCTCATCTCTTACATAATTATAGATTGATTGTATTCTGTTAAATTCATTCATTTCTTTCCATTGTTTATCTTGAATTAGTTTTTGAATGATAGGACGAGAATAATCTAGCATGTGTGTTTCTTTGAGATATTCCATCATTATTATGCACCTCCATTATTATAGATTCTGACTACTCCCACGGGCAAGCCCGTGGGGTTCTGATTGCCAAGTGTAGCTTGTACTCGTACATCATTTTCAGACTTTGGAGTTACAAGTGTAAATCTATTTGAATCAGAACTTTCATTACCAAGCAGTCCAGCGACCACATTAACGGTAAATTTCTACTTTCGTAAGGAAGTATAATCAATCTCCCTGAATATGTTTTACGCTATCTTAATTCCGCTATTTAATACCTTGATCTCGTTAACCTTAATCCATTCGATTAGGGCTTTTTCTTTGCTGTAACACTTATCAAATTCAGAAATACATTTGTTTTTATCTATATCTTGGGTTCTGTAATCGTAATTATCTTCATCATGATTATCAAAATCAAACACAAGTAGCTTACATGTATCATCTTCTAGTAGAGGATATAGCCCAATGACATCTGTACAATTGTCTTTGTATCCTAATAAATGTCTTTTTCCTACTTCTCTATCTAATTTTTTCCACTCTCTATAGGGACATTCCTGACAGGACATCTTCTTTTTATTTTGTTTTGGGCAATGATCCTTCCATCTATTAAAACACTGTGGAAAGTATCCTCCCTTAGCACCTCTTAGTGCATATACATCCCTTCTACCTTGAAATAAAGTAAGAAAGTAAGCGGCAAGTTTATCACTAATATAAACATCCTTGATATATGCATCCTCATCTATAGATTCAGTTGTCATTTCTTCTTTTGAATCATTAAAGCTAATATGAGATTTTTTTAGGAGTTCTTTTAATTCTTTATTTTCTTCTTGGAGATGCCTAATCATCCTTCTTAAAGATTCTAAGTTTTGTCCCTCTAAATTCATTGTATATCTCCTTAATTGTTGTTGATTTTATTATAAAAGGAATAATGATAAAAATCACTATTCCTTATCAATAATATTCTTTATTTCATCTAGATGATTCGCAAAATAGATGCCTTTCTGTTTCTCATGAGTAGATAATCCCATTTCTATTATATGGGACATAAGTTCTTTCATACCCTTATAATAATTATTCAAATTATAGAATATGCAGGGTGCATTAAGTTGTTTCAATGAAATCTTAGACATAACTTCAGATATTTCTTCTAGTGTTCCTGTACCACCTGGAAAGGCGATAAAGGCATCTCCTAATTCTATCATTTTCGTTTTTCTTTCTGTCATATCTTGAGTAATGATCAACTCTGTTAACCCGTCATATTGTAGTTCTTCATCAATAAAGAATTGTGGTTCTATTCCAATGACATCTCCACCTGCATCTAATACACTTTCCGCAATGTATCCCATTAATCCTGATTTTGATCCCCCATAGATGAGTGTATGATTGTTTTCTCCAATCCATGTACCAAGTTCTTTAACTGCATCCTTTAATACTGGATCATTGCCTCTCAAGGCACCTAAATATACTGTAATGTTCATATGATTCTCCTATTAAAAAACAGTGAAAATTAAGTTTCACTGTAAGTCTATTTCTATCTTAAGAAATATAGTATGTAAAGTCAATGCTTACCAGATACCCATAACATGCTGCATGAGTAATGAAACAATAGTAATACCACACCAGCATGATGCACCTGCTAATAATGGTTTACCACCTGTTTTAATTAAGTGAATGACATTACTATTTAAGCCAATTGCAGCCATAGCAGTGATAATAAGGAATTTAGATAATTCTTTAATAGGTAAGAAAACGTTACTGTTAACTCCCATATGAAGGCTGACTGTAGTAATAATGGCAGCTAATACAAAGTATAGAATAAACATAGGGAATGCTTTCTTTAAACTGAAGTTTGAAGATTTCTGGTTCTTGTTACTTTTAATTATTGATAATCCTAAAGTGATAGGAATAATGGCAAGTGTACGTGTTAATTTGACAGTTACAGCTTTATTGAGTGTAGCACTACCTAAGTGCCACATACTATCCCAAGTAGATGCTGCTGCAGTAACTGAAGATGTATCATTGATGGCAGTCCCTGCAAATATTCCAAACACATCACCATGTAATGTATCAAAGCCAATGGCTTTACCTAGAATAGGGAAGAATAATGCAGCTAAGACATTAAAGAAGAAAATAACGGCAATAGCCTGAGCAACTTCATCATCATCGGCATCAATGACTGGTGCAGTAGCTGCAATGGCTGAACCACCACAAATAGATGAACCTACACCTACTAGAATAGACGTATTGGAAGGTACATGTAATATCTTTCTTAAAAGCCATGCAATGATAAGTGAAGTTGAAATAGTACAAATAATAATAGGTAATGACTGCTTTCCTGTTTCAAAGATGACACCTAAGTTCATGCCAAAACCTAATAAGACGACAGCTGTTTGTAGGATGATCTTAGAAGTCCATTTGATGCCTGGTGCTGCTTTACCTTTTTCTTTCCAAAACATAGTAATAATCATACCTGTAAGAATTGAAATCACTGCCCCACCGATAACTGGAAATTGTTTTCCTAGTAACCATGATGGAATCGCAATAACTAAACATACAAGTAGGCCATATATATTCTTTTTAATAGTTTCCATGATTTACCTGCTTTCTTTTAAATTTGTGCTCATTATATCACTTGACTATAATAATATTAAATTATATATTTCTATTGAA